>P_2C_Liq_1_UnCtyDRAFT_1000408_pt1 | contig 18530 bp, 15 predicted proteins | sample Pon2CUnioCityCA_2_FD_10234 | JGI IMG/M metagenome (IMG submission 10234) | reverse complement strand
AGCAGATCAAAATGAATTTGCCACAGCCGCTACAGCTGCCAAATGGGGTAAAGAATTGGGCGCTGACTTTATGCTTCAAGGCTTGGTAAACTCTATAGTTGACTCAAACAATAAAATGGAAGTTATTTTCTACCAAACTGACTTAGAGTTGACCAACTTAGAAACCAATGAAAAGGTTTGGATTGGCGATAAAAAGATCAAAAAAGTTGTGGAGTAAAGTACCCATGACTTTTCCGAAAAATAGTGTCTTACTCTTATCGGCAATTTTATTTCTTTCAGCTTGTGCAAGCTATTACCAGCAACAAGCAAATTTCAATCAAAAGTTTACGGCTGGCAATTTAGAAGCAGCTAAGCGTTACCTTGAACAGCATGATAAGCAAGCAGAAAAAAAGGATCGCTTGCTCTACTTTTTAGATCGGGGAGTGGTTGAGCATTTACTTGGAAACTACCAAGAGAGTAATTTTTATTTCGAAGAGGCCTACATCTTCACACAAGATTTTAGGAAATCATTTTCTGGTGATTTTTTAGAAATGACAGCTAATCCGATGCTTCGTCCTTACCGGGGAGAAGATTTTGAAGTGGTGCTGATTCATTTTTACAAAACCTTAAACTTTATAAAGCTTGGGAGATTGAATGATGCTCTGATTGAGGTGAGAAGAATTAACATTAAGCTCAATAAATTAAATGACCGGTATGAGGATAAGAAGAATCGCTATAAAGTTGATGCTTTTGCCCTAAACCTAATGGGTATGATCTATGAAGCAAGAGGCAACTACAATGATGCTTTTATTGCATATAGAAACGCTTATGTGGCATACGCTGAAGTTTATGCCGATGCTTTTAATGTATCAGTTCCACAGCAGCTAAAGCATGATCTTATTCGTATGGCTGCTTACAATGGATTCAGGCAAGAGCAAGAAATGTATGAAAAACAGTTTGGCATAGAATATCAAAAACAGTCGCCGCAGCAACCAATGCTAAACTTTTTTTGGCTAAATGGTTTAGGTCCAGTTAAAGGAGAGTTTTCACTGAATCTTACTAGTTTGAGTAACGGTCAAAATGGTGTGCTGACTTTTGCTAACGAAGCTGAAGGGTTCAGTATACCGGTTAATTCCAATCAATTAAATGGCCAAGGCGACTTGAACGACCTGAACTTTATTCGCATGGCAGTACCAAGATATAATACAAGGCAGCCTATGGCATCAGGAGCAGCCATAGTCTACAAAGAGCAAAACTTTCCACTCGCCTTGGCAGAAGATATTGAATCCATCGCTCGCTCAACCTTAAAGGATCGCTTGGCAAGAGAATTAGCAAAGTCAGTTGGGCGTTTAGCTATCAAGCAAGCTGCTCAAGCTGCAGTAAGGAAAGAAAATGAAGACCTAGGATCTTTAGTCAGTATTTTAAATGCTGTAACAGAAAAGGCAGATACCCGCAATTGGCAATCATTACCACATAGTATATCGTATGTAAGAATACCACTTGACACTGCTGTTAACGATCTAAAACTGTCAGTAAATTACGCTAATGGGCAAGATACCATTCGATTCAAGTGGAACGCAAATACCCTGCAAGATGTATTTTTAAGTCACCATAGCCTTGGTTCAAGTAAGCCTATAATTTAGACGATAGAACAAATTTAGGTACAAGGTGTTAGGTTATAAAAAAATATGACAACCTCTACCATTCAATTAGAACAAGATCGTTTAGCAAAACTTTTAACAACAGGACTAATTTCAGGTATAATTGCAGCAGGTGTAAATATCTGTTATATGTTATTGTATCAAAGTGCTACAGGTTTTAGTATGGAAAAATACATTAACATCTTAAATGTATCCATCGCCTCTATTATTCCCGGTGTGTTTTGTGGATTGATTTATTTCTCGCTGAGAAGAACATTACCCAAGTCATCTTTTAATTTATATCTCTCTATTGTAATAATAGGCGCGATTTTAAGTTTCTGGGCACCCTTATCAAATCAATTGCCTGATGGTTCGGCAATGCCACCTGAATTTGCAGGTTTAGCAATGCCAATGCACATATTAGCACCAATAATCTATTTGGTTATGACNATTAGATCAGTGCCTGCTATTAAAACTCAATAAACAATGGTAATGGTTCCTTCTGTTATTAAGGGTCCTTTAAGATTTTCATCAAAACGAGCGGTTTTTGCCGCTCGTTGTGCTTTTACGTACAAGTAATTGCTAGAGGTGGTAGAGCCTGATGCACCAGGTTCGGCAGATCGAATATTTCCATAACGGTCAACTGTAATGTTAACCACAACCGCTCCGTGATCTTCTGTACCAATAGAAACGGTAGGCTTTTTAATCATAGTGCGATCTTTTACTTGGTACTTTACTGTAAAACCATCGACCTCAAGGGTTTTTTCTTCAGCGTCAGGTACAAAAGTGCCATCATAAGGTACATACTCTTTAAAGAAAACAGAACTTACTTCCTTCATATGCACCTTTTTTTCTTTACCTGCTGTAAAAATAGTCCATTCATCATTCTCAAGACCAAGCACAACTCCCTCGATCTTGTCTCCTGAATTTAAAACCATACTGTGCTGGGCTACTGAATAAAATGAGAAAAAGCATAATGCGATAAAGCTAATTACTTTCATAAGGTTTAATTTTTAGTAAAAATACTCTAGTAAGTAAGTGTACTTCTAATTCAGTTAAGCTCTTTTCAACATTTCGCTCTTAATTAGCTCAATTAACGTTAAAACTAAAAAACAAGCGTCAATAAGTTTATTCTAAAACTTACTTTTGCGCCATGCTTTTAAAAAGGTATAGTTTTATTGTTATCCTGCTCCTAATGCTCGCGGCTTGTAGTGAATACAACCGTGTCTTAAAAAGTCCAAACCCTGAGCTTAAATACCAAAAAACGGTAGAGTACTATGAAGCAGGGGAATATCTAAAAGCAATGCCATTGCTAGAAGAACTAATTCCGCTTTATAGAGGAACTGATAAAGGGCAGCTGATCTACTATTATTATTGCTATGCCAATTACTATTTAGATTACAACATTCAAGCAGCCTATCACTTTAAGCGATATGCACGAACCTACCCACTTAGCGAATTTGCTGAGGATGCTTTGTTTATGAGTGCCTACTGTAATTATTTAGACTCGCCAGTGCCTACTTTAGATCAGGTTCCAACCTACAAAGCCATCGATGAGCTTCAGGTTTTTGTAAACACTTATCCGAATAGCCCTTTAGTGGATAGTGCTAATACTTTGGTAGATCAATTAAGCCTAAAGCTAGAAACCAAAGATTACCTTAATAGCAAGCAGTACTACAAGATCAAACGGTACAAATCAGCTATAGTAGCTTTAGAAAATACCTTAACCGACTATCCTAACTCTAGATATGAAGAGGAAATCAAAATGCTAATCCTTAAATCATATTATGAATTAGCGATCAACAGCATCAAGGAAAAGCAATTAGAGCGTTTCAATAAAGGGATTGAGGCATATTACGATTTTATTGATAATTTTGCAGACGGTAAGAATGTTAACGAGGCCGAAACAATCTACGCAAAAATTGTAAGGGCTAGAGAACAGTTTTTAGAAGAAAATCCAAGTGAAAATGAATTATAAAGAAATAGAAGCACCAGGCTCAACAGTTACAAGAAACCTTGTAGACATTGACAGTAAGACTGGAAACATCTACGAAGCAATCGCTATTGTTTCACAAAGATCCAACCAGATTAGTGTGAAAATGAAGGAAGAGTTGAACAGTAAACTAGCGGAATTTGCTACCACTACTGATAACTTGGATGAAGTTTTCGAAAACAGAGAGCAAATTGAAATTTCTAAGTTCTATGAAAGCCTACCAAAGCCAAATGCTATTGCTTTGAGTGAGTACATGGATGAAGAAACTTATTTTAGAAACCCTGCTTTAGACGCAGAAGAATAATAATGCTACAAGGCAAAAATGTGTTACTGGCTGTCAGTGCCGGTATTGCAGCCTACAAATCTGTCTTTTTGTGCAGGTTATTAATAAAAAAAGGGGCGAACGTAAAGGTGCTGATGACCCCTCATTCAGCCAATTTTATAACGCCTCTTACTTTTTCCACCCTTTCTAAGAATCCGGTCTACCTTGATTATTTTGATGAGAAAGATGGTAGCTGGAACAACCACGTTGAACTCGCTAAGTGGGCAGATTTCTTTTTATTAGCGCCTGCTACTGCCAATACACTCAGCAAAATGGCCAATGGCCTTTGTGACAATGTGCTTTTAGCAACATACTTAAGCATGTCAAATCCCGTTTTCATTGCACCTGCAATGGATTTAGACATGTACCAGCATCCTGCGATAAAAGATAATTTGAAGAAGCTTGAAAGCTTTGGACACTCCATTATTCCTGCTGAAAAAGGGGAACTTGCTAGTGGATTAGAGGGTGAGGGTCGGATGGCTGAACCTGAGCATATTATTACATACTTAGAGGGGAAGTTAAATTCAAGATCTCCTTTAAAAGGGAAAAGAATTTTGATCACAGCAGGCCCAACCTATGAAGCTATAGATCCGGTTCGTTTTCTAGGTAATCGAAGTTCAGGTAAAATGGGTTATGCCCTTGCTAGTGAAGCTATGAAGCTAGGAGCAGATGTTCATCTTATTTCAGGGCCTAGTAAGTTAGATCAACTTAAGGGTTTAGCCAGTTTTTCCGCGGTTGAATCTGCGGAGGAAATGTTCAAGTCAGTTAAAGACCTGCAGGAAGAGGCAGAAATCATTATCATGTCAGCAGCAGTTTCTGATTACTCACCCATAACACAAGCCAATCAAAAGATCAAAAAGTCTTCAGAGAAATTAGGTATTGAGCTCAAAAAAAACCCTGATATTTTACAATGGTTGGGTGAGAATAAAAAGGAAGGACAAAAACTAATCGGATTTGCTTTGGAAACGCATGAAGAAGAAAAGCATGCGAAGGATAAACTCAAGCGAAAGAAACTCGATATGATTGTTTTGAATTCACTCAATGATCAAGGAGCAGGCTTTGATTCTGCAAAAAATCAGGTAACGCTTTTTTTCAAAAAGCAAGAGGCGAAATCTTTTCCTTTAAAGGACAAAAGCTTAGTCGCTAGAGATATTCTAAACGAAATTCAGCAGTTTTATGATTAGGAGATTGCTCGTTATTTTACCCTTGTTTATCATTTTTCAGCTTTCAGCTCAAGAGCTTAACTGTGTGGTAAATGTGCAGGCAAGGCAGATAGAAGGAAGTGAAAGGGTTGTATTTGATGAAATGCAAAAGGCCGTATTTCAACTGATAAATGGTCGTAAATGGACAAAAGATGAGTACGAAACCTATGAACGCATAGATTGTAGTATTTTAATCACACTTGAAGAAAGGTTGGGGACAAACCAATTTAGCGGAAACATTCAAGTGCAAGCCTCTCGACCGGTTTACAGCACTGATTACAAAACGCCCATTATGAACATAAGGGATGAAGATTTTGTGATCAATTACAACCAGTTTGAACCACTGCTTTACAATGAAGGTACTTATAGCGGGGAGTTAGCGACTATTCTAGCATTTTACGTTTACATGATTCTAGGCTATGATTATGATTCTTTTTCCTTAGAAGGTGGAACTCCTTATTTCCAGGAAGCTCAGCGAATTGTTAATAATGCCCAAAGTTCACCAGAAAGAGGTTGGAAGGCCTTTGAAGGTCAACGAAACCGTTATTGGTTAATCGAAAATGCTTTAAGTGCTCGATTTAAGCCATTAAGGAAGACTTATTATGACTACCATCGGATGGGCATGGACGAAATGCAGCAAAACCTGCAAAAAGGCAGAACTACTATTACCAACACCCTAAAGGGATTAAAACCTGTTCATAATGTTAATCCCTCATCCTACAACATGCAAGCATTTTTCAATGCTAAAATGCAAGAGATCTTGAACCTTTACAGAGAGGCTTCTGAGCAAGAAATAAGGGAAATCACCGAGCTCTTAATTACCATCGATCCAGGTAATGCCAATAATTACGAGAAGATTAGAAAAAGATAAATATTCACTCCAGCTGTTAGCTCTAATCGCTTAATTTTACTCAATGTTGCAATCGCTCTACATTCAAAATTATGCCTTGATCGAAAAGCTCTCTATTGACTTTGCTAAGGGGCTTAGCGTTATTACGGGAGAAACAGGAGCTGGTAAATCTATTTTATTGGGTGCCTTAAAACTCGTCTTAGGTGAAAGAGCAGACCATTCACATTTAAAGGACCATTCTAAAAAGTGCATTGTAGAGGCAAGTTTTAATGTAGCAGCCTACAATTTGGTTTCCTTTTTTAAGGAGAACGAACTTGATTATTGGGAAAACGCTATTTTTAGAAGAGAAATTAATCCCCAGGGCAAGAGTCGCAGTTTTATCAATGACAGTCCGGTTAAGCTTGATACACTAAAGCAACTTTCAGGACATTTACTAGACATTCATGCGCAACATCAATCTTTGCAAATCAATCAAACAGCTTTTCAGTTAACTGTGATCGATGCACTAGCTTCATCGCAAGAGATATACAAAGCCTACCAAAAGGTTTACAGTGAATGGCTCATTCAAAAGGAAACTTACCGTAAACTTAAAGATGAGATTGAAAAGGCGCAAAAAGATCAAGATTATTGGCAATTCCAATTTGATGAACTAGTAGCATTAAATTATCAAAAAGGAGAGGAGAAGCAATTAGTGAAGGAGCAAGAGACCTTAGCTAATGCAGAAGATCTGATTGAAGTGCAAAATCAGATCAATTATTTAATTGATGGGGAGGAAAGTAATTTAATCGTGCAATTGAAACAACTGCAAAGCCTTGTTCACAAAAATGCTGCTTTAGTTAGCGCCTATAGTGATGTAAAAGAAAGGTTAAATTCTTCCACGATTGAATTAGAAGACATTGCACAAGAGCTGATTGCTTTGGGAGATGGTCTAGAATTTGATCCCAATCGTTTACAAGTGGTAGATGAGCGTCTGGCGGAAATTCACCGTTTGCTGAAGAAACATCAATTAGAAGAAGCGGATCAGTTGATTGAGCAATACAACTTACTTGATGAGAAGTTAATGCAAATTGGCAACTACGATGATGAACTTGAAAAACAGAAACAAAAGCAGGAAAAATTATATGCAGAGCTGATTGATCAGGGTAAAAAGCTAAGCAAGAAAAGACAAAGTATACTTGATCTATTGGAAAGTGAAATAGAAACCACTCTTGGGAAGCTTGGAATTCCTGATGCGCGCCTCAAGGTAGAACATCAAATAAAAGAACAGCCTGACCAAAATGGCTTAGATTCTTTTACTTTTCTTTTTTCAGCTAATAAAGGTATACCGCCTCAAAAGTTAGCCAATACTGCATCAGGAGGGGAGATTTCACGATTGGTTCTAGCAGTTAAGTCTTTGCTGGCGAGTAAAAAAGGATTGCCAACTTTGCTCTTTGACGAAATAGATACGGGAATCTCTGGTGAGGTAGCTGATCAGATGGGGGACCTCTTGCATCAAATGGCTCACAATCGCCAATTAATTTCCATTACGCACCTTCCTCAAATCGCAGCAAAAGGAAAGCAGCACTTCTTTGTCTACAAAGCACAGGAAGCTGAGCAGACTATTACCAAAATAAGGTTGCTTGAAGAGGAGGAAAGGGTGAAAGAAATCGCTAAGATGCTAAGCGGCAAGCAAACAACAGAAGCAGCAATGAATAATGCTCGAGATTTATTAGCGACTAGCCGATAAATTATATATTTGCTCACTTCAACACAAATAAAATAAGGATGTCAAACAATCTGTTAAAAGGAAAAAGAGGAATCATTTTCGGAGCCTTGAATAATCAATCAATTGCATGGAAAGTAGCTGAAGCTGCCAAAGCACAAGGAGCTAGTTTTACTTTAACTAACGCCCCAATTGCCATGCGCATGGGTGAAATCCAAAAGTTGGCTGAAAGCTGTGAGGCTGAAATAATTCCGGCTGATGCAACTTCATTGGAGGATTTAGAGCAATTGTTTGAGAAATCACAAGAAGTTCTAGGCGGTAAAATAGATTTCGTTTTGCATTCAATTGGAATGTCGCCCAATGTGAGGAAGGGAAAGCCTTATGATGGCACCAACTACGACTGGTTTCAAAAAACACTAGATGTATCTGCACTTTCTTTTCATAAAACGCTTCAAACCGCTAAAAAAATGGATGCGCTGAACGAATGGGCTTCAGTGCTTGGTTTGACTTACATTGCAGCTCAGCGGGTATTCCCAGATTACAATGATATGGCAGAAGCTAAGTCACTGTTAGAGTCAATTGCCAGAAGCTTCGGCTACCATTACGGTACAGAGAAAAAAGTAAGGGTTAATACCATTTCGCAATCGCCAACGGTAACTACGGCGGGTAGTGGAGTAAAAGGTTTCGATGCCTTTATCAATTATGCTGAAGAAATGTCTCCATTGGGTAACGCTTCTGCAGAAGACTGTGCCAATTACTGTATTAGTTTATTCAGTGATCTTACCAAATATGTGACCATGCAAAATCTTTTTCACGATGGAGGTTTTTCTTCAACGGGAGTTAGTCGAAAGGTGATGGATCGGTTTATGGAAGACTAATTTTCTTTTTGATTTGAAATAAAAAAAGGGCCTTCATTTGAGAGCCCTTTCTTATTTTACATAGAAGTGTATTTATTTATCTGACTTTTCTTCCTCAGGTTCTTCTTTCTCATCAGAGGATTGGTTGTTATTCGATGCATCAAGCTTTTTAGGCTCATCTTTAGCACTTTTCTTCAATTTCTTCTTTGGCTTTTCAATCTCGATCTTGATTTCCTTGGCTTTCTGATCAAACTTGATCTTGATCAAATCACCTTCTTCTAATCTTGATTGAATGATTTCTTCAGCTAAAGGATCCTCAATGTATTTTTGAATTGCTCTGCTAAGCGGACGAGCGCCATAATCGGCATCATATCCTTTATCAGCAATGTAATCTTTCGCAGGATCTGAAATTTCAACTGTAAAGCCCATTTCTCTGGTTCTGCTGTAAAGTCCTTCAAGCTCAATGTCAATGATTTCATGGATATCTTCTTTTGTCAAAGAATTGAAGATCATGGTATCATCTATTCTGTTTAAAAACTCAGGTGCAAAAGTCTTCTTTAAAGCATTTTGAATAACTCCTTTAGCATAGTCGTCTGAACTAGCTTTTTTAGCTGCAGTGCTAAAACCAACACCTTGGCCAAAGTCTTTTAACTGACGTGCACCAATGTTGGAAGTCATGATGATGATGGTATTCTTAAAGCTGATTTTTCTGCCCAAGCTGTCAGTAACTTGTCCGTCATCCAATATTTGTAGAAGAAGATTAAACACATCAGGATGCGCTTTCTCGATTTCATCCATTAAAATCACAGAGTAGGGGTGACGGCGCACTTTTTCAGTGAGTTGTCCACCTTCTTCATAACCAATGTAACCCGGAGGTGCTCCAATCAATCTGCTTACTGCAAACTTCTCCATGTATTCACTCATGTCCACACGGATTAAAGCATCATCATTATCAAATAAATGCCTTGCAAGCACTTTTGCTAGTTGGGTTTTACCAACTCCGGTTGGACCTAAGAAAATAAAAGAGCCAATAGGCTTGTTAGGATCTTTTAATCCTGCTCTGTTTCGCTGAATAGCTTTTACGACCTTCTTGATAGCATCATTTTGTCCAATGATTTTATCGTGAATATCGTCATATAGTTTAACAAGCTTTTTACCTTCCTTTTGAGCAACACGCTGAACAGGAACACCTGTCATCATGGCTACAACCTCTGCTACATCTTCTTCAGAAACCGTTTCTCTGTGATTCTTTGTTTCCTCTTCCCAAGCCAATTTTGCTTCATCTAAGGATTCTGTTAATTGCCTTTCAGTATCTCTAAGCTTGGCAGCCTCTTCATACTTTTGACTCCTAACTACTTTATTCTTCTGTTTTTTGATGTCTTCAATTTGTTCCTCGATATCGATGATATTCTGTGGAACTTTTATATTTGTGATGTGCACACGCGAGCCTGCTTCATCTAGCGCATCAATAGCCTTATCAGGCAAATGACGTTCACTCATGTAACGGTCAGTTAAGCTGACACAAGCATCAATTGCTTCAGGCGTGTAATTAACATTGTGGTGCGCTTCATAACGCTCTTTTATGTTGTCAAGAATTTGCTTGGTTTGCTCTGCAGTAGTCGGTTCTACCAATACCTTTTGAAACCTTCTTTCCAAGGCTCCATCTTTCTCAATATGCTGTCTGTGCTCATCTAAAGTAGTGGCACCGATGCATTGAATTTCTCCTCTCGCTAGTGCAGGTTTAAACATGTTGGATGCATCTAAAGAGCCGGAAGCTCCTCCAGCACCAATAATGGTATGGATCTCATCAATGAATAAAATAATGTTTGGAGATTTTTCCAACTCATTCATGACTGCTTTCATCCGCTCCTCAAATTGTCCTCTGTATTTAGTTCCGGCAACTAAAGAAGCCAGGTCTAGTGTGACAATTCGTTTATTAAACAATACCCGAGATACTTTTCGTTGTACGATTCTTAGGGCTAAACCTTCAGCGATAGCTGATTTACCAACTCCCGGTTCACCAATTAAAATTGGGTTATTCTTCTTTCTTCTACTTAAAATCTGTGATACTCGCTCAATTTCTTCTTCCCGACCAACAATGGGATCTAATTTATCTTCTTCCGCTAATGCAGTAAGGTCTCTTCCAAAATTATCGAGCACCGGTGTTTTAGATTTACTATCAGAAGATTTAGAAGAAGAAGAGGATGAACCTCTAGAACTCCCGCTTCCGCGACCACCGCCCATGAAATTATCTTCATCATCGTCGTTTGTCGGGCTTCCAGGCAACTCACTTTTTGTTCTTGGCTTATTAGAAAGAATACTCTCAAGCTCTTCTCTTACCGAATCGTAGTCGATATCTTGTTCTTGTAAAGCTTGTGTAGCTATGTTGTTGTTGTCCTTTAATATAGAAAGGAGCAAATGCTCGGTTCCAATTAAACTTTGGTTGAACAGCTTAGCTTCCAAATAAGTAATCTTCAGAACTCGCTCTGCTTGTTTTACTAAGGGAATGTTGGTTAAGTGGTTGAGCGAACTACCTCCTGATTTGGTAGAGTGTTCGATCTTTCTCCTCAACTCATTTAGGTCTACACCTAATGAATTTAAGATCTGTATACCAACTCCTTGTCCTTCTCTAATCATACCTAGCAGCAGGTGTTCTATACCTATATAATCGTGTCCAAGTCTTAACGCTTCTTCACGGCTGTAAGTTATTACGTCTTTTACTCTTTGTGAAAAGTTTGATTCCATACGAATGCTTCCTTTATTGTTATAACGCTCGGAGTGCCTATTTGGTTGTTCAAAGTAGGAATAATCTCACGATTTTATGCGCTTATCAAAAGTATTTTTTGTGTTCTATGCAAAAGTCTATCCAAAGCGCTTTTATCAACAGAATTTTGTTAGTAATTAGGGAGTATTTTGACCCTAAAACCTGCATTAAGTCTGTATTTTCGAAAGCTTATAAGTTTGCTTAAAAAGAGCTTGATCAATTACTAAAGAAAAACTGAAATTATGGCAGAAGGAGAAAAGATTATTCCCATTAACATTGAGGAGGAAATGAAATCAGCCTACATTGATTATTCAATGTCGGTTATAGTAAGTCGGGCTTTACCTGATGTGCGCGATGGATTAAAGCCTGTTCATAGGAGAATTCTCTTTGGAATGCAAGATCTTGGAATCTTGTCGAACAAGCCTTACAAAAAGTCAGCAAGAATTGTAGGGGAAGTTTTGGGTAAGTATCACCCACATGGAGATACAGCAGTTTATGATTCTATGGTTAGAATGGCACAACCATGGTCATTACGATATATGTTGGTTGATGGTCAAGGTAACTTTGGTTCTGTTGATGGCGATAGTCCAGCAGCAATGCGTTATACCGAGGCACGTTTGAGAAAGCTTTCGGAAGAGATGCTTGCTGATATTGACAAAGAAACCGTTGACTTTAGATTGAATTTTGATGATTCTTTAAAGGAGCCAACTGTTCTACCCACGCGTATTCCACAATTATTAGTTAATGGTGGTTCAGGTATTGCAGTAGGTATGGCAACCAATATGGCTCCTCATAACTTGTCAGAAGTAGTAGATGGAATAATAGCCTACATTGACGATCGTGAGATTGAAATAGAGGGCCTTATGCAACACATTAAGGCACCTGACTTTCCTACAGGGGGGATTATTTACGGTTATGAGGGTGTTAAAGATGCTTTCCAAAATGGAAAAGGTCGAATTGTAATGCGCGCCAAAGCTGAAATTGAAACCACATCTTCCGGAAGAGAGAGAATAATTGTTACAGAGATTCCATACTTAGTTAACAAAGCTGATTTGATTAAAAGAACAGCTGATTTAGTTAATGACAAGAAAATTGAAGGTATTTCTGATATTAATGATGAGTCTGACAGAAATGGGATGCGTATTGTTTATGACCTGAAAAAAGATGCGATTACCAATGTGGTTTTAAATAACCTTTTCAAGCATACTGCTCTGCAAACTAGCTTTTCTGTCAATAACATTGCCCTGGTTAACGGTCGACCTGAAATGTTGAATCTGAAAGACATGATTCATCACTTTGTGGAGTTTAGGCATGAGGTGGTTGTTCGAAGAACCAAGTATGAACTTAAAAAGGCACAAGATAAGGCGCATGTGATTGAGGGCTTGATTATTGCCATTGATAACCTTGATGAAGTTATTGAGTTGATTCGTGCAAGCAGAACGCCGGAAGATGCGCGTGAAGGCCTTATGAGTCGATTTGAGCTTTCAGAGATCCAAGCAAAAGCAATACTCGACCTACGTTTACAGAAACTTACCGGTCTTGAAAGAGATAAGTTGAAAGAAGAGTATGCTGAGTTAATGGAATTGATTAAGCATTTGGAAGCCATTTTAGCCAATGAGGATATGCGCATGGATATCATCAAGGAAGAGTTGCAAGAGGTTAAAGATAAATATGGTGATGATAGACGCTCTGTAATTGAATATTCAGCAGAGGACTTTAGTATTGAGGATATGATCCCTGATGAAGAAGTGGTAGTGACCATTTCGCATCTTGGTTACATTAAAAGAACCCAACTTTCCGAATACCGTAGGCAAAATAGGGGTGGAACAGGCTCAAGAGGAAGTTCAACTCGAGGTGAAGACTTCTTGGAGCATTTGTTTGTGGCTACAACCCACAATTACCTGCTCATCTTTACTGAGAAAGGAAAATGTTTCTGGATGCGAGTATTTGAAGTTCCTGAAGGAACCAAAAACTCTAAAGGTAGAGCGATTCAAAACTTGATCAGTATTGAGCCTGATGATAATGTGAAAGCCTACATCTGTGTGAAAGACCTGAATGATGAAGAGTATATCAATAATAACTTCATTGTGATGGCGACTAAAAATGGAACCATTAAGAAAACAAGCCTAGAGGCTTATTCTAGACCACGATCTAACGGTATTAATGCAGTTACCATCAAAGAGAACGACATGCTGCTTGAAGCGAAGCTGACCAATGGCTCTGATGAGATCATGTTAGCTGTTAAGAGTGGACGGGCGATTCGATTCAATGAGAGCAAGGTGCGATCAATGGGAAGAAACGCAACAGGCGTTAGAGGAATCACTCTTGATGATCAAAACGATGAAGTGGTCGGCATGATCACCATTCGCGAGGCACAAGAAGAAACGGTTCTTGTGGTTTCTGAAAAAGGCTATGGAAAACGTTCTTTCTTAAATGATCCTGAAGACAATTCCGAAATCTACCGTGTCACCAACAGAGGTGGAAAAGGAGTGAAAACCTTAAGCGTAACCGAAAAAACCGGTAGCTTGATCGCGATTAAAAGTGTTACAGATCAAAATGACCTTATGATCATAAACCGTTCTGGGGTAATTATTCGAATTGCTGCCGCTGACCTTCGTGTGATGGGAAGAGCAACTCAGGGAGTTCGCTTAATCAACTTAAAGAAAAACGATTCCATTGCAGCTGTGGCTAAAGTTGAAGTTTCAGACGACGAAGAAGAATTCCTAGAAGGTGAAGAAAACCCGGGAAATGAAGCTGAAAATCAAGACGCAGAAGGAAATGGCAAAGAATTTGATACAGACGACACAGACAAGTAATTTTATAAAAAATAAAACAGTAACTATGAAAGTGAAAGTATCCATCGCCGCTAGCCTTGCCATTGGTTTATTCAGTCTTAATGCGAGCGCTCAAAAAGCAAAGGTTGTGACGGCATATAACTACAATAAATCTTACGAGCAAAGCGATAAAGATGAGAAAGACTGTGAGGACTTAGCTAAAGGGGTTGAGGCAATTCAGTCAGCAGTTAAGGATGATAAAACCAAAGATTGGGCGAAAACCTGGTACTATGGTGGTAATTTGTATTTCAATGCAGCCCTTTCTGAAGATGAGGCGTGTAAAGAGATGATCAAAGAGCCCTTGGATAACACCCTTGACTTTTACCTAACAGCTTTAAAATATAACATTGAAGCAGAAGGTTCAAATGATTTGGATTTTGAAAAGCCTGCTGATCAAATGAAGTTTATGGGTTATTTAACTAATAAGGACACGAAGTTTGATGACCCAACTTACACCCAAGATATCTTAATGCGTAAGTTCCCTTACATTGCTAATGCCTTTATCAACAATGGGGTAGAGTATTTTAATGCAGGTAATTATGAAAAAGCACTTGACTACTATGGCAAATCTGTAATGGTTAATGGAATTACAGGTAGAGTAGACACTTTAGGAATGTATAATGCAGCTCTCGCTGCTGAGCGACTAGAAAAGTACGATGAAGCATTGACCTACTACAGCATATTAAGCCAGATCAAATACGGTGGTGCTGACATTTACCTATACATGGCGAGTATTCACCAAAAAAAGGAAGACACCGCAAGCTATATTGAAACAATTCGTAAAGGCTTAGAGGTTTATCCAAATAACACCAACTTGATTTTACAAGAGCTAAGTTATTTGATGGAAACAGGACAAGAAGAAGAGGCACTTGCAAGTTTTGATAAAGCCATTGCCAATGAGCCTGAAAACTCTGCCTTGTATTACAACAGAGGGTTTATTTACGATCAAACAAAAAAAATTGATGAAGCCGCTTCAGATTATTCGAAAGCCCTAGAGCTAAAGCCCGACTTTTTTGACGCGGCCTACAATTTAGGTGCGATGTATTACAATGCTGGAGTTGAGTGGAACAATAAAGCAACCTCTTATGATATCGAGGAGACGGATAAATATGATGAAGCCACTAAAAAAGCCAATGAATATTTTATGAAAGCAAAACCTGCACTTGAAAAAGCGCATGAGCTAGATGAAACTGATCAAAATACGATGGCTTCTCTTGTTAAGATCTACGCTATTTTAGGCGAGAACGACAAGTACAATAGCATGAAAACAAAGCTTCAAGGTAAATAGAACACAAAGCTCTATTTGCTTAATTTAAACTGTTTTGTATATTTGACTTAATTGTTTTTTCCATCACAGTTTGTATGGTTTCTTTGCAGCAATGCAATTTTATGAGAAGTCGTTTTCACCATACAGATTACCATACAAACAAGCCTCGCCACTCGGCGAGGTTTTTTTTGCCTAAATTCAAGAAACTTTAACAGCTGTTAAGTTTGTAGAATATGATTATTTCTTTAATATTGTATCTCCTTGCTAACACATCTGTATGGTTTTCAACGTTAGCTTGAGAAAGTCGGTTTTCATAATTAAGTTTTGATTATACCATACAGAGAGCCCCGCACCCGCGGGGTTTTTTTATGCCCTAAACCCTGAACAAAATTCTTAAATGATACTTTTACAGACATGAACTCACTAGCAGATGTAAAAATTCACATTGTAGGAGCAGGTATAAGTGGTTTGATTGCTGCAATTCAGTTAGAAGAAGAAGGGTTTTCTCCTATAATTTGGGAACAAAACCAAGAAGTAGGTGGCCGCTTGCAAACTGAACTAATCGATGGCTATCAATTGGATCGAGGATTTCAGGTTTTACTTGACGAATATCCGATGGCACAGAAATACCTTGATTTAGAGGCGCTACAATTGCAGAAGTTTTTACCTGGTGCTTATATCCATCATGAACAAGACCGCTCTAAGTGGGGTGATTTGAGTCGTGATCTGCAATTTTGGAGCACACCCTTTTTACTTTCAATTGCTAAGCCTAAGGATTTTTTACTCTTGAACCGCTTAAGGTCAGCCTTAAAGAAAAAGGACCTACAAAGCATATTTGAGCATAAACCCCAAACCACCCTTGATTATTTAGTGGAGTATGGCTTCAGTGATTCACTAATTAAATACTTTTTAGCGCCTTTTTATAGGGGCATTTTTCTGGAAAATGAGCTTGAAACCTCAAGCCGAATGTTTGAGTTTGTCTTTAAAATGTTTGCCAAAGGCAATGCGTGTATACCGCGTGAAGGCATCCAAGCAATTGCTTTGCAACTAAAAGAGCGTTTGAAGAAAACTACCATTCACACAGGAGTTAGAATCGATCAAATTCAAAACCAGAAGATTATTATTGAAGGAGTTGAAGAAATAGTAGCAGAATATGTGATCGTGGCTACTGAGGCCACTAAGCTAATTGCAAACCTGAGCGGAGAAGAGCAAGCCTGGCGTAGCTGCGACAACCTTTACTTCGAAGTTGAGAAAAGGGGCTTTCAAGAACCCTTGATCGGCTTGGTAGGAGACAGAGATAAGTTGGTCAATAACTATCATTTTCCGCAAAGTCTAAAACCGGCTAGTAAGGGCAGTAAAGAATTGCTAAGTGTAACGGTAGTTGACCGCAAAGGATTAAGTGATGATGCGCTTTATGAGCAAGTTGAAAGAGAAGTGAAACAAGTTCTTGGCTTACGACCACTTAGGCTCTTAAAACACTACCGTATTCCCAAGGCCTTACCCGACGTTAGCAATATGCAATACGACTATTCTTATACCACCGCTCAATTAACGCCCAGTATTTACTTAGCAGGAGACCAACAGCTCAATGCATCTTTAAATGCAGCCATGATCAGCGGTGAGCGGGTGGCAGAAGCAGTAAGCAACCGGATAAAAGGAATCTCTACTTGATTTGATTGTCTTCACTTTGCTTAGCTTTGTTGAAGATGCAATTACCTTATCCCGAAGAAGCTTGGAAAGAAATCCCAAAGATCTTTTGGTCTGACCTGAATCAGCTTCCTTTTCAGACTTGCCTGATGTGCAATACCAATTTTGAAGAAAGCCAACAACCTTATTTGATCGAAAAGGCCGTAAAAGGAATAGTTGGGGGACAAGCACTGTCGACGGTTTTTGAGTATGCTGTTTGTTTGGGTTGTGCTGAGCAAATGAACTTAAGTCTGTCTGAATCTTCAAGGATAAAAATTGCCCAGTACTTTGAGACACACATTCATTTTAATGCACGCAGAGAAGCCTTGCAAGATGCAGAACAAAGTGAATGGATCAAAAACTGTTTGGTGAAACACAGACCGCCTAGAGAGCAGGAAGAATGTCAACTTTATGCTTTTTGCCTCGGAGACAAAATGCTATACCATGAATTCCCTTACATGATCACCTCAGAAGCCTTAGATGAAATGCTACAGTTGCTTTCTGCCAAAACCTTGGATATTTTAAATGGCTTTAAAGACGACTTTTTTGACGGTCCTCCTGAGCTGAAAGAGTTATTAGAAAAAGGTGGTCCAAAGGTGTTACTTTAAGTTTTTGAGGTGACCTTTTGGCCTTTTTACCATTAACTTAAAAAAGAGCTTGAAAGATCAAAAGATCATAGACTATTTCAAAAAGCAAAAAGACAGCCAAGCTTTTCGTTTGCTGCTTGATTATTTTCCACAAGTAGAAAGCTTTATCAAAGCTCAAGGCGGAAGTAAGGCAGATGCTGAAGACCTTTTTCAAGAAGCCTTGATTGTGCTTTACCGAAAGGTGCAAAAAGATGACTTTAGCCTGAAAGCTAAACTTTCTACTTTTTTAATTGCGGTGGTTAAATACCAATGGTGGGATTTGCGAAAAAAGGCTAGCAAAGAAGCGAAAAAGGCGGCACAATGGACCGCTGAAGAATCTTTGCTAGAGGAAGAAGTGGAGCAATTGATGCTGAAAGAGCAGCGTTATATGCAAGCCGAATTAGCCTTTCAAAAGCTTGGAAAAAAGTGTCAGCGATTGCTCAACTTATTCTATTTGAAGCAGGCGTCAATGGAAGATATTGCCAAGAAATTAGGTCTACGATCGGCTAAGGTGGCTAAAAACCAAAAGTACAAGTGCCTGAAGCAAGCTCAAGTTCATTACCAAAAAAGGGAGGAAGCATGAGTTTACAAGCACAAGACACTATTGACCGTTATTTACGAAACGGAACAGCAGCAGAAAGAAAGGAAATTGAGGCTAATCCTGCCTTGAAGGCGCAACTTGCATTTACAGAAAGCTTAATTGGTGCTGCAGAAAGACAAGTACTCAAGCAGGCCATTCAAAAAGCGAAAGCAAAACCTCAAAAAGGATTTAAGACCATGGGCTTGATCTTACTTCTCTTAAGCTCGT
>P_2C_Liq_1_UnCtyDRAFT_1000406_pt1 | contig 18609 bp, 18 predicted proteins | sample Pon2CUnioCityCA_2_FD_10234 | JGI IMG/M metagenome (IMG submission 10234) | reverse complement strand
CAGGAGGTGAAAAAAAATATTATACTTACAATTCTACTTTGAAATATAAAAATGAGACATTAGATTGTTATCTATTAGGAGATTGTTTTTTAATAGAAAATAATTTACCAAAATGGAATTTAAAACAGGACACAAAAAAAATCCAAGGGTTTTTATGTTATAAGGCTATTCTAAATAATCCAAGAAATAACAAAATTATACTTGAAGCATGGTACACCCCAAAAATTCCTTATCAATATGGGGTAATGAATTATTACGGTTTACCTGGTTTAATTTTAGAAATAAATAAAAATACTTTTACAATAACTGCTACTAAAATAGAATTAAATCCATTAGAAAAAATTAAAATTGAAGAACCTAAAGGGTTTAAAAAATTATCATATAAAGAGTTTAAAGAAATCTTAAAAAAGAACTCTCCTTTTAAAGACTAAAATAAAAATAGTCATTATTCTATATTCCATGAAACCTATTATTATCTTTTTATTACTGTGTATATCTACAACACTTTTTTCTCAAAAAATAAGTGGTAAAATTACTTATGTTGTTTCTATGGAGCCTATTTCAGAAAAAATAATAGATTCTGTATCAAAAAAAAATATTCTAAAAAAAACTAGAATGGACAAATGGGTGCAAAATATTTTAAAAAACACTCCAAATGTAAATGCATTTTTAAGTTTTTCTAAGGAAGAATCTCTTTACAAAGTAGAAGATGAGATGCAAAATGATGGGAAATCTATTTTTAACATGAATAGAATTTTTGCAGGTGGAGACAATAAATATTATAAGAACACAGCAACCAAAGAGCAATTTCGTGAGAGCTCTACTTTTGGAGATTTATTATTAATAGAAATGCTGCCTAAGAAATGGCAAATAACACAAGAAACTAAAAAAATAGGCAATTACGTGTGTTTTAAAGCAATAGATATTGAATCTAAAAACACAAAAATGAAACCCTTAGTTTGGTTTACACCAGAAATACCTGTGAGCTTTGGACCAAAAGAGTTTAGTGGTTTACCAGGTTTAGTGTTATTAGTAGAAATGCATAAAAGAAGAATTGAGGCAACAAAAATAATATTAAACCCTGCTGAAGAAATAGAAATTACAAAGCCCGAAAAAGGCAAAAAAATAACAGCCGAAGAAATTGAAAAAAGAGGAAAATCTTTTTGGAAAAGAACTAGGAAACAATAAAAAAATCCCTAATGAAAAAGAAAAGTCTATTTGTATTGTTTTTTATAGTTTCTATTACTCTTTTCGCCCAAAAAGTAACTCTTTCTGGTACAGTAAAAGATAGTTTACAAAATCCAATGCCTTATGCCAATGTAATTGCAAAACCCAAAGATGTTTCTAAAAACTTACAATTTGCTATTACAGATAATGAAGGTTTTTACAAATTGGTGGTAGCACAAAAAGACACGCTAACCATTAGTATTTCTTATTTGGGTTACAAACCCATAGAGTATCAATTTATTGCGCTTAAAAACTCTAAAAAAGATTTTATTTTAAAACAATCATCAGAAAGTTTAGATGAAATTGTTATAGAAATGCCAGTAACCGTAAAAGGAGACACCACTACTTACAAAACAGACAAATTTGTAGATGGTACAGAGCGTAAATTAAAAAATATATTAAAAAAATTACCAGGCGTAGAAGTTGGTAAAAACGGTAGTGTTACTGTACAAGGTAAAAAAGTGACCAAAATGCTGGTAGATGGCAAAAAGTTTTTTGGAGGTAACTCTAAATTGGCGGTAGAAAATATACCTGCAGACGCAGTTGGTAATGTAGATGTTATAGACAATTATAACGAAGTCGCTTTTTTAAAAGGCTTAACAGATTCTGATGAAATGGCAATGAACATCAACCTAAAAGAAGACAAAAAACGCTTTGTTTTTGGTGATGTAGAAGTTGGAAAAGGAAACAAAGATTTTTACAAAACCAGTGCCAATTTATTTTATTATGCACCCAAAATAAACGTAAACTTTATAGGAAACCTAAATAATATTGGCGAAAAAACCTTTACGTTTAGAGATTATTTAAGTTTTTCTGGTGGTATAAATAGTGTTTTTAGTGGTAATTTTAATTGGAGAGGTGGAGATTTTTCTCAGTTTATGCAAAGTAATGATGTTGTAAAAAGCAATCAAAAATTTGGAGCTTTAAATATTACAAAAACCGCTAATTCTAAATTAGATGTTTCTGGTTTTGCCATTTTTTCTAGCAGCAATATTGGTAATTTTAGAGAAGATTTTAACGAGTATAATACTTTCACAGAACAAAGAACCAATAGCACAAATGCAGATAATTTATTGGGTATTGGAAATTTAAATATAGAATTTACACCCAATTCTAAAGAAAAATGGTACGCACGTTCTCAAGTAAAAAGAACCAAAAATACACAATTCAATAGTTTAAATTCTACAGTAAACACTACAGAAAATAACATACAAACCAACAGAGATTTAACAGCAACGTATATTAATCAAAATATAGAATGGCATAAAAGACAGAATGAAAAACACACATTTTCTAGTGTAGTAAATTATGTTTTTGATAAAAGTAAAAAAGATGCTTTTTGGGAAACTCAAAANCCAATTTTNCAAGNTTTAATTCCTACAGATAATAGCCAAAACCTTATAAGAATTTTACAAGAAAAAAANACCCAAGAGCAAAANATAGATGGTGTTTTTAAGCATTTTTGGGAAATTAACAACAGCAATCACATATATTCTACTNTTGGGAACAAGCTTTTAATTGAAGATTTTTTTACAGANGATAGCCAACAGTTAGACAATGGAAATAGTAATAATTTTAACACAAATGGTTTTGGTAATTCTGTAAATTTTAAATTGAATGATCTTTTTGCAGGTGTACATTATAAATTTAGAACAGGCATTTTTACCTTTAAACAAGGCGCTTTTTTACATAATTACAATTGGCAAGTAAATCAACAAACCCAAACAAACAAAAACAAATGGGTGGTTTTACCCGATTTTTTAGCAAAAATTGAGTTTAATAAATCAAAAAAAATCACCATTAATTATAATTTAAAAACTTCTTTTTCAGACGCAAGTAGGTTTGCTAATCAGTTTTACTTACAATCGTATAATTCGGTTTTTAAAGGGAATGAAAATTTAGAAAATAACTTGTATCATGCAGCACGTATTTATTACAGCAGATTTAGTTTGTACAGAGGTTTAATGCTTTTTGTAAATTTAAATTATAACAAACAAATACAAGGCGTTAGAAATACAGTTGCTTTTGATGTAAATAATACAGATCCTGCACAGAGAATCAATCAGTTTTTAACCGCTAAACTATTTCAAAACCCATCAGAAGATTTAAGAGGAAACATTCATTTAGAAAAAAGCATTAAAAATATAAAATACAAGTTTGATGTTGGTTTTAACAATAGTAGTTATATCCAAGAAATAGACAGCAATTTACAAACTAATAAAAATAAAAGTTATAATTACGAAGCTGGTTTTGAAACAATATTTGATAATTTTCCAACGATAGAAATTGGTGTTAGTAGAGATATTGGTCGTTTTGTATCACCATCAAATACCTCTAAATTTATTACAACACAACCTTTTGCAACCATTGATTATGATTTTTTAGAAGGTTTTATTTTTAATTTTGATTACAGAAAAAGTATTTATGAAAATAAAGATTTAGGGCAAAAAAACACCTACGAAATTGCGAATACAACTTTATCTTACAAAAACGAAAATTCAGCTTGGTCTTATAAAATAAGTGCACAAAATTTATTGAACGCACAATTTAAACAAAGCAACCGTTTTTCAGATTATGTAGTTTCAGATAGTAAAACCTTTATTTTACCAAGAATTATTATGTTTAGTATTGGATATAATTTGTAGGTTTTAGCTTAAAGATTAACTGAAAACTGAAACAAAAAACTGCCAACGAAATCATTTCCTCCCAAAATCAGCAGGAATTTCACCCCAAGCTTTGGTTTCCCATTTTAAGATTGGGTTTTTAAACGTGTTTTCTTTTAGCCATTTTTCGGCTCTTTCTATCAATGTTAACAGCTCTTTATTAGAGGCATCAAACTGTAAGTTTGTTTTACATTTTTTTTGACGAATCCAACTCATGGCAATTTTAGAGTCTGAATAAATTGGAATGTCTTCCTTTTTTTTGGCTTTTAGCAAAGCAATACCATGCACAAGTGCTAAAAACTCGCCAATATTATTGGTGCCTTTATCAAAAGGGCCTTTTCTAAAAATTTCTTTTTTGTTGTGGGTTAAAACACCTCTGTATTCCATTTTTCCTGGGTTTCCAGCACAAGCAGCATCAACAGAAATACTTTCTAAGTTGGGTTTGCCAAATTTTGCTTTCTCTTTGGTAGATAAAGCTGGTTTTTTAGTGTTTTTTCCTTTATAGTCTTCGTATTTTCCTTTAGATGCTTTTTCAGCTTCATTTAAATTAGCAAAAGATTTGTACTGTGCGTTTTCAAAACCATCAATTTGTTGTTTACAAACCTTCCAAGAAGTAAAAACACCTTTTTTGCGGCCACTCCAAACTACATAAAACCTCTTTTTACTCATTCGTAGTTATAATTATTTCTTCTATAACTTTTGGAAAATAACGTTGTTCTAAAATATGAATTTTTTCTGCAATCGTTTCAGGGGTATCCTGCTCAGTTAAAGTTGTTTTTGCTTGAAAAATAATGCCACCTTCATCGTAATTTTCATTTACATAATGTATAGTAATACCAGTTTCAGACTCTTTATTTTCTGCAACAGCCTTATGTACATGCATGCCATACATACCTTTTCCACCATACTTTGGTAATAATGCAGGATGTATGTTAATAATTTTATTTGGAAAAGCACTTATAATTTTTTCTGGAATTTTCCATAAAAAGCCAGCAAGAATCACAAAGTCTGCTTGCTTTTTTAAAATGTCTAATACCTTTTCTTTTTTAGAAAAATCAGCTCTATTAAAGTGTAAGCATTTGGTATCTAGTTTTTTACACCTGTCAAAAACTTTAGCTTGTTCATTGTTACACAACACCATAGTAACCTTAGCGGTTTTAGTGTGATTAAAAAACTTAATAATATTTTCTGCGTTCGATCCAGAACCAGATGCAAAAACAACAATTCGTTTCATAACTTATAATTTCTATATTACAAAAAAAGGAATAATTATTAACAAACGGATTGTTTTTAGGTAAGATTAAATAAAATTCTTTATTTTTAATAATCATTTTTGGGTCAAAAATTAGTTATAATTAATAAGATTTGTATTTTTGCCCCGATTTAAAATTTAAAAATTAAAAAATTATGTCAGACATTGCATCAAGAGTAAAAGCGATTATCGTAGACAAATTAGGCGTAGACGATAACGAAGTAACATCAGAAGCTAGCTTCACAAACGATTTAGGAGCAGATTCTTTAGATACTGTTGAGTTAATTATGGAATTCGAAAAAGAGTTCGATATTCAAATTCCAGACGATCAAGCTGAAAATATTGGTACAGTTGGTCAAGCAGTTAGCTATATAGAAGAAGCAAAAAAGTAACATTTATATGCAGTTAAAACGAGTTGTAGTCACTGGACTTGGCGCATTAACGCCAATTGGTAATAATATTGAAGAATATTGGAATGGCTTAGTTAACGGAGTTAGCGGAGCAGCACCTGTTACATATTATGATGCTGCCAAGTTCAAAACTCGTTTCGCATGTGAGCTTAAAAATTTTAAAGCGACCGACTTTTTAGATAGAAAGGAAGCGCGAAAAATGGATAGATTTACGCAGTATGCAATGGTGGCTTCTGATGAAGCAATTGCAGATGCAAAATTAAATCTAGACGAAATAAATAAATTACGTGTTGGCGTAATTTGGGGAGCAGGAATTGGTGGTTTAGAAACTTTTCAAAACGAAGTTTTAAACTTTGCTTCTGGAGACGGTACTCCAAGATTCAATCCGTTTTTTATCCCAAAAATGATTGCAGATATTGCTCCTGGAAATATTTCTATTAAAAATGGATTTATGGGGCCAAATTATACTACAGTATCTGCTTGTGCATCATCTGCAAACGCAATGATAGATGCTTTAAACTACATACGTTTAGGTACTTGTGATGTAATTGTAACTGGTGGTTCAGAAGCTGCTGTTACTATAGCTGGTATGGGCGGTTTTAGTGCAATGCACGCACTTTCTACAAGAAATGAAACTCCAGAAACAGCTTCTAGACCTTTTGATGCAGAACGAGATGGTTTTGTATTAGGAGAAGGAGCAGGAGCTATCGTTTTAGAAAGTTACGAACATGCAAAAGCAAGAGGCGCAAAAATTTATGCAGAAGTTATAGGTGGTGGCATGTCTTCAGATGCACATCACATAACAGCTCCACATCCAGAAGGTATTGGTGTTATAGCTGTAATGAAAAACTGTTTAGAAAATTCAGGCATTAAACCAGAAGAGGTAGACCATATCAATACACATGGTACATCTACACCTTTAGGAGATGTTGCAGAATTAAAAGCAATTTCAGAAGTTTTTGGAGACCATGCAAAGAACATCAACATTAATTCTACAAAATCTATGACTGGGCATTTGTTAGGTGCTGCTGGCGCTATAGAGTCTATTGCCTCTATTTTAGCAATGGAACATGGTATTGTACCACCCACAATAAATCATAGTAATGTTGATGAAAATATAAATCCAGAGTTAAACTTAACACTTAATACACCTCAAAAAAGAGATATTAAGGTTGCAATGAGTAATACTTTTGGTTTTGGTGGGCATAACGCATGTGTGGCATTTAAGAAATTAGATGAATAATCTATGAATTTTATTCGTAAAATAGTGCAAACTCGGTCTGAAGAAGACTTGGAACTGCGCAGCGAATTAAAAAAACTACTTAATTTTTCTCCCAAAAATATAAACAAATACAAAAAAGCATTTACACATAGGTCTGTGCAAATGTTAGATAGAAAAGGCAACCCTATAAACTACGAAAGATTAGAGTTTTTAGGAGATTCTATTTTAGGCTCTGTAATTGCAGCTTATTTGTACAAAAAAGTACCAGAAGGTTCAGAAGGTTATTTAACCCAAATGCGCTCTAAAATTGTTAGCAGAGAGCATTTAAACGAATTAGGAAAAGACTTAAACCTTATTCGTTTTGTAAAAAGTAATATAGACCAAACCAATGTTGGAGACAACATACATGGTAATATATTTGAAGCTTTAATTGGAGCTATTTATTTAGACAAAGGATATAATTTTTGTCAAAAATTTATTTACAAAAATGTCATTCTACCTTATGTAGATATAGAAAAATTAGAAGGTAAAATTACTAGTTACAAAGGGTTAATTATAGAATGGTGTCAAAAACAAAAGAAAAACTATAATTTTGACACATACGAAGATACTGGTAACGAACCAGTAAAACATTTTAGTGTAAAAGTAAGTATAGATGGAGAGCAAATAGCCAAAGGTAGAGCTACATCAAAGAAAAAAGCAGAGGAGCAAGCCTCTAAAAGAGTCTATTTTGCATTTCAAAATCAAATTTCTTTAGACTAACACGATAACGTTTTCGTTAAATTAACAAAGAAAATCGGCAAACTATTAGTAATTTAGCCGTGTTAAAAACTATAAGTACATTTTCTATTTATGCAAATACATACTTTAGGTTTAGAAGATTTTTATGAAGACGAGTACTCGTTAATTGGTATCCATTCAGCTTTAGAAGACTACAGACTTGCATATTTATTAAATAAAAACTTAGACACTCGTTTTGCTAAATCTAACAAAGATTTAGAGTTTAAAAAAAATAAAAACAAACTTTCTTTTTCTATATTTAATTTTTTACATAAGAAATATGATTTTGAGTGGTTTTTAATTGCAAATAGCTTTAAAAAAGAAAATAAAACAACAGCAAACGAATTATTATTAACAACCGAAACAAAATTGTACTTAATTCCAGAAAAAAAGAAAGTTGATTATTTTATTAAAATATCTGGAGAAATAGCACCTCATTATGTGTTAAACATAGTGCAAAAAATAAAAAATATAGAGCAAGTAATAACCTCTTATACAATTGATAAAAACACATTAAAGTCTAAAGACTTTTTAATATTTTAATATGGTAGATTATAAAAAAACAAAAATAGTTGCAACCTTAGGACCCGCAACAGGATCTAAAGAAATTCTAACAAAATTAGCCAAAGAAGGTGTAAATGTATTTAGAATAAACTTTTCTCATGCAGAATATGACAACGTAAGAGAAACTGTAAAAACTATTAGAGAGATTAATAAAGAAAATGGATACAATGTAGCCATTTTAGCAGATTTACAAGGTCCAAAGTTACGTGTTGGAGTTATGGAAGATGGTGTGGTTTTAAATGATGGAGACACTTTTACATTTACCACAGAAAAATGTACAGGAACTAAAGAAAAAGCATTTATGACCTACCAACGTTTTCCAAAAGACGTAAAAGTAGGAGAACAAATTTTAGTAGACGATGGTAAACTATTATTCGAAGTAATATCAACAGATAAAGACAAAGAAGTAGTTGTAAAAACAATAGTGGGAGGTCCATTAAAATCTAAAAAAGGGGTAAACTTACCAAACACTGCAATTTCTTTACCAGCTCTTACAGAAAAAGATATGGAAGATGCTGTTTTTGCTTTAGGTTTAGAAGTAGATTGGATGGCTTTATCTTTTGTTAGAACACCAGAAGATTTAAGAATGTTACGCGATTTAATAGACCAACACTCAGAATATAGAGTACCTGTAATTGCAAAAATAGAAAAGCCAGAAGCTGTTAAAAACTTAGATTCATTAATACCTTATTGTGACGGTTTAATGGTTGCTCGTGGAGATTTAGGTGTAGAAATACCAATGCAAGATGTACCATTAATTCAGAAAAAATTGGTAAGACGTGCAAAAAGAGCAAGAATACCTGTAATTATTGCAACTCAAATGATGGAAACAATGATTGAAAACTCTGTACCAACAAGAGCAGAGGTAAATGATGTTGCCAATTCTATTATGGATGGTGCTGATGCAGTAATGCTTTCTGGAGAAACTTCTGTTGGGAAGCACCCTGTTAGAGTTATTCAAAAAATGTCAGAAATTATTGCTAGTGTAGAAAACTCTAGAATGATAAAAGTGCCACATGAAGCACCACACATTAGAACCAATAGATTTATTACAAAATCGGTTTGTCATCATGCAGCATTAATGGCAAATGATATTGATGCAAAAGCAATTTCTACCTTAACAAGAAGTGGTTATACAGCATTTCAAATTTCTGCATGGAGACCACAAGCTAAAATATTAGCCTTTTCATCAGAAAAAAGAATTTTAGGAAAACTAAACTTACTTTGGGGTGTTAGAGCTTTTTATTACGATAAAAATCTAAGTACAGATGGTACGGTTGTAGATATTAATAAAATATCTAAAGAACAAGGTTATGTTAAAGAAGGAGACTTAATGATTAACCTTACCTCTATGCCAGTTGAAGCACAAGGTATGGTAAATACCATGCGTGTTTCTGAGATCGAGTAAGAATTTATAAACTCAAAATATTAAAAAGCATTCTAATAATTTTTTAGAATGCTTTTTTGTTTTTACAAACTCAATTTTTTAGAGATAATAATAGCATCATTGGTTACAAAAGGCATGGGCATCATTGCTTCAGTTCTTGGTTTTATGTTAAAGTTTTTGTTCGATAATAAATCATAAGAAATTTCATTTAGTATAATTTCTAATTTTTCATCAGTATTCATAGTAAAAGAAAGTGTGAGTTCTTTATCTGAATTGGCTAAATGATACACCAAAAAAGTACCACTTTTTAGAGTGTAATTTTTACCATTATTAACTAAAACATCGTTTACTTTAAACTGTTTTAAGGTTAGTTTGTTTTTGGTTATAAATTCTAACTTATTTAGTTTTCTATTCGGTATTATGGTTAATTCTATAAAGCGTTTTTTGCCAATTATCGTATCTATTTCTGTAATAATTTCAGACGGAACAATATTTTTAAAAGCTGTTTTTTTATGATAAGTAAAGCGTGTATTGTATTTACTTTTAGTTTCTGCATTTTGTATGCTACCTTTTGAAAAATTGCCATTAAAAACTTGCTCAGTATAACTATCTAAAGTACTGTTATAAGTACCAAAATAAGCAGTTTTATCATCAGAATTCTCAATATATACAATACTGTTGGGTTTTTTGTTTTCTATTGAAAAGCCACTGTTATAAGTGGCTATTCCAAAAAAGATAATTGCTAAAATAGCACTCCATTTTTGGGTCCAAAAAGATTTTTTTTGATGAAAACTTAAAATCATTAATCCAAAAACCAATACTATAAAAAGGGCACTTACAAATAAGATTTTTAAACCCAAACCTACAGGAAACATTTTTACCAAAGGCGCAAAAATATAAATGGTAGGTATAGATAAAATGGTGCATAAAATGCGTTTTGTTTTTTCTTCTAAATCCATAAAAATGCTAACTGCTAAAATTAACAATGCACTAATAACAGGAATAATAAAAAAGCCTGCACCTTTTAAATAAATGCTTATTATAAAATTAATAATCAACCAAAAGAAGATCGGTGCAATTAATAAATTTACTGGTTTTTCTACTTTAGAAGTCCTTTTGTAAATGGTGAATAATATCCATAAATTTAAAAATACAAAAGCAGTAATGTAGGTATAACCATTGTAAGTAAAACCATGTAAAATATCATTGTATTGTGGGTGTATTACAAGCAATAACTTCCATAAACTAAAAGAAATTCCACCACATAAAATAAGAGCCACTAAAAAAGGAATAAAACCTCTTAAAGNGTTTTTTACAGCTATTTTATTTAAAGAGATCCCAAAAAAAAGTAATAGTAAAAAAACAATTATACAAGCGATTAGCATAGGAGTAACCCAAGAAAAAGGATAACTAAGTAATTTTATAAACGGAAAATTTACGTACACAAAATCTTCATCGGAATTTAAATTTTCTAAATTACAATTGGAAAAATGGTTAAGAGTTGTTGTAAAATAATCTGCTTGATGTAGCAAGGTTTCTCTATCTAAACGTTCGTAAGAATCTTGTGCTGTATGATAATCGAAATGATCTCCAATAAAAGCAAAATTAAAACCGTTAATATTGGCATCTTCTCTAAAAACGGTTAAATCTGTATCGTTTGGTAATTTTTTATATATAGAATACATTAAAGAATTTGCGGCTGGAAAATTGGGTTTTGCAGCAATAAACTCACTTAATAATTTACTGTTTTTACCATTGGTTTCCATTAAAACGTAACTTGGACCACCACTTCCTCTAGCTTCAAAATTTAAAATTAAACCCACATCTTTTGTTAAAGTATGTGTATCTACAAAAGCTTGTGCACCTAACAAACCCAATTCTTCAGCATCAGTAATAAGAATAATAATGTCATTTTTAGGTGTTTGGTTTTTTGCTAAAAAAGCTCTTATACCTTCTAATATAGTAACAACTCCAGAGCCAGCATCACTTGCACCTAAAGAAGAGTGTGGATTAGAATCATAATGTGTTAAAAGCATTAAAGCTTTTCCGGTTGTTGTACCCTTAATTTTTGCAATAATATTTTCTGCAGTTGTGGCTGCTAACCATTTTTTGTTGATGGCTGTTTGGGTTTGTATTTCTACCTCTAAACCCATTTTTTTTAATTCTTTTACAATATAATTCTGGACTTTTTTATGCTCTTTTGCACCTGTATAATGTGCTTCTTTAGAAATATTTTTTAAATGAAATAGGGCATTCTCTATAGAAAATGCTGTCTTTGAAACGTTTTTATCAGTATTTAGTGAAGGTTTTAAATCTGAAAAACTCCAGTAAATAATCCCTAAAATGATAATAATAGAAACAATGGTAGAAAATCTTTTCATAAAAAAATGTTTTTTATAAATGTATGAAAAAAAAAACTTGTTAAAAAAAGTATAACAAAACAGAAATTTTGCTAACTTTAGTTCAAACTAAACAACTGTTATTATGGGTATTAAAAGTTTTCAAGGAAAAAGAGATTCAAATCAAAGAAAAGAAGAAGAGCAAATTTTGGTATCTGATTATATGACGACCAATTTAATTACATTTAAAGCAGAAGATTCTTTAGACCATGTTATTGCGCAACTAATTGCAAATAAAATTTCTGGTGGACCCGTTGTAAATGATAAAAACGAGTTGATTGGTATTATTTCTGAAACGGATTGTATTAAACACATCTCTGAAAGTAAATACTACAACATGCCTTCGGATACAAACAATACAGTAGGAAAATACATGGTTACAGATGTAGATATTATTGATAAAAACATGAATATTTTTGATGCTGCATTTAAATTTATTTCTTCTCGTAGAAGAAGATTTCCTGTGATAGATAATGGCAAATTAATTGGGCAATTAAGTCAGAAAGATGTTTTAAAAGCCGCAATTAAAGTAAAAGGAAATACTTGGAAATAGCTACAATCATCTTTTAGAACTTACATTGGGTAGGTATGTAATTATTAATTTTTCTGTTTTAGAACGCTAGTATTTGTAATTTTTTGGAAATTAAGTTAATTAAACTATTCTATTTCAATACTTTACCTTTCTTTTTTAATTAATAAAAAAGTTTCATTTTCTAAAGCCAAATAACCTTGGTCATAAATATAAAAATAGGTGTTGCCGGTTTTGGTTTTATAGATAGATGTAAAAAATTGAAAATCAAAACCTTTGTCATACAACCTAGTTCTAGACACCTTGGTTTTACCAGAAACATTTAATTCCGATAAAATTTTATAATTTTTTCTAAGTCTATTATTTATATTTCTAATTAAGTTTTTACTGTCTTTGTTTACACGATTGTTATAGGCATTTCTGCAATAATCTGAGCAAAATTTCTTGTCTATTCTACCTTTTACGGGTTCTTTACACTCTAAACATTCTCTGTTTTCCATTGGATAAATATACAATAAATTATTCGTTTACAAACGACTACAAATAATTACAACCGAAAGTAATTGTTTTCTAACCGAATACAACTTTAATCGTATCGCAACTTTGAAATGTTATTAGTACTGAACAACTTTTGGTATTTAATTAACAAAAAATAAATTATAAACCTGCACAAAAAAACAAGTGCACAAAAACTTATCTTATGAATACGTTAAGAAACAAAGTACAATTAATTGGTAGATTAGGTCAAGATCCAGAAATTGTAACCTTTAAAGATGGTAACAAAATGGCAAAATTTTCTTTAGCTACAGACGATAGTTATAAAGACAAAGCTGGTAACAAAGTAGAGCGTGCTTTTTGGCACAACATCATTATAAAAGGTGGTTTAGTAAACGTGGTAGAAAACTACGTAAATAAAGGACAAGAAATTGCTGTAGAAGGTAAATTAACAAACAGAACCTATCATACAGAAACAGGAGAAAAGCGTTATGTTACAGAAATTTTAGTAAACGAATTGTTGATGTTGGGAGGAAAACAATAAGGAAACTTAATATCAAAAAGCACAAAATCCACTTTTTAAAAGTGGATTTTGTATGTTAAAAACAGTGGTAAAATATTTTAAAATGAAACTTTTACATAAAAATTATGTAAATTTAAATTTGATACTATTATAAAATCAGTAAACATGAAAAACACTTTCATATATATATTATTCTTTGGCTTTTTTTTGGTTGCTTGTCATTCATCCGAAGAAAAGATACAAGATCTTAATATAGAAACTGAATTAGAAGAAACAACAGCAATTGATTTCTATTTAGGCGCTGACTTATCTTATGTAAATGAAATGGAAAATTGCAACGCTATTTTTAAAAATGATCAAAAAGAAACTACAGATCCATTTACAATTTTTGCCAATTGAAGGTGCAAACCTGGTAAGAGTTAGGTTGTGGCACAACCCCACTTGGACAAATTACTCTAATTTTAAAGATGTAGAAAAAACAATCGCCAGAGCAAAAAACGCTAAAATGAAGGTGTTGTTAGATTTTCATTATTCTGACGATTGGGCAGACCCAAACAAACAAGAAATTCCTGCTGCTTGGTTAGAAGTTGTAGACAATACTGCAAAATTGGGCGACTCTATTTATAACTACACTTATAAAACTTTACAAAACCTTCATAACAAAAACTTATTACCAGACATGGTTCAAGTTGGTAACGAAACCAATATAATGATTCTTCAAAAAGATGATAAACCTAGTGCTATGAATTGGTCTAGAAATGCTTACCTATTAAACAAAGGCATTAAAGCTGTAAGAAACATTTCTAAAGATGTAGATAAAAACATAGAAATTATGCTACACATTGCACAACCAGAAAATGCAATTTGGTGGTTTAAACAAGCAAAAGAAAATAATGTGGTAGATTTTGATTGGATTGGGCTTTCCTATTATCCAAAATGGTCTACTTATAATTTACAAGAAGCCTCAGAAGCTTTTAAAACGCTTATTAAAACATACAATAAAAAGTTAATGGTTGTAGAAACTGCTTATCCTTTTACAATAGAAAATGCAGATGCAGCTGGTAATATTTTAGGTGCTGATGCTTTAATTGATGGTTATAAAGCAACCCAAGAAGGACAATTAAAATATTTATTAGACCTTAAAAAAGCACTAAAAAGTGCAGGTGCAAAAGGATTGGTTTATTGGGAACCTGCTTGGGTTGCTAATAATTGTAGTACACGTTGGGGAAAAGGTTCTCATTGGGACAATGCAACATTGTTTGATGCAAATTCTGTACCCACAAAAGGAATGAATTTTTACAACCAGCCCTAAAAAACCCTTTATTTGGCATTACATTTGAACAGCACTATATAAATTAAAATAAAATGAAAATCATGAAAATTATATTTATACTCACAATACTACTTGGGTTTTCTCAATGTGGTAGTAACAAATTTGTTAAAAACCCTTCGTTTAAAATAGAAAAAGCGACTTATAATAAATGGTCTGGAGGTCAACCAGGTGTTAGTGGGGTTAAATTAGAGCTTCAATTGGTAAATGCGCTACAAATAGAGTTCGATTCTTTATATTTTCAAAAGAAAATAACAAAAGTAGAAACCAGAAAAATAAACAATATGTTACAAATTATTGGGCATTTTTCTACATCAAACAGAAAAAATAAAGATTTAATTTTAGACGCAAACCCAATAAAAGAGTTAAAAAATACACCACCAGTTGTGCATAATTTTCCTTTCGATTTAAAAGAAAATGAAGCAATTTTGAGTTTTAAAAAGAACAATAAAACCCATTATTATAAAATTAAAGAGGTAAAACAAACCCAACCTTCCTTTTTTCCTTCTACAAAACAAAAATAATAACACTACAGATTATCAGAATTTAAAACCACTAATTATAAGTGGTTTTATTTTTGGCACGTAATTTGAATATTTATAGCTGTAATCTTAAAACTACAGCTTATGAAATCTTTAAAATTACTTTCTGCAATACTTATAATAGGTGTATTTTTTAGCTCGTGTTCGTCAGTTTTTCAAGACGATTTTAGAAACGAAATTTCTTTAGAAGAAGTAGTTTCTAGATACGATTTATGGTATGTAGATTACCATAGAACAATTGGTAATAGAGATATACCTTATGTTTCTAAAGCCTTTACACTATCTTTTTTAAATGGTATTTTGTATGCCAATAATAACATTGTAGATATTGGTTTTACAGGCAACGGATTAGGAATAGATGTTGGGGTTTACAATACTTTTAATGGCTTTTTAGAAACCCGACACGATTTATATGGTAAAAACGATTTTGAAGTTAGTATTATTTCTAATAACGAAATAAACTTGTACAACTATAGACAAAATGTTACCTATTTTTTAGTGGGTTATCAAGTAAATACATTTGATTACGACAAGCTATTTTATGAAAATATAGAATACTTTTTACAAGAATATGAAGCTTGGGAAAAAGTAGATACAAGAGGAGGTATACCAAATGCTTTTGATGCTGAAAATTACTTACAATTTACACCCAAAAATATAACAACATTTTATAGTTCTCAAGACCCTTTTGGCACACAAATTGCAAATATAAATTGGAGTTACGTTGGTGGATATGAAATATTCGATGTAGCAGGTTATGAAGACCTAAAAATTTTAACATTGAATTATGAGGGTGGAGATATAGAAGAGTTTGAGTTAAGTGTTATAAAGGATGGAGAAATTAGTCTATACAATGTAAACTCTAAAACAACTTACAATTTCTTAGGAAGAAATTTTGAACTAATTAGAAAAGGAGAAAAAACAAAGAAAAGTACGAAAGACACTGTATGGAATAACAATAGAAAACGTACTAAAATAATAAGAATAATAAAAGAAAGAAGACATTAAAAATAAAGTTTGGTTAGTTGATTTTTGGTTGGTTATTGCTTAATAACCAATTAAAAGAGAAACCGTCCTGAGGAGGACGGTTTTTTCTTGTTTATAATTTGTGAAAACTACCAACCTTTTTATCACTTAAAACATAATTGTTTTTATAACTTTATGATAGATTAAGTTTTTAAAAAACTAGTTAAATTCTCACTTTTATTATTTTACACGTATGGCTCAAACAGCTTTTATTACAGGTGCAACCTCTGGTATTGGAGAAGCCACTGCAATCATTTTTGCAAAAAATAACATTCGATTAATTCTTTGTGGTAGAAGAGTAGATCGTTTAGAATCATTGCAGGAAAAATTAAGTAAACTTACAGACGTAACTACGCTAAATTTTGATGTTTCTAAAAGAGATGATGTTGAAAAAGCCATCAAATCGCTTCCAAAAGATTTTCAGCAAATAGATATTTTAATCAACAACGCAGGTAATGCACATGGTTTATCTACCATACAAGAGGGTAGTTTAGATGATTGGGATGCCATGTTAGACATCAACGTAAAAGGTTTATTATACGTTTCTAAAGCCATTTTGCCACAAATGACCCAAAGAAACACGGGTTTTATTGTAAATATTGGGTCTATTGCTGGTAAAGAAGTATATCCTAATGGAAATGTATATTGTGCCTCTAAACATGCTGTAAACGCCTTAAATAAAGCCATGAGAATAGATTTAAATAAACACAATATTCGTGTTTCTGGCATTCATCCAGGGGCTGTAGAAACCGAGTTTTCTGAAGTTCGGTTTAAAGGCGATGTAGAAAAAGCAAAAAGTGTGTATTCAGGCTACAAAGCATTACAAGCTACAGATATTGCAGAGATTATTCACTTTGTAATTACAAGACCTTATCATGTAAATATAGAAGACTTGGTAGTGTATCCAACAGCACAAGCAAGTGCTACCATTTTAAATAGAGATTGACATGATTAATAAAAGACTTTTAATTAAAAACTTACTTTCTCATAATGATGAGAATAGTTTTTATGACAAAAAGCAAAAAATATCATTCAATTCTAAAGAGGGTAAAGCTAAATTTTTAAAACATGTTTGTGCGCTATCCAACGCAAACCCCAATAACAACTCTTACATTGTAATTGGTGTAGAAGATGAAGCAAATAAAATAGTGGGTATCGATTTTTTTGATGACAGTAAAATACAAAACTTGGTAAATGCGTATTTAAAAAATCCACCAAAAATAACTTACGAAAATGTTCTTTTTCCGAGATTGCCACGTAATAAAGTAATTGGTTTAGTTACCATACATGCCAATAATAATGTAACATCGCTTTCTAAAAATGCATGGAAATATAAAAAAGACACTATTTTTTACAGAAGAGGTAGCAACTCTATGCCTTTTTTAGGTGATGAATTTGAGCTTAGAAACACTAATAAAGAAATTGTCAATTCCATAGAAAAAAGTGCAAGAAATAACATCCAATTAACCTTAGATGGTGTTTTTAATTTTATGAATAATCATAAAAAAATTTACAACCCACAATACAAAGTTTTTAACGAGCAATTTGTTTTGTGTTGGGCAGGAGAGCGTAAAATTATAAACGAACAAGAGTTTTTTTCTAGAGTAGATATCGAGTTGATTAACGAGCAAGTAAAACTCTTTTTTTCTGCCTTAGATGATGTACAAATAAGCTATAATAATCATACCTTTATTGTAGAAGAATATATTTATCTGGGTTTAGAAAAACAAGAAAAATACTATCCATTAGAAAAAACAATTATCAACTTTAAAAATAATGGGAAACATAATATTGTAAAACAATTTTTGTTTGAACCACCTGTTTTTAATGAAGAAATAATGATACACATTTACAACAATTGTAATTTAATTGTTCAAAAAATAGTACAGAAAAAATCACTTACAGTAACAGAAGAAGAAGATGTTTTGCGTTTACCCACCAATTATTTAATTTGTTATTTACATGGTTTTTTAGACGTTGTAGAACAGCTAAAAAAAGCAAAAACTTATATTAAAAATTTAGCAAATAAGACTACTTATATTAAGTACAATGAAGCTTTAAGAATCATAAGAAAAGTAAAGTATGGTTAGAAATGGTCTATTTTTCTTGCTTTTCAATTACTTAAGAACTATTTTCTTTTGTTTTTACGTTGTTTTTGCAACCTAAAAAAACAATTATCAACAAATAAAAAAGCAGGTATTTTTTCATAAAAAACTTCTTAGAAATGCTAATGTAGCAAATTCATTTTTTGAAAATTATA
>P_2C_Liq_1_UnCtyDRAFT_1000405_pt1 | contig 18625 bp, 16 predicted proteins | sample Pon2CUnioCityCA_2_FD_10234 | JGI IMG/M metagenome (IMG submission 10234) | reverse complement strand
AATGTTTTTTTTATCATAATTTACCAACCACCAGAGGCTCCACCTCCACCAAAACTTCCTCCGCCAAAACCACCACCAAAGCCTCCGCCTCCAAAACTTCCTCCGCCAGAAGAACTTCCAAAACCGCCACCAAAACTTCCTCCACCTCTACCAGCGTTGCTTAAAATAATAGTTTCTAAAATATCTCCTGCAACAGAGCGTCTTCTATAACGCCTTCCTCCACCTCTATTATTTTTATTCCCTCTAGAAATTAAGATAAAAATGATGATAATAAAAATGATAAAAACAATTAATCCTGGATCAAAACCTTTAGAGTTTTCTGTACGCGTTCCTTTAAACGCTCCATTTAAAGTCATAAAAATATAGTCAGAACCTTGATTTAAACCCGCATAATAATCTCCTTTTTTAAACTCAGGAATGATTACTCTCTCTATGATTCTTTTGGATTGAAAATCTGTTAGTAAATGTTCAACTCCTTTACCAGCTTGAATGGTTATTTTACGATCATCTTGCGCTAACAACATTAAAACTCCATTATCTTCTTTGGCTTGACCAATACCCCATTTTTCTCCCCAATTTGCGGCTAAATAAGTAATGTTTTCTCCTTCGGTAGAAGCAATGATAGCCACAACAATCTGTGTAGAAGTTGAATCTGAATAACGAACTAATTTATTTTCTAAATTTGTCTTTTGAGTTGGAGTTAGCAAACTTGTATAATCATATACACTTGTTTGAAACTTAGGTTTCTCAGGAATTTTATAACCTTGAGAAAAAAGGCTTAGTGTAAATAAAAATGAAAGAAAAAAAAGTAACTTTTTACCAAAAACTAAAAATCGACAACTAAAAACTAATTCTCTCATCATCCTTTAGAAATCTCATTAGACAATTCGTTTTCATCATCAATTTGCCAAGGAAAATGAGATTTTAATTCTTCTCCAGCTTTTAAGATTCCGTCAATTAAACCTTGTTTAAAATCTCCGTGTTTAAAATGATTTTGCATAACGTCTTTGGTAGTATTCCAGAAATCTTTGGGCACAACATCATTGATTCCTTTATCACCATAAATTACAAACTTTTTATCATTTACCGCAACATAAATCAACACTGCATTTCCATCTTTTGTAGTGTTCATCTTTAACAGATGAAATACTTCTAACGCACGCTCATAATGGTCTTTCTCTGAAGAAGACTCTATATGTACACGTATTTCGCCAGAAGTATTTTTCTCTGCAATTCGAATAGCAGAAATAATTTCTTGTTCTTCATCTGGAGTAAGAAACGCTTCTACTTTAGACATTGTTATTCTTTTTTCTTGTTAAAATCGAAGTTAATATCTGGTGCATTTTCAGAACCAGGGTTTGATTTGTAACGAGACATTTCATCAAAATTAAACATACCCGCTAAAACTGAATTTGGAAAAATCTTAATGTGCTTATTGTATTTGTTTACACCTTCGTTAAAACGATCTCTAGCTATATTAATCCTATTCTCTGTTCCTTCTAGTTGACTTTGTAATTCTAAGAAGTTTTTATTTGCTTTTAAATCTGGATAACGTTCTACAACAACCATTAATTTAGATAATGCACCTGTTAAACCACTTTGTGCTTGTTGAAATTGTGCCATTTTATCAGGAGTTAAATCTCCTGCATTTATGTTAACTGATGATGCTTTTGCTCTTGCATTGATAACATCTGTTAAGGTGTTTTTTTCAAAATCTGCTGCTCCTTGCACTGTTTTTACCAAGTTTCCAATCAAATCATTTCTACGTTGATAAGCACTTTCTACATTAGACCAAGTTGTTTTTGCATCTTCCTGTAAAACAACAGCTTCGTTATTAAAACCTTTAGCCCAATTATAAATTCCAAAGACAATAACAGCGATAACTATTACTGGAATTAACCATTTTTTCATAATTTCTAAATTTAAATTTTTGTTGATTATTTGTCTTACAATATTACCCAATATTTTGGAGAAAGTAAAGATTTATTAGACCAATCACTCTATTAGTATGATAAATAGAGGTTTTGTTACAATTGATTTTTGATTTTTATCAACTCAGCTTTTACAGCTTCTAATCTGTTAATGATTTCTTGATGATCAAAAATAGATTCTGGATTTTTCTTAAGTTTTTGTTTAGCTCCTTCTAAAGTAAATCCTCGCTCTTTAACAAGTCTAAAAATTAATTTAAAATTCTTGATGTCTTCTTGAGTAAACAAACGATTTCCCTTAGCATTCTTTTTAGGTTTGATTATGTCAAACTCTTTTTCCCAAAAACGAATTAATGAAGTATTTACGTTAAAAGCTTTGGCAACTTCTCCTATTTTGTAATATCGCTTTTCAGGTAAATCTATATGCATGATTTAGTCTCTAGTTTTTAGACTTTAGTCGTTAGTTTGTTCTTGTTAGTTTTGGTTCACAATAGTTAGATTATTATCTTTCGTCAATTCTTATCCTAGAACAAAAAAACTAATCATAAGATTGCCCTTCTTCTTCTGCTGCTTTTTGCATTGCTGCAAACTCTTCTGGTGTTAAATCTCCGTAATAAAAATTAATAGGATTTAAGGCTCTATCGTTTTTATGAACTTCGTAATGTAGGTGTGAAGAAACAGAACGTCCTGTGTTACCAACATAACCAATTAAATCACCACGTTTTACTTTTTGACCTCTTCTAGCTTTCATTTTACTCATATGAGCATAAATAGTTTTGTAACCATAACCATGATCAATGTAGACAACTTTACCAAAAGTAGGACTTCTTTGTGCTCTAATTACAGTTCCATTTCCTGAAGCGTAAATAGGTGTTCCTACAGGAGCTGTAAAATCCATTCCTTTATGAAACTTTCTAATTTTTAAAATAGGATGCATTCTCCATTTATAACCAGAAGCCATTCTTGTCATGTCTTGCAGTTTTACAGGTAGAATTGCTGGAATAGAAGCCAGCATTTTTTCTTTTTCTTTGGCCAACGTTACAATTTCATCTAAAGATTTAGACTGCACAACCAACTGTTTAGAAAGCACATCAATGTCTTTCGTTAACTTTGTTATCATTGTAGAATTGTCAAAACCGTCTAAATATTTATACCGATTTACACCTCCAAAACCTGCTTTTCTTTGTTCATCTGGTATTGGGTTTGCCTCAAAATAAGTTCTGTAAATATTATTGTCTCTTTCTTGTAATTGGGCTAAAATTTCAGAACTTTCTTCCATTCTCTTAGCTAGCAATTCATAATGTAGCTTTAAGTTTTCCAACTCTCTTTTTTGTGCTCGTTCAGTTGGAGACATTATAAACTGACTAAAAACAATAAAACCAATAAAAGCTGTTAAAAAAGCACCTAAAATTCCGAAAACAGTTTTCTTATAGTAGTCTCTCTTTTTTACAGTAATTTTCCTGTAAGAAAGGGTGTCTGCATCGTAATAATATTTTACTTTCGCCATAATAGGAATTATACTATTTTTGCTGTATTGAATTATGAGTTTATTGAAAACTCATTTTTAATAACTCACAAATTTACAAAATGTTTTACAACTGCTTTTTTTAAGCGGTTTTTTTAAAAATATATTAACACAATCCAACTTGTTGGAAACTTCTTTTTTTATGAAATCACAAGATATTCGTTCCACTTTTTTAAACTTTTTCGAAGAAAAAAAGCACTTGGTTGTTCCTTCTGCGCCAATGGTTACAAAAGATGACCCAACGCTAATGTTTATTAATTCTGGAATGGCACCTTTTAAAGAACATTTCTTAGGAAATGGGAGTCCGAAAAAGAGTAGAATAACAGATTCACAAAAATGTTTGCGTGTTTCTGGGAAACACAATGATTTAGAAGAAGTGGGTTATGACACCTATCATCACACGTTATTTGAGATGTTAGGAAACTGGTCTTTTGGCAATTATTTTAAGAAAGAAGCCATTGCTTGGGCTTGGGAATTGTTAACAGAAGTTTACAAAATAGACAAAGACATTTTATACGTAACTGTTTTTGAAGGAAGTGATGATGCTGATAATTTAGGCATGGATACAGAAGCTTATGATTTGTGGAAACAATTGATTTCTGAAGATAGAATCTTAAAAGGAAACAAGAAAGATAATTTTTGGGAAATGGGAGAACAAGGACCTTGTGGACCGTGTTCTGAAATTCATGTTGATATTCGTTCTGCAGAAGAAAAAGCAAAAGTTGATGGAAAAACTTTAGTGAATGAAGATCACCCACAAGTGGTAGAAATCTGGAACTTGGTTTTTATGCAATACAATAGAAAAGCAGATGGTTCTTTAGAAAACTTACCCAACAAACATATAGATACAGGAATGGGTTTTGAGCGTTTGTGTATGGTTTTACAAAACGTTCAATCGAATTACGATACGGATGTATTTACACCAATTATAAGAGAAATTGAAGCCATAACCTATACAAAATATGGCTCAGATGACAAACAAGATGTTGCAATTCGTGTAATTTCTGATCATGTTAGAGCGGTTGCTTTTTCGATTGCTGATGGACAATTGCCAAGTAACAATGGTGCAGGTTATGTAATTCGAAGAATTTTAAGACGTGCTGTTCGTTACGGATTTACATTTTTAGACAAAAAAGAACCTTTTATTTATAGATTGGTTGATGTGTTAAGTAAAAAAATGGGAAATGCGTTTCCTGAAATTAAAGCTCAAAAGCATTTGATTGAAAATGTAATTAAAGAAGAAGAAACTTCTTTTTTAAGAACTTTAGATCAAGGGTTAATTTTATTAGACAATATTATTTCTTCATCAAAAGGTACAGAAATTTCAGGTGATAAAGCTTTTGAATTGTATGACACCTATGGTTTTCCTATTGATTTAACGGCTTTAATTCTCTCTGAAAAAGGCTTAACTCTAGATGAAAAAGGATTTCAAAAGGAGTTAGAAAAACAAAAAAATAGATCAAGAGCCGCAAGTGTAATGTCTACTGATGACTGGACAATATTGATTGATGATGCAGAAGAAGAGTTTATTGGGTATGATACTTTAGAGACTAATGTTAAAATAACTAGATACAGAAAAGTAACTTCTAAAAAAAATGGAGAAATGTATCAATTGGCATTTAATTTAACTCCATTTTATCCAGAAGGTGGTGGTCAAGTTGGTGATAAAGGTTATTTAGAGGAAGCCCATGGAGATGTCATTTATATTTTAGACACAAAAAAAGAAAACAATCTTATTATCCATTTTGTAAAAAATCTTCCAAGACATCTTAATGAAACTTTTAAAGCAGTTGTAGATAGCAAACAGCGATACAGAACCGAATGTAATCACACTGCTACACACCTATTACATCAAGCATTAAGAGAAGTACTAGGAACTCACGTAGCTCAAAAAGGATCTGCTGTGCATTCTAAGTATTTGCGTTTTGATTTTTCACATTTTTCAAAATTAACTTCGGATGAAATACGTGATGTAGAAAACTTTGTAAACAATAGAATTTCAGGAAAACTCCCTTTAGAAGAAAAAAGAAACATCTCTATGCAACAAGCTGTTGAAGAAGGAGCTATAGCATTGTTTGGAGAAAAATATGGAGATACTGTTAGGGCTGTCAAATTTGGGAAATCTGTTGAATTATGTGGTGGAACTCATGTAAAAAATACTGGAGATATTTGGCACTTTAAGATAAAATCAGAAAGTGCTGTTGCTGCAGGAATTCGTAGAATTGAAGCCATTACCAATGATGCCGTTAAAGATTTCTATTTTGAAAACAACAAAGCACTTTTTGAAATTAAAGATTTACTAAACAAGACAAAAGAACCTGTAAAAGCTGTTAAAAACCTACAAGAAGAAAATACAGTATTAAAAAAACAAATTGAACAATTATTAAAAGATAAAGCACAAAATTTATCCAGAGAAATTAAAAGTCAATTACAGGAAGTTAAAGGTGTAAATTTCTTAGCAACTAAAGTAGATTTAGATGCTAACGGAATTAAAAACCTAGCTTTTGGTTTAGGAAAAGAATATAATAATCTTTTTTTACTTTTTGCTGCTGCTCCAAGCAATGACAAAGCTTTATTAACATGTTACATCTCTAAAGAATTGGCAAAAGATCGTGGTTTAGATGCAGGAAAAGTAGTCAGAGAATTGGGGAAACTAATTCATGGTGGTGGTGGTGGACAACCTTTCTTTGCTACTGCTGGTGGTAAAAACCCAGGTGGGATTCCGAAAGTTTTGGAAAAAGCAAAAGAATATTTAACTTAGATTTAAACTTTAATTCTTTTTTTTAGTCATATTATAACTAACCAATTCGTGTTTCAAATAAAAGACTTAAATTTGAAACTATAGTTCGTTAGTTTACAATAATTTATACTATGCCTTATTTAGATCCTTTTTCTGGTAATTTTGCTGCAAAAGAAGCAAGACACTTACTTAAAAGAACATCTTTTGGAATAACGACAGATTTAGTTTCTGAAGCCGTAAGTATAGGTTTATCAGCAACAATAGAGAAACTTTTTGAAGAAACACCTTTACCAACACCACCTTTAAAATATGAACCAGATGGTACAGCAAGAGGTGAAGTAAATGACCCAGATGTAAACTATGGTGAGACTTGGGTTACTGCTCCTATCTATCCAGATTTACCAACATCACAGGAAAGAAATCGGGTTTTTAGAGCTAGAAACAGGTCTTTATATGCTTGGTCTCTCTTACAAATGCAAAATTCTGGCATTGCTATTAGAGAAAAACTAACCTTGTTTTGGCACAATCATTTTGTATCAGAAAACACAAATCCACATAGAGAGTTTTACTATATAGATTTGCTAAGAAGAAATGCGCTTGGTAACTTTAAAGAACTAACCAAAAAGATTACCATAGACCCCAATATGTTAATTTATTTAAGTGGTCATGAAAATCAAAAAAAATCTCCAAACGAAAATTATTCAAGAGAATTATTAGAACTTTTTACCCTTGGAAAAGGGGCAGCTGTTGGTAATGGAGATTATACAAATTATACAGAAGAAGATGTTGTACAAATAGCAAAAGTATTAACAGGATGGAGAGCTAGATGGATTAGACATGGAGATGGTATTGAAGATCCTTTACATGCTTATTTTACCAAAAACAGACATACAGAAGGAAATAAAACCTTGTCTCATAGATTTAACAATGCTATAATTGCTGAAAATGGAGATGAAGAATATAAAGATGTTATAGACGTAATTTTTCAGCAAGAAGAATGCTCTAAATTTATTACAAGACAATTGTACAAATGGTTTATAAATGCAAAGATTTCTGATGATGTAGAAACGAATATTATAGTACCATTGGCAAAAATAATAAGAGACAATGATTATAAAATCACCCCAGCTTTAAAAGTATTATTTTCATCAGAACATTTTTATGAAAGTACCTTTTGTATGATTAAAAGTCCTATAGACTTGTTATTATCTACAACACAATCTTTATTATTTTCTGCCCCAAATACTTCTGTAAAAGAAGAATATGACTTTGCTTATTTACTTTATTTAGCAGCTACAGATATAGAGCAATCTATTTTTCATCATCCAGATGTAGCTGGTTGGAAAGCTTATTACCAAGAACCTTTGTTCTATAAAACCTGGGTGAATAGTTATACATTACCTAAAAGATTAGAATTTTGTAAAATATTGGTCGCTGGTGGTCAATTACTTATTAACAAAAAAAAATATAGAGTTCCTCCCTTTATTCCTGTATTATTGGTTGTTTCGAAAATTAAAAATGCTGACAATCCTAACATTTTAGTAAAAGAATTGGCAAATCAGCTTTTTAATTATGAAATTTCTCAAAACCAAATAGACAACTTAAAAGATTTTTTAATTCAAGGTTTACCCGATTTTGAATGGACTGTAGAATACTCAGATTATTTAGCTAATCCATCAGACACTGGGTTACGAGCTTCTGTAGAAAATAAATTGAGAAATTTGATAGGAAGTATGGTACAAATGTCTGAATTTCAAATCATGTAATTATGAAGAAAAATCAGAAACTAAATAGAAGAGATTTTATAAAGTTGAGTTCAATTGCTTCAGCTTCTATACCCTTCGCACTAAGTGGATTCCCTCTTTTTGCAAATGACAAACCAAAAGATTATAATTTTTCAGAAAACAATGAAAATATTTTAGTCTTAATACAGTTGCAAGGTGGTAATGATGGATTAAACACTATTTTTAATTTAAATCAATATGATAATTTACAAGCGGTTCGCTCTAATATTATTATTCCAGAAAAAGATTTATTAACGGTTGATGGTGCTACTCGTTTTCACCCAAACATGAGAGGAATACAACAAGTTTGGAATAAAGAAAAACTAGCTATTATTCAAAATGTTGGGTACCCTAACCAAAATAGATCTCACTTTAGATCTACAGATATTTGGAATTCTGCTTCTGATGCAGAAGAATATATTTCTTCTGGTTGGATAGGTCGTTTTTTTAACGAAAATCACCCTCAGTTTCCAGAAAATTACCCAAATGAAAACGAAACAGATCCTTTTGCAATAACCATTGGAAGAATTATTTCTGAAACTTGCCAAGGTCCTGTTTCTAATTTTTCTATGGCTTTAGAAGACCCTGATAATCCAGGAACTGCTGCTGTAACTAGTAATGGAGAAGTACCAGGGAATTGTTATGGAGATGCGTTGCAATTTGTAAACGATACTATTGAACAAACCAACGCTTATGCAGATGTAATTAAAAATGCTTCTAGCTCTGGTAATAATTTATCTAAAAAGTACACAGATTCTAATTTATCTGAAAAATTAAAGCATGTTGCCAAATTAATCTCTGGAGGATTAAAAACTAAAGTATATGTTGTTCAGCTAGGTGGCTTTGACACACATGACAATCAAGTTCTTGAGGGAGATAAAAAAACGGGAAGACATGGTAGTTTGTTACAAGAATTATCGAATGCTATTGAAGCTTTTCAAGATGATATTGAATTGTTGGGCATAGATCATAAAGTTATTGGAATGACTTATTCTGAGTTTGGAAGAAGAATTCGTTCTAATGGAGGTTTAGGCACAGACCATGGTAATGCAGCCCCCTTGTTTTTATTTGGATCTTGTGCAAATAATACTATTTTAGGGGATACTCCAGAAATTGACACTCAAGTTGATATTAAAGAAGGTGTACAAATGCAATACGACTTTAGAAACATTTACAGTACAATTCTAACAGATTGGTTGGGTGCCACAAAACAAGAATCTACATCAGTTTTATTTGATGAATTTGCTGCATTACCCATTTTTAAAACGGGTTGTTCTGCTGCGCTCTCTACTGATTATTTTGGTATTCAAGAATTAGAAATTGATGTTTACCCAAATCCTACTGTAAACATTATAAATATTACTTTTTTAGGCAATAACGAAGATGTAAAAATCACCTTGTACAATTCTATTGGAGCTGTAGTACAACATATTACTAATAAAAAATACAGTTCTATTCAACATGTTTTAAAAGTTAATGTTCAACATTTACCGAAAGGTAATTACTTTGTACACTATCAGTCTAAAGGAATTTCTAAAACTAAGAAGTTGTTGAAGTATTAAATTTATTCTAAATTTACATTAGCACTTGATACAACTCTAATGAACCTTCAAACCAAAATTCCAATTCAGCTCGAATCAAAAAATCTAATTGACTATACGTCTGAGGTTTTATTATTTGGTTCGTGTTTTTCAGAAAATATTGGTGATAAATTGAGTTATTTTAAATTTCAAACTACTCAAAATCCTGTTGGTATTTTATTTCATCAAAAGGCCATAGAGAATTTAATTACAGCTGCTATAAATGAAAAGGAATTTACAGAAAAAGACATCTTTTTTTATAATGAAAGATGGTATTCTTTTGATGCACATTCTACTATAAGTTCTGTAAACAAAGACCAAATTTTAAACAATTTAAATATTGGGATTTCTGATACCAATAAAAAATTAACATCAGCTACGCATGTAATTATTACACTAGGTACTGCATGGGTTTATCGATTTATAGAAACTGATAAAATTGTTGCAAATTGTCATAAAGTACCACAGAAAAAATTTTTAAAAGAAATCTTATCTATAGATGAAATCACTTTGAGTTTAGAGGCTATTATTTCTCTTATAAAATCAATAAACAAAAACATAAATATCATTTTCACAGTGTCTCCAGTAAGACATTTAAAAGATGGTTTTATACAAAATACACAAAGTAAATCTCACTTAATATCTGCGATTCATAATGTAATTGATACTAGAAAAAACACCCATTATTTTCCAAGTTATGAAATAATGATGGATGAATTACGTGATTATCGCTTTTATACAGAAGACATGATTCATCCAAACAAAACCGCCATAAACTATATTTGGGAGAAATTTTTAGACGCTTGGTTTTCTAATGAAGTAACCTCAACAATGAAAGAAATAGACACCATTCAAAAAGGATTATTGCACAAACCTTTTAATGTTAATTCAGAAAAACATCAACAATTTTTAAAAAGCTTAGCTTCTAAAAAACAAAAAATAACGAGTACTTTTCCATTTATAAAATTTTAAGAATACGTCATTTGTCGTATTTAGTATTCTTGTTTTATTAAGTATTTTACAAGTGCAAAATTTGTAATAATGTTAAAATCTATTTTTTATCCAACCAAACAAAATGCCTTTATTTGGTTGAGTGCTATTTACTTATTATTTCTCTTGTATTTGGGAAAAATTTCTCCGTTAACTATTTTATTTGCCTATTTTCTAGAAACAATTATTATCGGAATTTTTAATGCATTAAAAATGCTTTGGAGTATTTTGTACGGTAAATCAGAAAAATCTAGTTTCGGTCTCATTTTATTTTTCTTATTTCATTATGGTTTTTTTGTAGCAATACAATCTATTTTCGGGTTTGCTCTATTTGGTATAGAAGGCAATGGCATTATAAAAGAACCTTTTAACCTTGTAGAAAATTACAGTACCATTCTTACATTAGAAGATATTAAATATGCACTGCCTGCAGTATTGGTTACTCATTTAGGGAAATTTATTACAGATTACATTCATAATGAAAAATACAAAAAATTTACAGCAAAAGAAATTATGTTTAAGCCTTATGTTCGTATTTTTTTACAACAATTTGTAGTAATAATTTCTTTCTTTTTTATTGTTTTTAGTAAAGCTGGTGTTATTGCAGCAGTTCTATTAATTCTTTTCAGACTAGTTCTAGATTTAATTTTAGACTCTGTAAAAGAGAACTCTAAAACAATAGATTTTTTATCAGAAAAGCTAAAAAATGAAAAGACTAGTATAGAAGAAATAAAAAAACAACTCATTCATTTTACAGAGTAGAATTTTAAATACGTCATTTGACGTATTGTTTTCATAATCTGTTTTATAGAACTTTGTTACGTAGCAGAATTTAAATGGAACATCAAGAAAATTTATTTGCAGAATGGAACTACTCTCAAAAAGAGTGGAATGAATTTGTTGATATAGAAAAAACTAACAAAAAAGAAGACAATATTTATTTTGGTATGGGTATTTTAATTTTAGGTACTATTGCATTAATGTTATTTAGGCAAACAAGTTTTTTAGGTGGTTTGGTTTTTGCAGCGCCTTTAGCCTTTCTAATACCATGGTTAAGAATGAAAATTAGTTATGGCCATTTAAAAAAGGGAATCGTTAAACCTTTTGTAAAAATATATTCTGATCATCTTTTAATTAACGATAAAAAGATTGAACTTTTTGCTGATAAAAAAAGAGTTAAAAGTTTAAAAATTATTGAAGCTAAAAATAATAAAAAACTGCTAGAATTTGACGTACAATGGCTCACTAGAAAGGGGCCAACTAATGATGAGTTTCGAATTTTGATTCCTAATAACAAACTCGAAGAAGCTAAATCTTTAGTCAAAAAACTTTAATCACAAATCATGAAAAAAATAATTTACTTCTTCTGTATCATTATTTGTACAGCTTTCTTAATTTCTAATTCGGCACAACCTGGAGTTTGGAACGCTGGTGGAAGTGGTAGTTTTACTTTGTTGTATCCAGAAGATACAATTGCCTACAAGAAAATTCAGATGAAATCAGAGAACATTTATATGCAATTATATAAAGGTTTTGCAGGTGTTAAAGGTGATTATTATTTTAAAAACACTTCTAAAGATACGCTAAGAATAAAAGTAGGTTACCCTATCAATAATGTTTTTGAAAACATCGATTTCCATCACCAAGTAAACGAAGTTAGAGTTGATGGTCTTTATAAAATAAAAGGATTAGTTAACGATGATGATGCCACATTATTTCAACAACCAAACTCAGAAAATGACAATTGGTACGTTTGGCAACTTACTTTTCCTCCAAATGAAATTACAAAATTTACTGTCTATTTTTTAGTAAACACAAATAATGCAAAAATTACAGAAGGGTATAATTCTGATGAAAAAAATGCCTTTATCTACCTCATAGAAACAGGTTCTATTTGGAAATCTCCAATAGAAAAAGGAAATTTTTACACTCAGTTTAAAGATGAAATTTCTATTGAAAATGTAAAAACTAGCGCCCCAACATCACTTTATTTTGATGAGAAAAATACAACTTTAAAATTCTCATTATCAGATTATGGAAAAAAACCAGATCCGAATTTTGTTGTCACTTACGGAAAAACTTTACCTGATTTTAATTTTAAAGAAATCACCGAAAATAGTGAGCTATATTTTAAAGAAATTGACAAGTTTTCTCTACAAAATTTTAAGAACTCTAATTTCTCTGAGATCACACTTCCAAATGCATATAAAGTAGGTGGTCTTGGAAATGCTTCAGTAGGATTTTTATTTTATTTGGGCATCTATGGTATACCAATTCTTATCATTTTAATTATTATAATTTTTGTGACTATTCTTTACAAAAAACTTAAAAAAAGTAAATAAATACGACAAATGACGTATTGATTTCCAGTGATTTATTAAACATTTTTGTACTATAATAATTTAAAAATAAATAATATGAAAAATTTCAAAAAATTAGTTTTATTCATTTCTGTTGCAATGTTTTTATCTTGCAGTAATAGTTCTGATGAAGATTTAGGATTAACTGGAGAAGGTACTTTAACAGCTAAGGTAGATGGGCAAGCTTGGTCATCTTTAAAAGCTACTGTAGGCGCTGTTGTTTCTAGTGGTGTTTTAGCAGTTCAAGGCTCAACATCAAATGGAGAATTTATTAGAATTAATATTATAAATTATACTGGTGTTGGTACTTACAAAACAGGAGATAACCTCTCTAATGTAAATAGTGCTTCATATGGTACTATAGATCCTATTGCAACCTGGATGTCTACTTTTAATTTAGGATCTGGCACAATTGAAATAACAGAAGATAGTGCTACAACAGTTAAAGGTACATTTTCATTTACAGGTATTAATGCAAGTGCTGGTAATTCTTCAAAAGCAATTACAGAAGGAACATTTAATGCTCCTAAAAGCTAGAAAAATGTTATGAAAAGGAAAAAAATACGGCATCTGCCGTATTTTTTTTTTGAACAACTTTTATGAGATTTGTAAAAAGAAATTTACAATATTAAGATTGTTTTTTAGGGTTACAGATGGTTGGTGTTTTCTAGAACAAAGCCAACCATCTCCTTTAAAATAATTATATTTAACCTTAAAAAACAAACAGCATGAAGAAATTATCAATCTTTTTTTTATCCATTTTATTTCAAATTGACGGATTCAGTCAAACTGAAATGTATAATTTAGAATCTCAAAACTTACACAAAAACGTAAGAAAAGTCATCCAACATTACTACTCTTACGATAAAAATAGTGGTGGTTTTGTAAAAAAATCAGTAGATATCAAAAGATACAATGATGACGGAAATCTTATTGAAACTTATTATTGGTATAACAGTACTTATTCAGATTCTAGTCCAACAAAAAAACTCTATAATTACAATAGTGATGGACTTTTAACAGGTACAAAAGACATCAGTGATACTAGAGATAAATATTCTACAGAATATGTTTTTACTTATAACAGAAAAGGACATCTTACCAAAAGAGAATCTATCTATAAAGATGGCAGTAAATATTATGCTGTTTATAAAAATGATAGAAAAGGTAGAGTTACCAGTAAAAAAGATTACAACAAATCTGGCAAGCTTACTGCAGAAGAAAGTTATTCTTACAGAGGAGGAAAAAAGACAGAAACAAGAACAAGTTTTAGTAGTAAAGACGGGAGTATTATAGGAACATATACAACTGTTATTGAAGATGGTAAAAAAATATCTTATCAATCTAATAGCAAATATGGAAATTCTACCACAACCTATGAATATGATAGAGAAGGCAACTTAAAACAATCTAATTATAGTGGTAAAAAAAATACTACATCTATCTATGATTATGTGTATGATAAGAAAGACAATTGGGTAAAAAAGCACTACAGATCTGGCAAATACCAATACTTCTATTTTAGAGAAATCTATTTTGATAATGGTGATGTTTCAGGTAGCGTAGAATTTGACAAAAGGTTTATTAATAAACACGGAAATTTTGCCAATGTAGAAGTTGTAGAACTAGTTAAGAAGAAAACAAAAAAGAAAACCACAACAGATACAGATTTAACAACCAACTCTAACAATATGCCAGTTTTTAGTTATAAAAATTGGGGATATACTTTTGTAAATATGAAAGGTAAAATTTCTGATATTTCTGGTGATGTTACAGCAACTGTGTCTAATGGTTCAAAACTATCAAAAGGAGCAAAAGTAGAATTTAAAGTAAAAATTAATGGTGCAGATACCAAATATCTCAATTTTACAGTGGATGAATATGCTTTTGAAAAAAGTAAAAAAAGACATATTTGGGTTTTAAAAAACAGTAAAGCTAAAGGTACTTTTGCAATGTTTAACGATCCTCTTTACTTACGTAAAAAAAATATTAATGCGATGTTAATTATGGGTAGTGGAGACAGTCAAATTACTTTCTACTTACAATAAGAACTCTTAGTTAATGACAAACCTATCAGAAAATATAAACTCTATAACACTACTCCTTTTATTTTTAGTTACCATAATTAGTATATACTTAATTATAAATTACAAGCGAATAAAGATAGAGGAGTCTGAAAGGTTAAAGGTCATTTATGCAGAAATTGAAGCTGAAAAAAGTGTTTCAAAAACTCTTAATCATATGCCTCAAGAAATTAATTCTTTACAAAAAAGAACACAGCAAAAAATTCAGACAATAAAAGTAGGTGTTTTGGATATCGACTTTACTTTAAGTGAGATTTTTTAATAAAAAACCACTCCCAGAATAATATGACTTTAACGCAAAAACCATTTTTTTTTATTCTTTTTTTGGTTTTTTGCTTAACTAACTTATTTGCACAAAAAAACTTTGAGAAAGAATTGTTAAATGCTTATTTAAAAAAAGATTCTTCTAATTATTATTTTTATCAAACTTATAAAAAGCTAAAAACTAAAGCAGATACTGCCAATTATTTATACTTCAAGTTTTTTCAAAAAGACAAAATAAACGAAACAGATAGTGTTCATTTTTTTGCAAAAAAAATTATCCCCCTTTATTATCAGTTAGACACTACAAATAGATTACGCAGAATTCATGTAAGATTATATTATCAATACCTACATAATGGGAATTATGAAAATGCTTTAAAAGAAATTCATAAAGCTTTAGCAATAGCTCAACAACAAAAAGATACTGCAAATATTTCGTTACACTATTCAGATATTTCTATTCTACATCATGATTTTAACGATTTTGAGAAAGGAATTTTCTATGGTAAAAAAGCGTTTCGAATTATGAATTCTGCTAAAAATAAAGAATATAAATACTTAATGTACGCCAACAATGCCACAGGAATTAATTTTGATGATTGGAACAAACCAAACAGTGCATTATTTTATCACTATAAAAATTTAGCATATTTTAAAAAGGTAAAAGATTCTCTCAATTTTGCTTTTGTCTTAAATAACATTGCCAATACCAACTTAAAAATTAGAAACTACAGCAAAGCAAAACAATACTTAAAACGTGCTTTAGCAATTAATTCTGTAAGAAACAGAGACTATAATTTGGCATCTAACTATACTAATTTAGGAACTATTGCCTATAAGGAGAATAACTATTCTAAAGCTAGAAACTATTTTAAAAAAGCTACGTATCATGCTAATAAAAGTTATAGTATAGAAAAGAAAAGAGACATTCTAGAACAAGAATACTTTTTCTATAAAAAAATAAAAAATTATAAGAAAGCTTTAGAAAAACAAGATGCTTTTTATGTTTTACAAGATTCTGTTTTTAACAAAGAAAGAGCTGAACAATTTGCAAAGTTAGAAGTAGAATATCAAACTGAAAAAAAAGAAAAAGAAATAGCTCAACAAAAAGAGAAATTGTTAGCTCAAGAATTGGCCATAAAAAACAGAAACATTTATGCAATTTTATTAGGTGCTGCTCTTTTAATTTTAGGAATTATCTTCTATGCCGTTTACAAAAGAAATAAATTAAAAAAGAAACAATTACAAAAAGAGATTGATTTAAAAGATGCTTTGGCAACCATAAAAACACAAAACAGGTTGCAAGAACAACGTTTAAGAATCTCAAGAGATTTACACGATAATATTGGCTCTCAGTTAACTTTTATCATTTCTTCTATAGACAATTTAAAATTTATTTCTAAAGATGCTAACCAAAAATTAAAAGTTAAATTGTCTAATATTAGTTCTTTTACCTCAGAGACCATTCATCAGTTAAGAGATACTATTTGGGCGATGAATAAACCTGAAGTAACCATTGAAGATATACATACTAGAGTTTTATCGTATTTAGAAAAAGCAAAAAATGCTACTCAAAATATTGATTTTGAGGTAAATCAAAACATTGAAGATAATGTAGTACTATCTTCATTAATGGGCATGAATATTTTTAGGGTGATGCAAGAAGCTATCAACAATGCTATAAAATATGCTGAGGCTTCTAAAATCAGCATTTCTATGAATAAAAAAGAACATCAACTTATAATTACTACAATTGATAACGGAATTGGTTTTGACCTTAACACGGTTACTTTAGGAAATGGCCTGAGTAATATGGAAAAGAGGTTGAGTGAAATTGATGGTACTATAAAAATAGACTCTAAAATTGAAAAAGGAACAACTATTCAAATTATTTGTAAATTGTAATGAAATTGTGTTTTTCATCATCTTATGAAAAAGTATCTGCTTTGTATATTCCTTTTTTTTGTTTGTGTTATTCATCATGCACAAAACAATGGTTATTTAGATTCTATAATTAGTTTAGAGAAAAAGATTTCTAAAGCATCATTTTTAGATACGGTTCTTTCTGTTAAATACGATAAAGCTCTAATAGATACTAAAAAATATCTTTCACTTATTATAAAAGCAGAAGTCATTGCTAAAGAATTAAACACTAAAAAATCTTTAGCTGATGTTTACAAAAAGAAATCTTTAGCGTACTTTTTTTCATCTAAACTAGAATTGGCGATTCAAAATACTATAAAAGCAAGTAATATCTACAAAGAACTGAATGATTATGAAAATTATTCAGATACATACATCACTTTGGGATGGCAAATAAAAAATAGAGATTTAGAAAAAGCTATTTTTTATATGAATAAAGGAATTAAAATTTTAGAGAAAAAGGTTTCTTCCAAATATAGACTTATTGGTGCATACAATAATTACGGAGTTTTAAAACAAAGAAAAAATCAGCTTGATAGCGCGCTTTATTATCACAAAAAATCTTTAAATCTATGTTTAAAAAATAAGGATAGTATTGGAATACCTTTTGCCCAAACTCATATTGGAGAAGTTTATTTAAAAAAGAATATGTACTCTAAAGCTGAAACAATTTTTTTTGAAGCGCTTAAAATGAGAAAAGAAAGAAATGATTTGTACGGAATAACTGATAGCTATTTGTATTTGGGCGATTTATTCTTTGCAAAAAAAGAGTACAATAAGGCTTTGTACTACTTTAAATTATCTGAAAGACTAGCCATTCAAAATTCATATTATCCTTTAAGAAAGTATGCTACTGAGTATATTTACAAAAGTTATGAGCATAAAAATGAGAATAAAAAAGCACTTAATTATTACAAAATTTTAACCAAACTCAAAGATAGTATCTTAAATAAACAAACAAATTCTAAAATAGCAGAATTAGAAATTCGATTTGATACTAAAGATAAAGAAATACAAATTGCTAACCAGAAAAAAGAGTTGTTAGAAAAAGAATTGTCTATAAAAAACAGAACTCTTTATTCGGTTTTATTGGGGGCTTCTCTTTTAATTTTAGGGATTGTATTTTTTGCAGTTTACAAAAGAAATCAATTAAAAAAGAAGCAATTACAAAAAGAAATCGATTTAAAAGATGCACTTGCTACCATTAAAACTCAAAACAGATTGCAAGAACAACGTTTAAGAATTTCTAGAGATTTGCACGACAATATTGGCGCTCAGTTAACTTTTATTATTTCATCAATAGACAACTTAAAATTTATTTCTAAAGATGCTAATCAGAAATTAAAAGATAAGTTATCTAATATCAGTTCATTTACTTCTGAAACTATCCATCAGTTAAGAGATACAATTTGGGCAATGAACAAATCTGAAATAACTATGGAAGATA
>P_2C_Liq_1_UnCtyDRAFT_1000404_pt1 | contig 18669 bp, 16 predicted proteins | sample Pon2CUnioCityCA_2_FD_10234 | JGI IMG/M metagenome (IMG submission 10234) | reverse complement strand
AGCTATTGCTATGGTTATTATAAAATGTAAAGGAAATTTAGATCATTTTGAAACCTAAAAAAAAATGGTCGGAATTTCTTCCGACCATGACTAACAAATTGCCGCCCTTTTTTATATAAAATTATTCGAGTTATTTGAGATTAAAACTTACTCTTGCAAATAAGAAACGACCTCCGATACCAAATTGTTGCGATCTTCTAGACCAGTCAAAACGACCTCCACTTCGGTTGGCTTCAATAGCTCTGTCTGGAAACACATCTAATAAGTTATTAGCCCCAACTGTTAAGGTTAAGTTTTCAGTGGCTTTATATCCTAAAGATAAATCAGTAACTATTTTAGATGCAAAATCTTGTTGATTTGCAAGTGTATTTGTAGCTTCAGATACTTCACCAAAATATACATTTCTTAAGAAAACATTAAATTTTCCTGTTGTTAAACTATTCGTTAAGTTTACTTTAGTTCTTGGCACAGCTTCTTCTAAAAAGATTCTACTGTCTTCTGGAAAATAAGTACCTTCTAAACCTGCATCCCTTAAAACTTGTGATGACTTTATACTACCTACTTGTCTAGTTTGAGAAAAAGTACCCGCTAAATCTGTTGTTAATCTTGTTTTTGAACCAAGATCTGCTTTATGGGTAATTACAACATCAACACCTTTAGATTCAGTATCAATAGCATTTGCAAAGAAAGAAGCGGCACTAGCATTTGCCTGAATTAACAAGCGATCTAACTCAGTACCTGTTCCTGGTCCTGTAAACTGACCTGTATACACAACTCTATCATTTATATTTACCATATATCCATCTAAGGTAAACGTAATATTAGATTCTGGTAACTTCGCTGTAAAACCAGCACTAAAACTATTCGAAGTTTCCTCTTTTAACTCAGGAATTCCCAATAACTTGGCGGCTTTACTGTCATTGGCAAAAGTACCTACTTCTACAGGAATTCCGTCTTGGAAAATAGTTGAAGTAGAATTAAAGTTTAATTGATGTAAAGACGGTGCTCTAAAACCAGTATTAAATGAAGCTCTAATTCTAAAATTATCAGAAGCTTTTAAAATAGAGGCTAGCTTAAAGTTTAACGTAGATCCAAAATCTGAATAATCTTCATAACGTGTAGCAAAAGTTGTTGAGAAGGTTTCAGAAAACTTTGCATCTAAATCTACATAGGCAGCTACACTGCTTCTGCCTCTTGATAATTCGTTTTGTGGACCAAACCCTGGAAATACTTGAGACCCTCCAGGTCTAGAGCTTCCAAAAAAGTCTTTTAATGGCGTAGTTCCTGCAAGACCTGTAAACGCTGTTCCATCAGCTTGATATTGCGTATATGAAGCTTCTTCACCAGCAATAATTTCGTAATTTTCTAATCTGTGTTCTGCACCAAACGCTACTCCCAATCCGTTAAAAGTATCTTTAAAGAAACGGTTTACATCTAAATTGGTTGTATTTTGTGAGAAAGAAAATCCACCAGCATCAAAAACAGTTGGCGATGCAACACCTTGCGATGCATTGTACGTATTTCCTATCATATAATCAAAAGCATTCTTACCATACGTGTTAGAGAAATCTACATTCCAATCTCCTATTGCCCCTTTAATACCCACAGCCAAAGATTGATCTGAAACTGTTGAATTAATTTCTGGTAAAAAACCGTTGTTGTATGCAGGTGTAAAAGTTCTACTTTGGTTTGGTAATCTATAAAAACCTGCAGAATTACCGGCTCTTGAACTTAAACCTGCAAAAGAATACAATTCTGTACCCTTGTCATCTAAAGGTAATTTAAAGTTGGCAAAGAACCTACCTCCACGAACTCTAGATTGCCCAACTCTCATGTTAAAATCTGTTCTGTCTAAACCTCTTGCAGCTAGCTCAGAAGTAGTTGCGTCTGCACCTAAAATTGTTTGAAGTTCAGATAAACCATCGCCTGCGGTAGTGGCATAGCCAGCAGTATTGGCAAACCCTTTTAAATCATTTAAAATTGTTGTATAGGCTGCAGATGCAGGATCTAAACCGTTTGCTAGAGATAAAAATCTTGAAGTATCATAATTAGCAGCAGTTGCAAATCTTTCAACAGCATTAAATCCGTTAAAAATAGTACTTTCCCATTCTTTCATTCTATTGTATTCTTCACGAACATCAAAATCTCCAGAAAAATTGATAAAGCCACCTTTATCGCCTATTGGCAATCCATAACTAGCGCTAATATTGGTTGTTTGACCATCTGAACCGCCTGTTTGACCGTTTGAATTAGAACTAAAATGGGCACCTGTAGTAACTGCTACAGCTAATTCATTTACGCTTTCATTTAAAACAATGTTAATTACACCAGCAATAGCATCAGAACCATACTGTGCAGCTGCTCCATCTCTTAAAACTTCTATTCTTTTAATAGCAGAAGCTGGAATTGCGTTTAAATCTGTACCTACAGAACCACGACCAAAAGTACCATTTACGTTGATTAAAGAAGAAGTGTGTCTTCTTTTTCCGTTGATTAATACCAATACTTGATCTGGTCCTAAACCTCTTAAGGAAGCAGGATCTACGTGATCTGTACCATCTGAAATAGTTTGTGTATTAGAAGTAAAAGATGGTGCCACAAAGTTTAAAATCTGATTTAAATTTACTTGTGGTGCCATTGCTGTTAATTCTTTAATATCTACAATATCTATTGGCACAGGAGAATCTATTGCTGTTCTGTTAGGATTTCTAGAGCCAATTACAACAATTTCTTCTAAAGATTCACTACCATCTTTAACTGTAATGGTTACATAGGATGTGTTTTTTACCTTAAGCTCCTTTGTTGTATAACCAATAGAGGATACAACTAAAGTGGCAGGCAAACTTTTAACTGTAATACTAAACTCACCATTGTCGTCTGTAGTGGTTCCATTAGTTGTGCCTTTTAAGACAACATTCATAAAGGGTAGCGCTTCTCCAGAAGTGTCAATAACTTTTCCTTTAATAGTTTGGGCTGCCATTGTAAGTGGGAGCAACATTAAAAAAGAAATCACGAAAAAATTAAAAAGTTTTTTTTGTTTCATATAAAATAGTTTTTTGATTATAAGCAAATATTCAACATTTAATTTTATTATACTATTTTTTTTCACAAAATAATAATAATTACTACTATTTTTTATAAAAAATATAGTTTATTAACAATTTCATTTATTTTTTTATGTTTGGGTTATCAAACTACTTTAACCTTGTTTTAACAGAATAATTTTGTTAAAATTGTAGCTTTGTTTCATAAAAAGTATAATAATTAATTACCAGACATAATGGATGTAGATGTTAGAGCTATTAACGAAAAAATAGAGCGAGAAAGTGCCTTTATAGATATTCTTACTTTAGAAATGAATAAAGTAATTGTTGGGCAAAAACAAATGATCGAAAGTTTGTTAATTGGTTTACTAGGTAATGGTCATATTTTGTTAGAAGGTGTACCTGGATTAGCAAAAACATTAGCAATAAATACGCTATCTAAAGCAGTACAAGGTTCTTTTAGTAGGGTGCAGTTTACGCCAGATTTATTGCCGGCAGATGTTGTTGGAACGATGATTTACAACATGCAAAAAAATAGTTTTGAGATAAAAAAAGGACCTATTTTTGCAAACTTTGTTTTAGCAGATGAGATTAACAGAGCACCTGCAAAAGTACAATCGGCATTATTAGAAGCCATGCAAGAGCGTCAAATTACCATTGGCGATACTACGTTTAATTTAGATGAGCCATTTTTAGTAATGGCAACTCAAAACCCGGTAGAACAAGAAGGAACCTATCCTTTACCAGAAGCTCAAGTAGATCGTTTTATGCTAAAAGTAGTTATAGATTACCCAAAACTTTTAGACGAACAGGTTATCATGCGTCAAAATTTATCTGGCGGATATGCTACTGTAAATCCTGTAATTTCTGTTGATCAAATCTTAAAAGCAAGAGAAGTTGTAAATGAGGTATATATGGATGAGAAAATCGAAAAATATATCTTAGATATTATTTTTGCAACGCGTTATCCAGAAAAATACAATTTGGCAGATTTAAAAGACTTAATAAGTTTTGGAGCTTCGCCAAGGGGAAGTATTAACTTAGCAAAAGCAGCCAAATGTTATGCTTTCATTAAAAGAAGAGGGTATGTAATTCCTGAAGATGTAAGAGCTGTTGTTACCGATGTTTTACGTCACAGAATTGGTATTACCTATGAAGCAGAAGCCGAAAATGTAACCTCTGTAGATATCATCAACTTAATTATTAATGAAGTAGAAGTACCATAGAAAGTTGGCAGTAAATCAGTTTTCAGTGGGGATTTGCTTACGTTAACTTGATTTTTTTTGACTGCTTACTAAAGACTGCAAACTGCATACTTACAACAATGGATACCAAAGAAATACTTAAAAAAGTTCGTAAAATAGAAATTAAGACAAAACGTTTGTCTAATGATATTTTTGGGGGTGAGTATCATTCCTCATTCAAAGGGCGAGGTATGACTTTTTCTGAAGTACGCCAATATCAATTTGGAGATGATGTACGATCTATAGATTGGAATGTCACTGCACGTTATAACGAGCCTTATGTAAAGGTTTTTGAAGAAGAAAGAGAGCTAACAATGCTTTTAATGGCTGATGTTTCTGGTTCAGAATTTTTCGGAACTACCAATCAATTTAAAAAAGATACCATTACCGAAATCGCTGCAACTTTGGCATTTTCTGCTACCCAAAATAATGATAAAGTGGGTTTAATTTTATTTTCAGATAATATCGAGCTGTTCATTCCTCCAAAAAAGGGAAAAAGTCACGTTTTACGAATTATTAGAGAATTAATTGAATTTAAGCCAAAAAGTAAAAAAACAAATATAGATATCGCCTTAAAATTTTTATCGAGTGTTTTAAAAAAGCGAGCCATTGTTTTTATGTTGTCTGATTTTATGGATGACAATTACGAAAAAAGCGCAAAAATTGCAGGTAGCAAGCACGATTTAACAGGGATTAGAGTGTATGATAAACACGATGAAGAAATTCCGAATTTAGGAATGGTGCCCATGTTAGATGCAGAAACTGGAGCTGTGCAATTGGTAAACACAGCTTCTAAAACCACAAGAAGAAACTATAAAGCCAATGCGTTACGATTAACAGATTATTACATTAATACTTTTAGACGAAGTGGTGCAGGTACTATAAATACAAGGGTCGATGAGAGTTACGTAAAAAAATTATTAGGATATTTTAAGCATAAAGGAAGATAGAAAAGCCACCATAATCTCCTCTTACACCAGCAAATAATACCAAATAAAAAGAAATTTTAAAAATTGAAAAAAAGTAAAATAAATATAAAATTGAAAAAAAGTAAAAAAGAAGCACAAGCCAAGTACTTTATTTCCTTTGGAAAGAGGGTTAGAGAAATAGGATTTCTTTTCAGTTTTCTTTTTTTTAGTTTTGTTTCTTTTGCACAAGACCGAATTGTAAAAGCTCAAGTAGAAACCTCTAACATTAGAATCGGAGAGCAGTTTACGTATAGAATTACAGTAAAAGAAGTAGATAAGGTTATCTTACCTAAATTAGAACTGAAAGATCTAGAAGTGGTAGATTCTGTTAAAACCGATACGATTAATTATATGCTGATTCAAAAGTATAAAATTACAGGTTTTGATAGTGGTGCATTTTACATTCCTCAACAGCAAGTTTTTATAAGAAATCAAGCCTATTTAACAGATTCTATATTAATAAATGTAGCTACTGTGCCAATAGATACTGCACAAATTAAAAAATATCCTATAAAATCAATCAAAAAAGAACCTTTGGTTTTCGATGATTTTAAATTGTACATCTATCTTTTAATTGCTGCCTTATTAATTATAGGTTTTTGGATTTACTGGTTTGTCATCAGAAAGAAAAAAGAGGAAGAAGAAAAGCCAACGTATGTGGCCTTGGCTCCTTATGATGAAGCGATGTATAAATTAAATGAGTTAGATGAAAAGTTATTATGGCAAAATAATAAGGTTAAAGAATACTACAGTGAGTTAACAGATATTATTAGAGCCTATATAGAACGCGAATTAAAAGTACCCGCTTTAGAAAAAACTTCTGATGAAATTATTGAGACCTTAAATGATTTTTATGAAGCAAATACAATAAATACTACCAAAGAAAACATCAAAAAATTAAAAGAGTTATTTCAAGAAGCAGATTTGGTAAAGTTTGCGAAATCGAAACCATTAGCGGGAGAAATTGAGGAAGATAGAAAAGATGCAGAAGAAGTAGTACATAATTTAAAACCAAAACCAATACCTAAGGATGAAGAATTGGAGTAATTTCGAACTTTTAAATCCAGAGTTTTTGTGGTTGCTAATACTTGTGCCGTTATTAGCAGTTTGGTATTTTTTTGTACGAAAAAAAGATGCAGCAATTTTAACAGTACCAAGCATTAAAGGTTTTCAAACAAAATCATCGCTTGTAGCTAAGCTAAAACCTATTCTGTATGTTTTACGATTGTTGGCGTTGGCTGCCATTATCTTTGCACTGGCAAGACCACGCAATGTTTCTGTTAGTAAAAGAACAAAAACAAATAAAGGTATCGATATTGTTATGGCAATTGATGTTTCTGCAAGTATGTTAGCCAGAGATTTACGACCAAACAGATTAGAAGCCTTAAAAAAAGTAGCGGTTAATTTTGTAAACAAAAGACCTAATGACAGAATTGGTATTGTTGTGTATGCTGGCGAAAGTTTTACACAAACACCAATAACCAGCGATAAAGGAATTGTAAAAAGAACCATAGAAAGCTTGCAATGGGGTCAATTAGATGGAGGTACAGCTATTGGAATGGGTTTAGGCTCTGGTGTAAATCGATTAAAAGAAAGTAAGGCAAAAAGTAAAATTATTATTTTACTAACAGATGGTGTAAACAATTCAGGAAATATAGATCCAAGAACAGCCACAGAATTGGCAAAAGAATTGGGTATAAAAGTATATACTATTGGAATAGGAACAAATGGAATGGCAGATTTTCCTTGGAGCAAAGATCCAAGAACAGGAGCTTTAAATTTTAGAAAACAACAAGTAGAAATTGATGAAGAATTATTAAAAGAGATTGCATCAGAAACCAATGGAAAATATTTTAGAGCAACCGATAATGATAAGTTAGCAGAGATTTATGATGAAATTGATAAACTTGAAAAAACCAAAATAGAAGAGTTTAAATATTACAATTACCAAGAAATGTATAGAGATTTAGTCTTTTTAGCACTTGGTTTTTTAGTACTTGAATTCTTGTTAAGAAACACATTATTTAAAAGTTTTATATAATTTTCCTGCAAGGATTTAAAACAGTAATTTAGAAAATGTACAAATTAGAAGAACCAATTTATTTTTATCTATTAGCAATCATTCCAATAATGATTGTTGTTTTTCTATTGGTTTTATGGTGGAAAAAAAGAACACAACGTAAATTCTCTAATTCAGCATTATTAGAAAAAATAGCACCAAATACATCAACTTTTAAAAATACATTAAAGTTGATTATGTTGCTTTTTGGTATCGCTTTTTTAGTAATTTCTTTGGTAAACCCTAAAATGGGGTCTAAACTAAAAACCGTAAAAAGAGAGGGCGTAGACGTAGTTTTTGCGTTAGACGTTTCTAAAAGTATGTTGGCAGAAGATATTGCGCCTAACCGATTAGAAAAAGCAAAACAAATTATCTCTAAAATTATCGCTAAGTTAGGTTCAGATAGAGTGGGTGTTATTATTTATGCAGGTAATGCATATCCGCTTTTACCAATAACCACAGATCATGCAGCTGCCAATATGTTTTTGCAAAACGCCAATCCAGACATGGTGTCTAGCCAAGGTACAGCTATAAATGAAGCCTTAGAATTAGCAAAAACCTATTACAATAATGATGAGCAGACCAATCGTTTTTTAATTATTATTTCTGATGGCGAAGATCATCAAGAAGAAACCAAACAAATGGCACAAAATTTGGCTAATGATGGTGTAAAAGTCTATACAGTTGGTGTGGGTACAGAAAAAGGAGCCCCAATTCCTATGCGATTAAATGGCTCTATGATTGGCTATAAAAAAGACAGACAAGGAGAAACTGTAATTACAAAACGCCAGCCCGATATTTTAGCAGAAATTGCAGATGTTGCCAATGGTAGGTATGTAGATGGTAATATTACAGATAATCCTGTAAAAGAAATTTCAGAAATTATTGCGAATGCTCAAAAAAGTGAGTTCGAAACAAAACAATTCTCTGATTACAAAGATCAATTTCAATGGTTTTTAGCGATAGCTATTGTGTTCTTATTACTAGATATTTTCTTATTCGATAAGAAAACAAAATGGGTAAAAAAAGTTGATTTATTTAATGAAGAAAAATCAAAAAAATAATTAAAATGAAAATTTATTTAAACATACTTGTGCTTTGCTTAATGCTATTTTCATCAAAAGAAACCGTAGCACAAAAAGATTCTATTGCCCAACAACGTAAGGCAAGAAAAATGGTAAGGCAAGGCAATAAGTTGTACCAGCAAAAACAATTTACAGATGCTTCTGTGGCGTATCAAAAAGCATTAGGCAGTAACTCAAACTACGATAAAGCAAGTTACAATTTGGGGAATGCTTTGTATCAAAATAAAAATTTTAAAGAAGCTGTACCTCAATACGAATTAACAGCAAAAACAGCAGAAGATAAATACACAAAAGCAGAGGCTTATCATAATTTAGGGAACACAATGATGGAAACCAAAAATTATCAAGGTGCTGTAGAGGCGTATAAAAACTCGTTGCGAAATAATCCTAATGATGACGAAACACGTTATAATTTAGCCGTTGCTCAAAAATTATTGGACAAACAAAATCAAGACAATAAGGACGATAAAAATCAAGACGATAAGGATAACAAAGACAAGGATAACAAAGATAAAGACGACAAGAATAAAGATAAAGACAAGAAAGATGGTGATGATGAGAAAGATAAAAAAGACAAAGACGATAAAGATAAAGATGGCGAAGGTGATAAGGATAAAGATAAAAAGCAAGATCCTAAAGATGATAAAAAAGATCAGAATCAAAAACCCAAACCACAACAAGGAAAAATGTCTCCTCAACAAATTAAGCAGTTGCTAGAAAGCTTAAATAATGAAGAAAAAAAGACCCAAAAGAAAATGAATGCCAAAAAAGCAAAGGGCAAAAAGATAAAACAAGAAAAAGATTGGTAAATTTGATGTTTTAAGAAGAAGATGAAGTTGAAATTTTACATATCGATATTTATAAGTTTACTCACACTTTCAGTTGTTGCTCAAAAAGCAGAGTTAAAAGTAAGTGTTAGTAAAAACAAACTGGGTTTAAATCAACGTTTACGAATTGAATTTTCTGTAAATAAGCAAGGAGCAGACGATTTTGAACCACCTAAATTCGATAATTTTAGAGTAATTCAAGGTCCTAGTCAGTCTGTTAGTCAATCTTGGATAAATGGTAAAGTAAGTTATTCTCAATCGTATACCTATATTCTAAAACCCAAACGAAAAGGAGAACTTATCATTGGTCCAGCAAGTATAAAACTAAATGGAGCTATCCTAAATTCTAAAATGATTAAAATAATTGTTTTAGACCCTATAGATCTTCCTGAAAATCCAAACGATCCAGATTATATAGCGCAACAGAATATTCACTTAGTTGCAGAAATTTCTAAAGCAAGACCTTATGTAGGCGAAGGCATTTACGTAGAATATAGACTCTATGTAAGTGAAAATGTTAGTGTTTATGATACCTCTGTTACAGAAGCACCACAGTACAATGGTTTTTGGAATCAAGAAATTAAAATTAACGGTTTTCCTGTTAAAATGGGAAAGTATAATGGAGAAGATTATAGGTATATTGTACTACAAAAAGCATTGTTAATTCCTACAAAAACAGGCAAGCTTGAATTAGATCCAATGAAAATGGATATTGTAATTGGTGTTCCAACAGGTAGAGCCGATTTTTTTGGAAATGTAATCACCAAAAATATACGAAAAGAATTTTCATCACCAAAAAAAGTAGTTAGTCCACTAAGCCTTCCTTTAGAAGGTAAACCAGAAAATTTTAAAGGTGCAGTAGGCGAATTCGATTTTAATGTTTCATTAAGTAAAGGGGTTTTGAAGGCAAATGAGTCGTCACAAATAAAAGTAGCCGTTTCGGGTAAAGGAAATTTAAAATTATTCGAATTACCAACCGTACAAACTCCTGCTGAATTAGAAAAGTACCAACCAGAAAGAAAAGAACAAGTAAGAATTACTGCTAGCGGTTTACAAGGTTCTGTTTCAGATTTGTATACAGTTGTGCCTCAGTATAAAGGAAAATACAAATTACCAAGTGTAGGTTTTTCGTACTTTAATCCGAAGACAAAAAAATACGAATCTATTGATACAGAAGATTTATATGTTGATGTTACAGAAGGAAAGGAAGTTGCCAGTAGCACCTCGAATACGGTACAAAAGAAATCGGTGGTTTTAACAGGAAAAAATTTCAGATACATACAAACAAAAAGTGATTTTGTTACGAGCAAAGCAAACGATTTTTACAAATCATATTTGTTTTACATCTTGTTATTATTTCCATTTGCAATTATTCCAATAGGCATTTTAATAGCTAGAAATAACCAAAAACGCAATAGCGATGTTGTAGGGCTAAAATTGCGAAGAGCAGAAAAACTAGCCAAAAAATACTTGTCTGAAGCACAAAAACAATTGGGTAAAAAAGAAGCTTTTTATGAGGCTTTAGAGCGTGCTTTACACAATTATTTAAAAGCAAAATTAGGCATAGAAACAGGAGATATAAGCAAAGAAAATATCACCAAAATTCTTGAAAATAAAAATACAAACCAAGCTACAATACAACAATTTATAGATGTTTTAAAAGCCTCTGATTTTGCACGTTATACACCTGTAACAAATACAGAAATGAAACAAGAGTTCGAAAGAGCCAAACAAGTAATCGTTGAATTAGATAAACAGTTATAAGATGAAGAATTTTCTTTTTTTATTGTTGATGATTACCAGTGCTGTAGCAGCGCAAAGCACTGAAGAACTTTTTAATACCGCAAATGATTTGTACAAAAACGATATGCTAGAAGAGGCTGTAGAGGTGTATCAAAAAATAGAATCTCAAGGATTGGTTTCTTCTGAGTTATTCTATAATTTAGGAAACTCATATTATAAGTTAAATAAAGTAGGTCCTTCAATTTATTATTATGAAAAGGCGTTACAACTAAATCCTTTAAATGAAGACGTCAAAAATAATTTGGTTTTTGCAAAACGATTGGCTTTAGATAATATAGAAGAATTACCAAAAACCGTATTTCAAAAAATAAATAATAACTTTTTACAGAAACTTTCTTACAATCAATGGGCAATTGTGGTTGTTGTATTTTCTTTTTTAGCTAGTATTTTCTTTTTATTCTTTTATTTTGCCCATTCTCCATCAAAAAAACGATTTTATTTTATAACAAGTGCACTAAGTTTTATATTCTTAATTTTTTCTTTATTAATTACGGTTAATCAATATTCATTTGCTCAAAATAATAAAGTTGCCATAGTTTTTGCAGAAGAAACAGAAGTAAGAAATGCACCAACTTTGAATTCTGACGAAGTTTTTGTACTTCATGAGGGCACAAAAGTTATTGTTTTAGACACCATAGATGATTGGAAGAAAATTAAAATTGCAGATGGTAAAATAGGTTGGATTATTGCATCTGAAATAAAATTACTCGATACTTTTTAAGAATACCACTTTTCAAAAAAGTCTTTAAGCTTCATTTTTTTTGAAAATGGGTATTATACATAAGAAACACTTATAATAATCATTTAATTAATAAATAAAAACTAATACTTGTTTTCATTTAACTTTGTCTTTTTTAAAGTGATAAAGAACAAACCGAAACACGATGAATAGAAACAAACATAAAATTCTAGTGCTTTCAGATTTGAAAGACAATGCAAAAGACACCATAGCGTATGCTATTACAATAGCCAAAGAGCTTAATGGTGCATTAGAGTTATTATGTATTAGAAAACCGAATGAAATTGTTAGCACTCACAATCAGCTTTCGGCTATTAGAAATGTAAATAATGAATTTATTAAAACAGAGCAAAAAGCAAAAACACTTGTAAAAAGTATTACTAAGGATGATTTTTTTGCAGTTAAAAATAAGATAGTATTTGGTAATGTAAAAAATGAGATAGAAAATCATATTCAAACTTCAAATCCAGATATTATCATTATTGGTAAAAAAGAAAAAAAACGTTTCAATTTTAATGGAGATAATGTTACAGGCTTTATTTTAAATAAATACAACAACAAAGTATTCATAGCAAATTCAACTCATATTTCTGAGGTTTATGCCATACTACATAGTAAAAATAGCCAAGGGCAAACTGCATAATAACTACTCAATTTTGTTGAACTACCAATTCTTAGAAACACAGTGTTTTCTTGGTATTGGTAGTTTTTTTTTGAATCATTTTCTATTTTTTATAATTGAATAAATTTAAAGTTTACGTTTTCATTTAAAATAGATTTATTAACTTGGTTCATTGAAATTAATCAATCAAAAATATCAATGAAAAAATTTTTTGCTAACCTAAGAGGCGATGCTTTTGGGGGAATAACTGCTGGTATTGTGGCGTTACCTTTGGCTTTGGCCTTTGGAGTTTCTTCAGGATTAGGGCCAACTGCTGGTTTGTACGGGGCTATTTTTATTAGCTTTTTTGCTGCGCTTTTTGGTGGAACCAATACTCAAATTTCTGGACCAACTGCACCAATGACTGCTGTAAGTATGGTAATTATTGCAGGAATTATCGCTACGAATGATGGTGATGTTTCTAAAGCTTTACCAGCCATTTTAACCGTGTTTTTGTTAGCTGGTTTATTTCAAATAGGCTTAGGTCTTATGGGGTTAGGAAAATATATAAGATATATTCCTTATCCAGTAGTGTCTGGTTTTATGACAGCAATTGGTGTTATTATTCTATTAACTCAAGTATTACCCTCTTTAGGATATTATCCAAAAGAAGATACAGAATTTGTGGCAAAATTTAATGATCAAGCAGCAGAAGTACTACTTAAAAATATTTTAAAAGAAGAAGCTGGTAAAGATATTTTAGTTTTAGATGATTTCAGAGAAACTATAAAAAGAGCTGAGAAAATTACCCTTGCAGATATAGAAAGAGAATCGCAAACATTGGCAGCTAAAAACGCTTCGGGTACTGTTGGTGCAATACGAGTTTTTTCTAGAGCGCTGAGCAATGTAAATTGGTTAGAATTGCTACTCGCTTTAGGAACTATTTTTATTATTTATGGTTTTAAACGCATAACAACTGCTATACCAAGTACTCTAGTAGCCTTAATTGTTATGTCTGGTATTGCAGTAGGTTTTGACCTAGATTATAGGGCTATACAGGAAATACCAGGAGGTATACCTATGCCAAAATTAGAAATTATTACCGAATTTAGTCTTGCTAAAATATCGCCTTATATTTTTACCGCATTAACATTATCACTTCTAGGGGCAATAGATTCACTCTTAACCAGTGTAGTTGCAGATAACATGACCAAAACAAAGCACAAACCTAATAAAGAACTAGTGGGGCAAGGAGTTGGTAATAGTATTGCTGCATTATTTGGCGGAATTCCTGGTGCTGGTGCAACCATTAGAACCGTAGTAAATATTAATGCAGGCGGTAAAACCAAACTTTCTGGTATGATTGCAGGACTAATGCTATTGATTATAATGTTAGGTTTAGGTCCAGTGGCTTCTAAAATTCCAGCTGCAGTTTTAGCAGGTATTTTAATAACAGTAGGTATTGGCGTTATGGATTATAGAGGCCTAAAAGCAATTCCTCACTTACCAAAAGATATTAAACTCGGTTTTGTTAAAGTAAGTTCTGAAGTCTTAATTATGTTGATCGTTTTACTACTATCTACCTTTTGGGATTTAATCTATGCAGTAGGTATTGGTTTAGTAATAGCATCTTTAATGTTTATGAAAAAAATAGGAGACATTACTGATAAACGAAGTTTAGTGAAAACTTTGGATGAAGAATCTTGGTCTGATGAAAAAGGTTTTCCAAAAGAGTTACGAGAAGAAGTTTTTATTAAACATATAAAAGGCCCCCTATTCTTTGGTTCTACAAGTGATTTTCAAGAGTTAACCAATCAAATTCCTGAACATGCATCAAAAGTAATTATGAGATTGGTAAGGATGCATTATATAGATCAATCTGGTTTATATGCGATGGAAGATATGTTGTTAGATTTAAAAAATAAAAATATCGAAGTTTTATTTGTAGGTTTACAAGAACAGCCAAGGTATATGATGGAAAGAATAGGTATTATTCCAAATTTTATTCCAAATAAACATATATTCATCCATTTTGATGATTTCGTAGAATGGATGAAAGAAGACATTGGGGATAAATAGCAAAATAGAAAATATGAAAAATACGTATTATCATCAATTATTGCAAAATAACAAGGATTGGGCTGCAGAGATGCATAAAAAGGACGAAAACTATTTTAAAATCCTTGCAGAAAGGCAAAAACCACCAGTTTTGTGGATTGGATGTGCAGATAGTAGAGTACCTGCAAATCAAATAACCGGTACTTTACCAGGTGAGATTTTTGTGCATAGAAATATTGCAAATATGGTGGTTCATACAGATATGAATATGCTAAGTGTTTTAGATTATGCCGTAAACAATTTAAGCGTAAAACATATTATTGTTTGTGGGCACTATGGTTGTGGTGGTGTGCAAGCTGCTATGCAAAATAAATCTTTGGGGTTAATTAATAAATGGATTAGAAATATTAAAGAAGTTTATAAAGAAAATTACACAGAATTAAAGAAGATTAAAGACGATCAAAAACGTTTTGATAGGTTAGTAGAACTTAACGTAATTGCTCAGGTATATGATTTGGCAAAAACCTCTATTGTACAGAAAGCTTGGAAAGATGATACTGGCTTAGAAATTCATGGTTGGGTTTACGGACTTAAAGATGGGGTTATAAAAGATCTTCGTGTAACTATGGATAGTGCAGCACATTTAGATGATATTTTTACGTTAGATTTAGATTAAACAATTTATAAAGTATCTCTTCGCTAAAGGTTAAAACCAAAAAACCATCAAAACGACATGTTTGATGGTTTTTTCATTCAATAAAAAAATAGTTTAAAATAGTTGCACAATAGCATAATAAATAGGCATACCAAAAGTAATATTAAAAGGGAAAGTAATACCCAAAGCCATAGGGATATAGATACCAGCATCTGCTCTTGGTTCTGCTAATTTCATTGTGGCAGGTACAGCAATATATGAAGCTCCAGCTCCTAAAATAGCAAACAATAACCTGTTCCCTGCACTTTCTGTTATAAATCCACTTAAATAGGCTACCAACATTCCATTAAAAAGGGGTACAATAATTCCGAAAACAAATAAAAATACCCCGTGTTTTTTAAACTCTTTTATTCTACTTGCAGTAACCATTCCCATTTCTAATAAGAAAAGCGATAAAAAACCTTTAAAAATATCGGTTGTAAAAGGCTCTATACCTCTTGCTTGGCTAGCATCTGCAATTAAACCAATTACTAAACTACCAACTAACATTAAAACACTTCCGCCAGTAAAAGAGTGCGCCACCAATTTTGGTATCGATTTATTTTTTTTACGAGTTTTATCAAAAAGTACAATTAAAAGCACGCCCACTATAATTGCAGGCGATTCCATAATAGCCATAATTGCAACCATATGTCCACCAAAAGATACCCCTTGATTTTCTAAAAAAGAAACAGCAGTTACAAATGTTACAGCACTCACAGAACCATAAGCAGCAGCAATAGCGCCTGCATTAGGCACACCTACTTTTCTTTTTAATACAAAAAAGGTGTAAATCGGTACTAAAGAAGATAGCACTAAAGCAAAAATTATAGAGTTCAAAATCTCGCTATCAAACTCGCTATGAGAAAGCTCCTGTCCGCCTTTAAAACCGATAGCAAATAAAAGATATAAAGAAATAAATTTTGATGAAGATTCAGGAATTTTTAAATCACTTTTAACAGCGGTTGCAATAATTCCTAGAACAAAAAACAATAATACAGGATTGGTTAAGTTGCTCATTAAAACGTCTACGTTCATTTTATGGTTTTTGATGGTGCAAAGCTATAGCTAATATCTATATATTTTTATTTAATTTTATTATGTAACTTATAAAAATAATTTATGATTTTATGTGGGATAAATATCAAAAAATAGTTCTAATACTCCGTAAAACCATCTTTTGTACAGACCATCTACCTAAATACTAAAAAATAGTTACTTTATAAACTTTAAAGAAGGGTTGTCTTCATCCATAATTGCAGGAAATAAAGTGGGTACAATACTTCTTACAGAATTGTACAATACAGATTCGTCAAGCGTTTTTTCACTAACAAAAGGTATCGTTTTATTAAACTTATCGAAAAACAGAAAAATAACGCTTAAAATTATCGCTGACTTTAAAACAGAAAAAACACCGCCTAATATTTTATTTAAAAACCCTAAAGAAGTAATATCTGCTAATTTGGTTAACACTTTTCCAACAAAAATGATAAAGAGTACAACTGCTAAAAAAGTTACAGCAAAGGCTACAATTTTATTGGTTTGATGAGACCATTTTAAGAAGGAATCATTCAAAAAATATTCAACATAATATGCATAATGAATAGCACAAAATACACCAGCAACTATGGCAACTAAAGAGGCAACCTCAGAAAAAAGTCCTTTCATAAAACCTCTTACAGCCGCAAATAATAAAATTACTGCTATAATAATGTCGAAAACATTCATTGTAAATATTTTCTGTAAATCTACATTATATTTTTACAATTTAAAAATGCACATTGTATCTTTACGCTTTAAATATGTATGATGGATAAAGTGAGCAACTTAAAGGAAAAATGGAATTATCTGGTCGAAAAATTAACCGATGATTTTTCTGAAGGTGATGAATTAAATGTAGATGGAATTATATACCTAATAGGAGTGCAAGAATTAGGGCAAGGGTATAGAGAATTTAAAAAAGACGAAAAAATGAACCTTATGCATATTGCAATATGTAAATTATTAGAGCCTTATGGCTACTATGAGTTCGATTTTTTTGATGAGGATGGCTGGCCACATTATAAAACACTTACAGAATTACCCAACTTAAAACCAGGCGAACAAACTGTGTTAATGAAAGAAGCTATCGTTTCTTATTTTGAAGGGTTAGATTATTTTGAGTAAAATTTGGTTACCATAAACCCAATAAGTGAATCTGTGGTGCTTTTTCAATATTAAGTAACACTCAATTTACGTATCATTATTGATAAAATTTTTGGTAGAAACCGTTTCACATACACTGCTAATTTTTCTTTTGCACCAGAAATATAAACTTCTTCTTTCTTTTGCTGTATTGCCTTTGCCATTAATTTTGCAAAACGTTCTGGTTCAATTCCATTGTTTGTAGCAGTGTCCATTTTTTGTTGTGCTGTACCATCTCCTGTTAGTGCATTTATAGAAACATTGGTGTTTACAAAACCAGGGCAAACTAAGGTAACAGCAATATGATCTCTATGATGTTCTGCACGCAAACTATCAAAAAAGCCATGTAAAGCGTGTTTGCTAGCAGCATAACTAGAGCGTAAAGGCGTACCAATTTTACCAACAATACTTGTAGTCGTTACAAAATGTCCGTTTTTATTTTGGATAAAATGAGGTAAAATGGATTTCGTTAAGGCAACTGTACCTAAATAATTAATATCCATAATGCGTTTATCAACAGTAATATGCGTATCCTTTACTAAAGCACGCTGACTGATTCCTCCATTATTTACCAAAATATCAATGGTGCCAAAAGCAGCAATCGCTTTATCTGCCTTGGTTTGTAGATTGTTGTAATCTTCTAAATCTAACGTAATAATTTTTACATCAGCCGGATTTTTACATGTATTTTTTACCAACTCTAAATCACCTTTATTTCTAGAAGATAAAATTAGTTTTGCATTTTGGTTCGATAATTCGATAGCTAAGGCTTTACCTATTCCAGAAGAAGCACCAGTAATCCAGATAATTTTATTAGAAAAAGGCATAAGTATTATTTTAACGTTACAATATACCTATTTTAATACAGAAATAGTATTTTTGGTATACTTCTTGAATTCTATTCAAAAGAAAAACTGACAAAAAAATGATAAAAAAATTACTATCAATATTTATCTTAATTTCTACGATATCGCATGCACAACATACTATAAAAGGTGCAATGAGTCCAAAATTAAAAACAGATTGGCTAATACTATACAGGCTCGAAGGTACAAAACAAGTTTTTGTAAACAACACGACTATCAAGACAGATTCTATTGTAATTAGTGGAAAAAAACAGGCTGTAAGTAGTTTTGGAATACAATTACCAGCATCTGCAAAACCGGGTACGTATAGAGCTACATATAGTTTAGAAGGCGCTGGTTTTGTAGATTTTTTCTATAATAAAGAAGATGTGTCATTTATTTTTAATCCAGAATATCCACAACAGTCTATTGCGTTTTCATCATCTTTAGAAAATAAATTATACGGTAATTATATGGTAGCTATTTCTAAAGTGCAACAGAAATTAGATTCCATTCAG
>P_2C_Liq_1_UnCtyDRAFT_1000403_pt1 | contig 18689 bp, 19 predicted proteins | sample Pon2CUnioCityCA_2_FD_10234 | JGI IMG/M metagenome (IMG submission 10234) | reverse complement strand
AAGATTAGTCACAATTTTTGTAATGCAGTTTACACCAGTAAGTGGGAGGGTACACTTTTTCAAAAGTTTAGAATCATCATGGCAAAGCTATCAGCTGAGTGAAAGAATACTGAACCCGGTCTGGTGGTGATGGTTTGCTTACCTGCGTTGATCAAATCAGCATCTACTTCTGCTTCTGTAGGAAAGGGTCCCATGCCGAGCAGTCCGTTTTCAGATTGCAAGGTTACATCAATACCGTCAGGAATGTAATTGGCCACCAAGGTTGGAATACCAATTCCAAGGTTTACATACCAACCGTCTTCGAGTTCTTGCGCTATTCGTTTTGCTATACCGTTTTTGTCAATCATATTTTTTAATTTATCAATCACTCAATGAACTAATTTACCAATGAACTAATGGATCAATGGAACAATGAATCAATGAACTAATTTACCAATGAATCAATGAAACAATGAACTAATGGATCAATTAGTCAATGGATTGTTCTTTTGTTGTTTGTTCACTTCTTACTTTTTATTGAGGTGCTTAGTATCTTGTAAATGATTAGGTTAATTTCTTGAATGGTGTGTTTTAGTTTTTCGTCAAAAGGGTATGAATCCGATTTTTCGCATAAGGTTAACCAGTACTTTGTTTCTTCTGCTTCTTTTGCTGCAATCTTGATTTTATGAATGAAGTCTGCTTTGCTTTCACAGTTTTGAGCTTCATGCACATTTGCCCCTACAGAAGTAGCAGATCTCAACAATTGTCTAGCAATTACGTATTTTTTCTTTGCTTCTAATTGATCACAATACTGGATAATCTCAAGTGAAAAGTCTATTGTCTTCTCTAATATGATATTCTGCTTATTCAAATACTAAAAACCATTAATAAATTAGTTCATTGCTGCATTACTTCATTATAGCATTGCTACATTAAGACCTTACCGTTCGCTGTTCAATCCTTTTTTCATAGTCTTTTCCTTCAAAAATCCGGTGTACATAAATGCCCGGGGTATGAATTTCATTGGGGTCTAATTCGCCTGGTTCAACCAAATGCTCTACTTCTGCAATGGTTATTTTCCCTGCCATAGCCATTATGGGATTAAAGTTTCTTGCAGTAGCTTTAAAGATCAAATTTCCTTTAGTATCGCCTTTCCAAGCCTTCACGATCGAAAAGTCGGAGGTTAAACTTTCTTCCAAGATGTATTTTTTTCCGTTGTACTCGCGTACTTCTTTTCCTTCCGCAATTTCGGTTCCGTAACCGGTAGGGGTGAAAAAGGCCGGAATTCCCGCACCGCCTGCTCTGCACTTTTCTGCTAAGGTTCCTTGAGGAGTTAACTCTACTTCAAGTTCGCCGCTTAGCATTTGGCGTTCAAACTCATCGTTTTCGCCCACGTAGGAAGAGATCATTTTTTTGATCTGGTGATTTTGCAGCAAAAAGCCTAAACCAAAATCGTCTACTCCTGCATTGTTAGAAATACAGGTGAGGTCTTTAATTTCGGGTTTATTGGCTAGGGCGGCAATGCATTTTTCAGGAATGCCGCAAAGGCCAAAGCCTCCTAACATTAAGGTCATGCCACTTTGAATGCCTCGAATGGCTTCTTCTGCATCTTTAACTACTTTATTCATAAGCTATCTATTGAAAATTTTCTTCTTCTCCTGTACCAAAGGTATTTTGTTTTTTAAACTTCTCACAATCCAATTCTATACTAATCGGTTCTTCAGGCTTTTCAAACTCTTCGGTAGAAATAGTTAAGGTTGAATCAGCATAAACCTTTTTCATGTAATAAGCCCAAATTGGCAGACCTGTATTTGCACCCTGCCCATCTGAGGTTCTTGAAAAGCGTACACTGCGGTCTTCTGCCCCAACCCAAACACCAGTAACAAGGTCAGGAGTAGCGCCTAAAAACCAGCCATCTGAATTGTTTTGGGTGGTGCCGGTCTTACCTGCTACCGGATGTTCAATTCCTGCATAAGGACGTTTATCGGTTGGCGAGAACCTTATTCTTATGCCTGTCCCCGCAGTATTCTCATCCAAATCTTCGTTGTAATTGTAGGACGTTACCCCCTCCAATAAGTTTAGCATTACGTAAGCTTTCTCCTCACTTAAGGCTTCTCGTGTTTCCGGCACGTATTGCTTAATAATGTTACCGTCCTTGTCTTCTATCCGCGTTAAGAAAATAGGTTCTGTATACACTCCTTTGTTGGCAAAAGTGGAAAAAGCACCGGTCATTTCGTAAACCGAGGCATCTGCTACACCTAAAGCTAAAGAAGGCACCGTATCAAGCGGGGCTGTTATGCCCATGCTTCTTGCCATTTCAATCACTCTTTCAGGTCCAAATTGCTTCATTACCCATGCAGTTACTGTATTCATAGAGTTGGCTAAACCGTACTTTAAAGAGACATTGTAGCCGTATTCGTCACCGTCATTGGTTGGAGTCCAGTCTTTTAACAAGCCAAACTCTCCTTTTTTGAAGGTGTATGGTACATTGGGCACCTCGTAGCATGGTGAATAACCTTCGTCAATCGCAACTGCATAAACGAAGGGTTTAAAGGTAGAGCCCACTTGTCTTCTTCCTTGTCTAACGTGGTCGTAGGCAAAGTAATTGTAGTCAATTCCCCCTACCCACGCTTTGATGTAGCCTGTTTGTGGATCCATTGACATTAAGCCTGCTTGCAGAAAGCTTTTGTAATATTTAATGCTATCCATAGGACTCATTAGGGTGTCAATCTCTCCTTTCCATGAGAAAACCTTCATTTTTACAGGACGCTCGAAGGCTGCCTCAATACTGTCTTTTGGATATACTTTGGTATCATGTTCACAGTCAGAAGCCTTACAATGCACATAGGGCTCTCCTTCTAGGCTTGTTTCTTCTAAGAATCTACCTCTTCTACCACAATTTGCGCATTGCTTTCCACTCATGATCAAATAGCGCTCACTGCGTCTTTTGGAAGCGTTTAATATGCGATTGATTTCAGTAGACGAAACTCTCCAATCGAAGGGGGCGTTTTTCTTTCTTTTAAGATCTCTGAAAAACTGATCTTGGAGTTGGTAACTTAAGTGCTCTTTAACAGCCCATTCAGCATACTCTTGCATTTTATAATTGATGGTAGTGTAAATTTTTAAACCATCGCTATAAATATCATAAGGCTCTCCATTTTCTTTGGCTAAAATGTAATTACCATCCTCGTCTTTTTCCGTAAATATTTTTTTCAGCTCAGCACGAAGAACTTCTCTAAAGTATGGCGCTATACCTTCTTTGTGGTCTACCCTTGAATAATTTAATCCCAAAGGCAATTGTTTTAGACTATCGAACTCAGGCTCAGAGAGCAGTTGGTTTCTCTTCATTTGGAAAAGCACTACATTTCTGCGGTGCAAGGTTGTATCCTCAAAGCGAAGTGGATTAAATAGGGAAGGATTTTTGAGCATACCCACCAACATAGCAGCTTGCTCTATGCGCAAACTATCAGGCTGGCTATTAAAATAAACGCTAGCTGCCGACTTTATGCCAACCGCATTGTTAATGAAGTCGAAACGGTTAAAGTACATGGCGATAATTTCATCTTTGGTGTACCTCCTTTCCAATTGTGCAGCAATGATCCACTCTTGCAGTTTTTGTTTAATTCGCTCTAAGGTGTTGCCCGGTTCGTCAGAGAATAGCATTTTGGCCAATTGCTGTGTTATGGTACTTGCCCCTCCGCTTTTACCCAGGTTAATAATGGCTCTAGCCAAGCCTCTTAGGTCTATGCCAGAATGTTCGTAATACCGCTCATCTTCTGTGGCAACTAGCGCATTTACTATGTCTTTGTCAAGCTTTTCATAACTGACGTTCACTCTGTTTTGGTAGAAGTATTTACCCAAGATTTGCCTGTCAGAAGTGTAGACCTCGGTAGCTAAGTTACTCTTTGGGTTTTCTAATTGCTTGAAAGTTGGCAAGGGTGGAAACCCAAGCATTTCATTCGCTGAAGCGTACAACAAAAAAACAAAGCTGCCTAGACCCGTAAAAAACACCATCCAAAACAGCAGCACAAATTTGGTATAGTTTCTTTTTACCTTTTTCTTATTGCTCATTTTCAACTTTTTCAACACGCACGCCAATGTCAGTTACATAAGGCAATGAAGCCTGTCTCATGGCTTGTTCAATTTCAATGGTATATTTCCCTGTATCTGGTAAGATAACCCTTTCTTTGAATTTGAATTGATAATCGTATAAATCTCCAATGCCTTTGCCCAACCACTTTCCCTTTTGATCGGCTAGTAACATTTGCACAGTATCTTGAGCAATTTGGTTTCCCGGCTTAAGGGTTCTGATGAAAAGATATAAATTGCTAAAGGGGTATTTGGGAGAGTGCCGAAAGTTCAAGTAAATGTCATAGGCCCTCTGGTTTTCATTGATCATGAAAGAAAATTGAGCGGCTTGCTTTCTTTCCCAGCTTGCGTCTTCAATTTTGATGTTTTCCTCATAAACCAGATTCTCATTGCAGGCAGATAAAAAGAATACTGCTAAAACTAATGTAACTGCAGGTATGAGTTGCCTTGACCTCACTTTTTTTGTTGCTTTTTCTGTGAAGGGTTTTTCCTTCTGTTCTTTCTTCTTTTCCCTTTCCCTTTCCCTTTTCGGTCAAAGCGCGTTAAGCTATCTTGACCCACAACATTAGCGTATTCAGGTTGATCAATTGGAGCAATGTTAGCAAAGTCTTTCAAGTCTTCTACGGCTTGCCCCTTCTTGTTTACTTCAAGCACTTCTGTTACTCGGTCTAAGCTTAATTCAATAAACTCTGAAGGGTTTTCTTTATAAGAATACCAGAGTTTATTGCTGAAAATGTCCATTTTTTGGAAGAATGCCTCGCCTTTTTTGGTTTTCAAGTTCTTCTTGGTGTCAGGAAACTTTTTCAACTCATCAAGGTAAACGTCCAACTCATAATTCAAGCAACACTTTAATTTCCCGCATTGTCCTGCCAATTTGCTTGGGTTAAGTGAGAGTTGCTGATAACGCGCTGCTGAAGTTGAAACAGAACGAAAGTCGGTAAGCCAAGTAGAGCAACATAGCTCTCTTCCACAGGAGCCTATGCCACCTATTCTACCCGCTTCTTGGCGCATACCAATTTGCTTCATTTCAATACGAACCTTAAATGCATCGGCAAGCTTTCTGATCAAGGCCCTAAAGTCAACTCTTTCATCAGCGGTATAGTAGAATGTAGCCTTGCTTAAGTCGGCTTGGTATTCTACATCTGAAATTTTCATTTTTAGGTCAAGTTCATTAGCAATAGCTCTTGAACGTAGCATAACCTCGGGCTCTTTTGCTCGACCGCTTTGCCAATCTTCAATGTCTTTTTCATTGGCCTTGCGGTAAACTTTTAAAAGCTCTTTGCTTTGGTGAAAAACACCCTTTTTCTGCATTTGCAGTTTTACTAATTCGCCTGAAAGGCAAACTACCCCAACATCGTGGCCATTTTCGGCTTGAACAGCAATTACATCGCCATCATACAGTTCAAGATCAGTGTCGTTGAGGTAAAAATTTTTTCTGCCGTTTTTAAAACGAACTTCTACGTAAGTAGTTTGATCGGCTTTAGATGGCATTTGCATGTTAGCAAGCCAATTAAAAACCGTTAGTTTATTGCAGCCCCCATTGCCACAACTACCATTGCTGCGGCATCCGGCCGGGCTCCCGTTCGTTTTGTTCGTGCAAGTCGAACAGCCCATAAGTGATATATCTTAGACGGCAACAAGTGCCGATATGATTAAAAAATAGTGTTAAGCTTAATCAACAAATGTACGTTTTTTGACGCGCAATAAGTTGGCAAACTTCATCGACATATCCATGAAAGTGATTTTCGCATAAGCATTTCTGCTAATGTGCATATGTGCATCATTCAACACTTCCGTGATGGCTAGAATGTTATCTCCATGTATAAAGGGTGCAAACTTCCCAAGAAACTCTGATTCATCGCCAACAATGCGGCTTAAATGGTTTTCGGTGTAGTTCTTCAGAATACTTTCTCGCATTAATTTCAAGGCATATTCTAAAAATCGTTTTCTGCCTTCTCTGCCGTAGCTGCTTTTTGATATTTCTTCCACCCAACGGTTCATCTCTACCAAATCAGCTTTGTAGCATGCTCGCATCCAATCTTTAAAGAGGTTGAAAAACTGCTCCTCCTCTTCTTTTTTTTCAAGCTGGGAGATGGCGAGACCAAGATTCCCATCAGACAGAGCGGCTATTCTGTTTGCCTCTCCTTGCTCTAGCTCATGTTGATTTACTAAATAAGTGCCCAGCTCTGTTTCGCCTAGAGGCGGAATGGTTAAAATTTGTGTTCTAGAGGTAATGGTTACTAAAAGCTGCTCTTGATCTTCAGCAACTAATAGGATTAGGGTGTTTGGCGTAGGCTCTTCGATTAGCTTTAATAATTTATTAGCTGCTTCAGGGTTCATCCGTTCCGGCATCCACATGATCAAAAACTTGTATTGGGATTCGTAGGGNTTTAAGTTCAACTTTTTAATGATAGACTGACTCTCGTCCACATTAATTAAACTTTGCTTGTTTTCTAGGTTAATCTGTTGATGCCAATCGTTTAAATTACCGTAGGGTTTTTCAAGTAAAAAGGTTCTGAACTCCTCTACAAAATCATCGGAGGTGTAATGCTTATGGGTAACGTTTTCGTTTTTATTGGATGGGAAAGAAAAGTGCAGATCAGGATGGGCTANTTTTTGAATTTTTACACAAGAAGGGCAAGTCCCACATGAGTCGTTTTCGCTTTTATTGGCACAACTAATAAATTGCACATAAGCTAACGCCAAAGCCAATCCACCAAAGCCATTTTTGCCTACAAATAATTGAGCATGGCTCACTCTGCCCGATTTGTAGCCTTCTATCAGTTTCTGTTTAGCCTTTGCTTGTCCGCAAACATCTTTGAATTGCATACCTCAAAGGTAGTTGAAAACATTACTTTCTACACTTTTATTATTCTCTTTAGAGTATCTATTTTTGCGATCCTTACCTCATTTTTAAAGCATGAAAAAAATCAATCAGTATAACTTTAAAGGAAAGCGTGTTTTAGTTCGTTTAGACTTAAACGTGCCTTTAAACGAGCAGTTTGAAGTAACAGACACCACGCGCATAGATGCTGCGATTCCTACCATTAAAAAAATTGTGAATGATGGAGGTGCAGCCATTCTCATGTCACATTTAGGTAGACCAAAAGGGGAGCCTAACGGTAAGTTTTCCCTTAAACATGTGGTGAATGTATTGAGTCAGAAGTTAGGTCAAGAGGTTAAGTTTGTTAACGACTGCATTGGTGAGGAAGTCAGCCAAGTTGCAGGTCAACTGGATGCAGGAGAGGTATTATTATTAGAAAACCTGCGTTTTCACAAAGCCGAAACTGAAGGAGATGCGGGTTTTGCAAAAAAATTGGCCAACCTAGCAGAGGTTTATGTGAATGATGCTTTTGGAACAGCCCATCGCGCGCATGCTTCAACTGCAATAGTTGCTTCATTTTTTGAGGAAGAAAAATTATTCGGATTTGTGATCGAGCAAGAGCTAGCAGCGGTTGATAAGGTGGTTCAAAATAATGAACGTCCTTTTACTGCAATTATGGGAGGAGCCAAGATCTCAGATAAGATCATGTTGATCGAAAAAATGCTCGATAAAGTAGATAACTTGATCATTGGTGGAGGGATGAGTTATACCTTTTTCAAAGCAATGGGTGGCAAGGTTGGAAAGTCGTTAGTAGAAGATGATAAGCTCAATTTAGCGAGGACTATTTTAGACCTTGCCAAAGAGAAAGAAGTGAATTTGTCCTTGCCAATTGATTCTGTAGTGGCTGACGACTTTAACAATGAAGCACAAACACAATTGGCAGACAATATGGAAATTCCCAATGGCTTTATGGGTTTAGATATCGGACCTAAAGCGATTGAGGACTTTTCAGAACTGATCAAGCGCTCCAAAACTATTCTTTGGAATGGGCCTGTTGGGGTATTTGAAATGTCCAACTTCGAAGATGGTACAAAAAAAATAGCTGAAGCAATAGCTGCCGCTACAGCTGAAGGAGCTTATTCATTGATTGGGGGTGGTGATTCTGCTGCTGCTGTAAATAAATTCGATTTGCAAAATCAGGTGAGTTATATCTCAACTGGAGGAGGCGCTTTGTTAGAATACCTCGAAGGCAAGACCTTACCAGGTATTGCTGCCATTGAGGATCAATAATTACAAAGTTTCAAAAAAGGCTACAATTTTAGGAAAGAGGATTGCGGCAAAGCCATTGATTGGCTCGTAGAGTAAAGACTCTTGCAAAACACTGTTTTCAACCAGTTGGAAACGGCCGTTTATAAAGCTAAAAAGCAGCAACATTAAGCTGACTACAAGTGCGTATTTCAGTAAGCCAAAAAGTAGTCCAAGCAAGCGGTTTACTAAACCTAAGGCTACAGCTTTCAACATTTTATCAAGCATTTTAGCTAATAAGTGTACAAGCACAATTATTCCAATGAAGGTTAGTAAAAAGCTAGCCAAACCAAGCCACTTGGGTTCTATGCTAACATATTGGCTCAAGTAAACTGCTGTGATGTCTGAGAATTTAAAAGCGCCATAGGTGCCTAAAAAAAGGGCAACTAAGGAAGCTAATTCCAAGATCAAACCTTGCTTAAAGCCACGATAACAGCCCCAGGCAAGTGGTAAGCAAATAAAAAGGTCTAGATAACTTAAGCTCATTGAGCTGCTAATCTATCATTAATTTTGTCATTATGGAGATAGAATTTCAGAAAAAATGGGACGAAATGATTCGGCTCTTTAACAAACGATTCGAGCAAGATATGGACACACAAGCCATTTTGTTTTTAATCGGTTTACAGGAGCTTGGGCTAAACGTGGAGAAGTTGTCTAAAGATCAAAAATTAGACGTTATGCACATTGCGGTTTGTACCTTACTTGAGCCTTATGGGTTCTATGAATATGAAGGTAGAGACCGAGATGATTGGCCGCATTGGAAAACCATGAAAAAATTACCAAGATTGAATCAACAAGAACAGGAAACGCTGATTAAGAAAAGTATTCTAGAGTATTTTGAAGAAAGAGGAGTGGAGGCGATTTAAGGTAAGCTTCTAACTACAAGCTTTTTCTCAATCAAGTTGTCGTCGTCAATACTTCGAGCTGTTTCTAGTAAAACACTAGTGGAGTCTTCCTTTACGTCCGTGCTGCGGTTTTCATAAATAGCAACATCAACTAAAACAGTATTGTCAAAAGGAAACCTTGCAACCCCAAACTCATCTGTAAAAGTTGAGTCGATCACCTTTGGATTTAAAACTCCATTATTTGCCCCATCAACAGAAACTTCAACCCAAACATTGGGTAAGCGGTTGTTAAAATCATCAACAACTGTTACCAACAAAGTTGGAGGAACATCTTTTTTACAAGCTACCAAGGACGATAGAAAGCATGCTAGGAGCAATACCTGCCTCAATTTTTTCATACTTTTGCTCAATTTCAGCTACAAGAATACAAACATAATTATATTTTGAACATTAGAGTTTTCTTACTCATCAGTGGCTTGTGCCTATGCTCGCTTATTTATGGGCAAACACGCTTATTGTTAAGCACTTCAAAAGGGGATATGGTGGTTGAACTTTATGATGAAACACCTAAGCACCGCGATAATTTTATCAAATTAGCTAAGAAAGGATTTTATGACAGCACCTTATTTCATCGCGTGATCAAAGATTTTATGATTCAAGCGGGTGATCCTAATTCTAAAGGTGCCACAGCAGGAAAGCGTTTGGGCAATGGTGGACCAGGCTATACGTTGAGTTCTGAAATAGATAATCAATTCATTCATAAGAAAGGCGTTCTTGCAGCTGCTCGACAACCAGACAACACCAATCCCAATAGGCGAAGCTCAGGTTCTCAATTTTACATTGTGCAAGGCAGACGCTATCCCAAACAATATTTGAGTCGTTTTGAGGAAGCCCGGGGAGAACCCTATACAGAAAGCCAAAAAGAGACTTATCAAAAAATTGGAGGCACTCCACACTTAGACGGACAGTATACCATTTTTGGAGAGGTACTAAGTGGCTTAGAGGTATTAGACCAAATTGCTGCAATGCCAACAGGAACTGCAGACCGTCCTCAACAGAATGTTTACATTGTAGAAATAAAGCCAATCGACTAATGTTAGATACAGTAAAGCAACTATTAAAAGAAACGGCCAATTTTGAAGCCAAAAACTTGGAAGAAGTAGAAGCTTTCAGAATTCGGATTCTTGGCAGTAAGGGAGAATTAAAGAGTTGTTTGCTGAGTTCAAAAATGTTGCAGCAGAGGACAAGAAAGAATACGGTGCTTTACTCAATCAGCTAAAAAATGAGGCTCAAGCCAAGGTAGACGAGCTGAAGAAAAGTCTCCAATCAAAAGAAAAAGCTGCAAAGTTTGAGGACATTGACCTAAGTAGACCAGCTTCTTACCGCAGTATTGGAACGAGACACCCGATTTCCATTACGAAAAGTCAGATTATTGAAATTTTTTCGCGCATTGGATTCGATGTTTCTGAGGGACCTGAAATTGAGGATGATTGGCACAATTTTACGGCACTTAATTTTCCCCCTGAGCACCCTGCCCGAGACATGCAAGACACATTCTTTGTAGAAAAAGACCCTGATCTTGCTTTGCGCACGCACACTTCATCAGTGCAGGTTAGGGTGATGGAAAACAATAAGCCACCAATTCGAACCATTTCCCCGGGGAGAGTCTACAGAAACGAAGCAATCTCTGCTCGTGCGCACTGTTTTTTCCATCAAGTAGAAGGTTTGTACATTGATAAAAATGTCTCATTTGCTGATCTAAAGCAGACACTTCTCTATTTTGCTAGAGAAGTATTTGGGGAAGAAACTAAAATTAGGTTAAGGCCATCATATTTTCCTTTTACTGAGCCCAGCGCTGAAATGGACGTTTCATGTAGCATATGTAGCGGTAAGGGTTGTAACGTTTGCAAATACACAGGCTATTTAGAAATACTAGGTTGTGGAATGGTTGATCCAAATGTGCTTGAAAATTGTGGAATAGACAGTGAAGAATATACTGGTTTTGCCTTTGGAATGGGGGTAGAAAGAATTGCTCAGCTTAAATATAACATTAATGACTTAAGGCTCTACTCAGAAAATGACAAGGCCTTTCTAGATCAGTTTAAGTCTGCACTTTAGCGGTTTTAAGAAAGCCAGCGCGGTAAAGCTTTTCCACTGAAAGAAGCCAAGCAAAGAACAGAATAAGAAAGCAAATGGCGCTGTATTTAGGATCGAGGTCAAACCACCAAGTAAATAAGTTATTGGAATTATAGTTTCCTGCTTTTATAGCTTCTACCACTACTTCTGTAAAGGGAAAACTTGCTTCACCTTGCTTGGAAAGTCGATCTGGAATAAGAAACAAAACGGTAGACTTTGCAGAAAAATGAAGCAGAAAGCTTACGCTTAAAACAATCAGTCCAATACTTCTAAAAACACTGTTTCTCCACACAGCAGCACTTTGCAAAGCAAGGATACAAGCCATTGGAATCAAATAACGCGGCCCCCAACTGTAGCCTCCCCACCAAATAAAATAAGCACTGATCAAGGCAAACAAAGCCAAGCTGTTGATCAATACAGGATTAGTTAGGTGGGCTTTAATTCCGCTTTTAACCCAATAAGCTATGAAAAAAGCGAAAGGAGTAAAAAACCATAAAATTCCCATGTATGGGCTTAGCAGAAGGCCGTAAACTGATTCAAGGCTTGGAAAACCAAAACCATAGTTTTGTTTAATTCCCTTGCTGAATGTTTCATAATCGGTGTAATAAAAAACAAAGGTTAAGGGGTTCCCACTTAGGCTGTAATTATACCAAGCATAAATGATCAGTGCAGGTAAGAAGCCTAATCCAAAAGAGAAGATTAGTTTCCACTTCTCCTCTTTTCTCAGCAAGAAGAGCGGTAAGAGTGCAGCGAATAAACCCAAGGTATATTCAGATAGGAAGGCGAAAGCGCAAAATAGACCGCTTAACCAAACCTTTTTTGGCTGTTTTATAAAATAAGTAGCAAAAGCTAAAAAAAGGCCTGAAATTAAGTGATTAAAGTAGGTCCCCGCATAAATAAAGAGGTAAGTTCCAAATACACTTAAAGTGATTAGAGTGGGTTTCCAATTAAAATTTTGCTTGCCAATTTGAAAAGCAAAGAAGGCTAGCAAAGCAAAAGGCATAGAAGAGCATAAGACACTTCCAAGAAAGATGATATAGCTCAACCGTTTATACCAAGTGGGTGCTCCACTAAATGGTTTTTTGTCGTAATCCCACTTATCCTGACCTAAGGCAGCTGAAAGTTGGTAAAAAGGGATAGTGATCAAGCTAGGTAATGGTGCTTTGTCTGAATAATACCGTTCGCCAATTTTACTTTTATCTAAGCTTATTTCTTGATAACGGCTTATTTCAAGTGTATTGGTTTCATGGTAGGTAAGTACAGGGAGAGCTCTAGATATAGGATTTGGAGTGTGCCAAATGTCTATGTAAAAAATAGAAAAAAACAGCAACCCTAAGCTGAAGAGCCAGTAAAAGCTATTTTTTGATTGTTGGAGTTTGGCAGCTTTTGCTTTCAAATTTTTAATAGCTCCAGTCGTATTCATTTATTTCTAGCACACACTTTTCTAGCAGTTCTATGGAGGCTAGAATATCTTTTTTGTGCGCCATTTCTATTACCTGATGCAAATGTCGCGTCGGAATAGAAATAGCCCCTGCAATAGAGCCTCCATCATTCATTCGTTGAATTCCCGCGGTGTCGGTTCCTCCTGCCGGTAAAATTTCAGCTTGCCACGCTATGTTAAATTTGGCTGCTTGCTTTTTCATGAAGTCTACCATCCTGTAATCGCAAATAGTAGAAGCATCCATAATTTTTATGGCCGTTCCCTTGCCCAATTTAGTGATTTGCTCATGAGCCTGAGCTCCAGGTAGATCATAGGCTATGGTGGTGTCTAAGCCAATTCCAAAGTCAGGTTGAATGTCCATTGCAGAAACATTGGCTCCTCTTATACCCACCTCTTCCTGCACTGTAAAAACTCCATAAAGGTCGTAGGGGATTTCTTGCTCCTTTAAAGCTCTAAGGGTTTCAATTAGAATAAAAACAGACACCCGATTGTCAATAGATTTGCAGTTAACACAGTCACCCATCTCAATTAGTTCACTGAAACGGGTTATAGGATCACCCACTGAAACAATCTTTTCTACCTCTTCTTTCGGTCTGCCTAAATCAATAAAGTAGTCGGTTGTTTTAGGGTTTTTCTGCTTTTCTTCTGCACTCATTACGTGTATGGGCTTACTACCCATAACTCCAATAATGTCTTCTTTACCGTGAATAATTACTCTTTGTGCAGTAAGCGTCTTGGGGTCAAAACCGCCCAAGGTGTGAAAACGAACAAAACCTTGGTCGTCAATATGGGTTACTATAAATCCAATTTCGTCCATATGGGCTCCTACCATAACTTTCTTGGTGGAATCTTTGCCTTTTTTAATGGCATAGACATTACCCATGTTATTTACTTTTACCTCGTCAACCAAGGGACTTACCTCTTTGATTACAAGTTCTCTAATTCTTTGCTCATAACCGGGTGCACCGGCTATTTCGCAAATTTCTTTTAAAAGGCGTGTTTTGAATTCCATATTTGATTTAATTCTGCGACTAAAATAAGTAAAAAGAGGAGGTTAGTTGTTTAAACTCTAACCCCTAGTAGGCAAACATCATCAATTTGTTCTTCTTTGCCCTTCCAGCTTAAAAAGCGCTGTTTTAAAATAGCTTTTTGCTCTGACTCTTCAAGTGGATGAATGTCAATGAGTAATTGTTTTAACCTTTTGGTCATAAACTTTTTATTACGCTTACCTCCGAATTGATCAGCAAAACCATCAGAGCTCAAGTAAATCATATCACCCTTTTGGACTTTTACGGACTGACAAGTAAATTGAGAAGGAGAAGATCCGCTATTTTTTACAGTACCTAAAGTAAGCTTGCTTGGGTTTATTTGAAACAGCATGTACTCTTCTGTTTCAGTTTTACTGTAGGTATCTACATTTAAATCAGGGATTTCAATTTGATTAGCCTCTTTTTTTCGAACGAGGTATAAAGGACGGTTAGCTGCTGAAAATAGTAGTTCTTTCTGCTCTCTATTTAAACTGCAAAAACCAAGTTCCATTCCATCTTTTGAGAGATTTTCATGCCCTTCATTATTGTAATACTTTAATGAGGAAAAGACAAAATCGTTAGCCGATTGCAGGATTTCAGCTGGGCTACGTAGCTTTTTATTTAAGACCGCATCTTCTATTGCATTTAAAGCCAAGATGCTCATAAACGCTCCCGGAACCCCATGCCCTGTGCAGTCTATGACGGAAAAGATACTTGAGCTACCCTTTTTTGATTTGATTTTATGTGTCCAATATACGTCGCCGCTCACAACATCTTTTGGCATAAACAGTAAGAAGCCTTGCTCTATTTGTTTTTGTACACGACTTTCTTTTGGCAATAAGGCTTGCTGAATTCGCCAGCCATATTTTATGCCGTCCGTTAGTTCTTTGTTTTTGACCTCAGCAAGGGCTTTTTGTTTTTCTAGAGCAGTTTTTTGCTTTTCTATTTTTTCAGTTTTTTCTAAAAGCTCAAATGTTTTTTCATCAACTTTCTCTTTGAATAGTTCAATATAGTCTACTATTTCAGCTTCCATTTTCTTGAAGTTATTCCAAAGCACTCCAATCTCATCTTTATTTTGGCTAAACTCTTCTGCAAGTTTGATAGTAAAATTGGAATTTACGAAATAGTTGATCTGAGAGCTCAGTTTAGTTAATCTTTTGGTGAAACGGTCTGATATCTTTAGGCTTAACCAAGTAGCGCTTAATAAATAAGCCAGCCAAAAAAAGATAAATGAAAACTCCAATTTTTCGAAGGTAGCTTTTTGGTAAACAGCATGCTTTAATTTGATCTGTTTAGCTTGTTGAATTAATTGATTGGTTTTCTGATTTAATTTATGCTTGTATCCAGAATTTGCCTTCAGCCCAATAATACGCTCATACATGGCAAGTTGAGAAAAAGAATGAGCATAGTTCTGCAAGCTTTCAACTATGTAGGTTTTTCTTTCAGCAGAGGTAAATTGTTTTATTTCTAGTTCTTCAAGAATTTGGTAGATTAATTTTTTATGCTTTTCCAAATAGATTTCTTTCTGACGAAGAATATAGTCTTTCTCATGTCGCCTTAGCATTAAAATATCTTCGAGCGGTATTTCAGGAATGTCTTCTAATAAGTGAATCGTAGTCCTCATTTCACCCTCTATTCCGTAATCCCTAAATCCGCGTTTTAGGATGCTTGATTGCATCTGTTCAAAGAGGAAATTGAAGTCAACTAAGAGTTTTTCTAGCTTGTGAAGCTCTTCTTCAACTTCTTTTTCTTCAATTTCAGTTTCAACTTGGGCAATTTTCTCTTGAAGATTTTGAAAACTTAGCTGATAAGCTTTTAAATATTCACTCTTGCCTGTTTCGAAATAGCTATCTTGACTTAATTCAAAATTGAAATAATTTTCTTGTTCTTTAAAGCACCTAAGTAGTTCTATTTCGGCTTCGTCTATTAACTCGCTTACTGCGAAGGAGGCTTCTTTTTGATTGTAGTGAAATGCAGTATATAAAGCACTAATAATGCTTAATACTATAAAAGCAAGTAAAACCAGAAGAAGCTTACCCTTTATGCTATTCACCATACTAGATCAAAAGTCAAATCTAGTTTAGCAAGGTCAAGCAGTTGCTAGCCCAGTATTAAAATAAAGTGAACTTATACGAAGAGCAAAAAATCACCGATAAATAGCGAAAATGTCAAGCCTAATCGACGTAGCTTAACTTAATCATGTTCGATTGTCCTTTCTCATTTATAGGCATGCTTGCAATGTTAATGATGAGGTCTTTCCCTTCTACATATTTCCCTTTTTTCAGCAGGTATTTAATGTCAGCTATGGTGTGGTCGGTGCTCACGTATTTATCATAGTAATAACCTCTTACACCCCATACTAGGCTGAGTTTATTAAGTAGAGAATGATTTCCTGTAAAGGCAAAGATTCCTGCTTTAGGTCTAAAACTTGAGATTTTGGCCGCAGTATAACCTGAATGGGTCATGGTAACAATTGCAGAAGCACTAGTTCTCTGAGATAATCTACAGGCATTATAGCAAATTGAGTCTGAAATGAAACGCTCCTCGTTTAATTCAGGCGGAAACTCATGGTGGTAGATCTCTTCGGTTTCTTCAATTTGCATGATGATCTTAGTCATTGCTTTTATTACCTCAACTGGATACTTTCCTACTGAGGTTTCAGCACTGAGCATTACCGCATCTGCTCCGTCTAGCACAGCGTTAGCTACATCATTTACTTCGGCTCTTGTTGGGCTAATACTCTGAATCATGCTCTCCATCATCTGAGTAGCAATGATTACAGGTTTTGCTCTTTTTAGACACTTACGCACGATCTTTTTCTGTAAAAGCGGAACTCTTTCCATGGGTATTTCAACCCCAAGATCACCTCTTGCAACCATAATCGCATCGGCCTCTTCAATAATGTCTTCAATATCGTCCACTGCTTCAGGTTTTTCAATCTTAGCAATCACCCTCGAACTTTTATGCTGACTGTTTACAAGGTGTTTGAGCTCAATTATATCTCTGGCTGAGCGAACGAAGGATAAGCCGATCCATTCCAAATTGTGCTCTAATGCAAATTCTAAGTCTTCTTGGTCTTTTTCGGTGAGGCTAGGCAGTGAAATCTTAGTATTGGGTAGGTTTACTCCTTTATTTGAGGAAAGTTTACCTCCATTTAAAAACTTAGCTTTTACTTCACTTTTCTTGTCTGTTGACACTATTTCAAGCGCAAGTTTGCCATCGTCGATCAAAATTCTTTCTCCCTTTTTTACATCCCGGGCAAAGCGCTGGTAACTCATGTATACTTTCTCAGCTGTTCCTTCAATGGGCGTATTGGTAAGAATTATTTCGTCGCCCTCTTTGATGCTGATCGTTCCGCCCTTTAGCTCACCTATTCTAATCTTAGGTCCTTGAAGGTCGCCTAAAATGGCAGTATGAATGCCTTGTTCTTTATTGATTTCCCTCACATATTTAATGATCGGCACAAGATCTTCATGGTTGCCATGAGAAAAGTTGATACGGATCACATTAACCCCTTCAGCAATGATTTGCTTTAAGGTCTTTTTGTCAGAAGTTGCAGGACCGACAGTGGCTACTATTTTGGTTTTCTTTTCGTTCATCATCTTTAAAAAACTAAGTTTTGTTTTGATTTTAGAGCTTCTACTTCTATTGCGAAGCTGGTAAGAACAGTTTTTAAACCGCCTATTTTTTGGGCTAAATGCTTTACTTCTGTTTCAGAAAAAAATCCCTTTAACATCAAAAAATAGTCAACTTCTGCTTCTTCTGGTATTAAGTTAACCCCCTTGCTTCTATTCCCAATAAGGTAAAACTCTTTTAATTCTTCCTCTTTAATATAACTGAAAAAGGGGAAAGGTAACACTTCTTTTTGGAGAAAAAGCTTATAGTCTTCATCTCTCACAAGGCCTAACCCTAGCAATTTGTTGATCTCCCAACTGATTCTGTAGTCTTTAACATGACTGCAAATACCAATAAGGTGAAAATCGTAATCTGCTTCAAATTCTAAAACGAGTTTGGCCATTTTTAAGCACTTCCTTAATGCGCTTTCAAAGGTAGTGAATGCTTAATCAGCCTAATAATACGCATTGTTATATTTTTGCTAAATATTCTTCAAAGAACTGTTCCGCTGCTAGCTGTTGTGCCTTTTTTTTAGAATATGCTTCTCCTTTTCCCGCTTCCTTACCTTCAATCAGCAGGCTGCACTTAAAGTACTTGCGATCTCCGTTGTTTAGTTCATCTAGGCGGTAGTCGAACTTCTTATTGTGTTTTTGGCTCCACTCAACTAACTTACTTTTATAGTCAATCTCTTTTTCAATCAAACCGTCAATATCTATATAGTCACTAATGACGCGGTCAATTAAAAACCTTCTGCAGCTTTCATACCCTTTATCAAGATAAATAGCCCCAATTAAGGCTTCAAATGCATCCCCATAAATGGACTTTGAGCGCTTCAGATTTGCCGAGGTTTCTAGAAAAGTATCAAGTCCGAGTTCAACGCTAAGTTTATTGAGAAAACTTCTGCTTACCAGCTTCGCTCTAACTTTTGTAAGAAAACCTTCGTCTTCATAGGGAAAGCGGTTAAAAAAATACTCTGCTACTACCGCACTTAAAATGGCGTCACCCAAGTATTCTAAACGCTCATTAGACTGCGAACGATCTTCTTTTTCGTTTATAATGGACTTATGCGTAAATGCTTGCTCATACAGTTGCAAGTTAGCAGGGAAGAAGCCTAAAATAGTTTTCAGGGCTCTTTTTTTGTTCCGCTTGGGAAGCAAAAAATATCTAATCCCCTGAAATAAACTCAAAAATTAGAATTTTTTGAAAATAACAGAAGCATTATGACCACCAAAACCAAAGGTATTGCTGAGCGCTGCCTTTACTTCTCTTTTTTGCGCTTGGTTAAAGGTAAAGTTTAGTTTAGGGTCAAACGCATCATCATCTGTAAAGTGATTGATGGTCGGAGGGACGATACCCTCATTGATTGCCATCACCGAAGCAATGGCTTCAATTATTCCGGCAGCTCCTAGAAGGTGACCTGTCATGGA
>P_2C_Liq_1_UnCtyDRAFT_1000402_pt1 | contig 18769 bp, 12 predicted proteins | sample Pon2CUnioCityCA_2_FD_10234 | JGI IMG/M metagenome (IMG submission 10234) | reverse complement strand
CTTCAGGGGTGGGATATTGCTCAGGAATACCATAGCAAGAAGAAGAAGCTGCATAGATCAATCTCTTGATTCCATGTTTACGCGAAGCTTCTAATACGTTAATAGTTCCATCAACATTAGACCGGTGGTATTTTTGGGGCATTTGGATGGAAGGAACAATATCTGCTAGGGCTGCAATATGAAAAACACGTTCTACTCCTTCAAAATGTGCTTCGATCTCTTCGTATTCAGCAATGTCACAAACATGAACTGCTAACCGATCATTATCTTTTTGATGTGCGAGGTTTTCCAATCTTCCGGTAGAGCAATTATCAATCACTACTACTTCGTGTCCATCCTTTAATAAACGGTCTACCATATGACTTCCAATAAAGCCGCAACCTCCGGTAACTAATATTTTCATGCTTCTGTTTTAATAATTAATGCACTTCCAACCTTATCATACATAGGAATCATCAATGCGTTAGTTTCTGATAAAAATTCATCCACTGCTTTCTTTGTTCCTTCATATTCACCCCCATAATCGTGGACTAACAAATACCCACCCTTTACCAATCTTGGATAAAACTTTTCAAGACCAGCTTTTATAGGGTTATAAAGATCAGCGTCTAAGTGAACGAATTTATAAGCTGTATTCTCCAAGCCTTCAAAGGTATCAGGAAAATAACCTTTTCGAGTTATGAGTCTTTCATCTCCTGCTTTTTTGCCGGTTATTTCTTGATTAACAAGCTCAATTCCTGTGTTCGAAAAATGGCCAGTTTTGGTGTCAACTCCAATGCCTTTCTCGGCTTGCACATCTTGGCTTGCAAAACCTTCAAAAGTGTCAAAGATGAAAAGCTTTTCATTTTGTTTTAAATAGCTGAAAAAAATTCTTGCTGCCTTCCCTTGGTAAGTCCCCAATTCAGCCATATCACCACTTAAGCTCTCTAGCTTTCGCATTAAGAGGTGAAACATGGCTATTCGGTTAGGGTCACTCAGAGTCCAGCTCAAAAACTTTCGATTTCGTTTAAAATCTTTTCGAAATTGAGCATAGTCATTTTCCAGCAACTTCTCAGGCAGTTCCTGAACATAACATTCACCAGGAAGCAAGACAGACAACAACCTCACCCTTAATGTATTGAAAATAAGAGCTGCAAACTTGAGGTTCTTCTTTAACCAATTCATGCTGCAAAGAAAGCCTTTACTTGCTGAATCACATAATCAACTTGCTCGTCGGTTAATTCAGGGTAAACCGGCAAGGTTAAAATCCGCTTAACTTGCTCATCGGTTTTTTTCAAGTCAGTTACTGGCTGATTTTTAGAAGTAAAAGCCTCTTGCTGATGAATGGCAATTGGATAGTGTATTTTCGAATCAATCCCCTTTTCTTTTAAAAAGGCTTGCAATTCATCTCTGCAATCTGTTTGAATAATGTAGGTGTGAAAAACTGAATATTCGTTTTCTCCGTCTTCAGGCACTGTTACGAAATCTTTAAAAGCCTCATGGTACTTTGCTGCAATAGACCTTCTTCTTTCAGTTTGTTCAGCAAGGCGCTTCACTTTTATGTTTAAAATAGCAGCATGCAAAGCATCCAAACGGGAGTTCATACTCCAAAACTCACACTCATCACGGTTTTTATGTCCGTGCGTTCGTGCTTTTAGCAACCACTGATAGGTTTTTTCGTCATTGGTGGTCACCATTCCGGCATCACCTGCGGCTGCAAGGTTTTTTAGTGGATGCAGACTAAAACAACCTAGCATACCCCAGCTTCCTGTGCCCTTGCCTTTGTATTTAGCTCCTACAGCTTGCGCAGAATCTTCGATTACATAAATCCCATGCTGACAGGCGATTTCATTAATGGTATCCATTTCTGCAGGTCTACCGGTTAGGTGAACCGCAATAATGGCCTTGGTCTTATCGGTAATCTTAGCCTTGATTGACTCCGGGTCTAGGTTAAAATCGTCACGCACATCAGCAAAAACGATTTTTGCTCCTGCCAGTGCAATAGAAGAGGCAGATGCTAAATAAGAGTTGGCTGCGGTGATTACCTCATCTCCTGCTCCAACGCCAACAGACTTTAGCGCTAAAACTAGTGCATCGGTACCATTCGCAACACCCACAGCGTATTTAGCATCGCAGATCTTTGCAAATGTTTGCTCAAATTGAGACACCTCATCGCCCAATATGAACATGCCTGAGTCAATAACCGACTCTACCTTTTTTAAGATTTCTGATTTGTCTTTTTGGTACTGAAGTCCAAGATTTATGTAGGGTACTTTCATTAAGTCAATTCAATATTTTGCATCAATTTTACATTGAAGTATTTTTCATTTTCAAAAGAGTCCTTGATCACCCCTTTGTCAAAAGCTTCCTTCAAGTCTCTAACAGCATCTTCTATGCTATGTTGCGGGACAAAGCCCAATTCTTGCTTGATCTTTTCAGATGAAACATGGTAGGAACGGTTGTCATTTGTAGGTTCCGTTTTGATATCAACCTGATCACCAATGACATTTTTCACCATTTGGGCAATTTCTTTGACTTTAAAATTTTCATAACCTGCATTGAAAATCTTACCATGAATCTTTTCATGTGGCATTACTAGCAGCTCACAATAAAGATCTGTCATGTCTTGAATGTGGATATTTGGCCGCTTTTGCTCTCCACCAAAAACTTTAATGAACCCTTTGTTCACTGCAAAATTGGTCAAAATGTTAACCGTAAGGTCTAGCCTTAAGCGTGGAGAGTAGCCACAAACCGTAGCCGGACGAATAGTTAAGCAAGTAAAGTCGTCAGACTCATACTTTTTTAAGATCTGTTCGCATTCTGCTTTAAACTTTGAATAGTCTGTTAATGGCTCAAGCTTCATATCTTCCGTTACCTGAGGCTCATCTTTAATACCATAAACAGAAGATGATGAGGCGTAAATAAAACGCTGCACACCATTTTCTTTAGCAATTTGAACCATAGGCTCAAAAGGGTCTAGGTTGATCGACTTACCCAAATCAGGGTTTAATTCAAAACTAGGATCGTTGGAAATACAAGCTAAGTGAACTACCGCATCATGACCAGGAATAAGCTTTTTCATCAATTCTAGGTCACGGATATCTCCTTTCACTGCATTCAAATTCTCGTGTTGTGGAAGCACGTCCTCTCCGTAGATCATTAAATCGATGACAGTTACATGATACCCTTTATCTAATAATTTAGGTACTAAAATAGCACCTACGTATCCGGCTCCTCCGGTGATGAAAATGTTTTTCATGGGTTTATTTTTTTAAGTCTAATCGTTTAGCAGGAATTCCAACTAGGGTTAAATTAGGCTCACAATCTTTATTCACAAAAGCCATAGATCCAACTGTCACGTTGTCCCCTATATTTATTCCATATTGTAACACTGAATGAGTTCCAATAAAGCAGTTTTTACCAATCTTAGCACCTCCAACAGACTTTTGAGAGTCATCAAGATTATTGGTCATAACTCTTGGGCACAAATACGAACCTTCCCCGACCCTAACTCCTCTAGCCAGAATAGTTCCATATCGTAAAACAACATTATTCTCAACTTCACACTGCCCAGAACTAGCTACTCTTGAATCTACGTAGCACTTCTCACCAATAATAGTATTCTCTCTTAGCTCTACATAGCTTTTAACAAGCGTTCCTTTTTTAATTACCACGCCTTTATTGAATACACAATGGTGTTCTATAACGACATCATCCTCTATTACTACTCCAGCTTCAATAACGCAGAAATGTCCTATTTTAACATTTTTACCAATTTTTGCATCTTCTGATATATAACTATTGCTCATAATATTCAATCTTTAAATGGGGTTGGTGTACCTCTTCCCTTTTTGTTGTAGTTTTCTTTGTATAATATTTTTGCAGGAACACCAACCAAAGTACAATACTCTTCTTGATAATTTTTGGTCACCATGGCGCTGGCTCCTACAATTGTATTTCTTGGTAAAGTAATATTAGAAGGAATAACGCTTCCACTTCCTAAATAGCATCGGTCTCCAATTTTAGTATTACCTGCAAGACTAACATTATTTGCCATATGAACTTCCTTGCCAATATTTGCACCATGACCAATTTTTGTACCATGAGCTAAGACTGAACCTCTTCCAACTCTTGTATATTCAGAAAGCGAACCTCTAACTATTGTAACATCAGTGCTTAAATGAACATCTTCTTCTATAATCACACCTCCTAATTGGGGCTGATTGATACGCTTACCATCTTTATCCCATATCCAAACAAGTCCTTTTTGTCCTAGACAGGAATTACTGTCAATAAAGGATCCTTGCTTAATAATTACTTTACTTTCTAAAATAACGTGCTTTTGTATATTGACATTATCTTCAATTACACAATCTCCAATTACTGAATACGCTCCAATATTTACATTTTTACCTATAATAGCATTCTTGTCAATTATTGCAGTGGGATGAATTTCATGTGGAATGTTTTCTTCGAATAAGCTCAACACTTTGTAATGGGTCAGCTGGGCTTGCTCTACTAAAATTTCAACATTTTCTGTATCGAGCCACTTCTCAGTAATGATTACGCTATTGTTAATACCGTTTAAAGAACCATTATATCCTGAAGAGACATGGTAAAACCCGTGCTCGATTTTATTTAAAAAGTTAGCAGGCTTAAGGTCTTCAAGGTGACGAGGATTCCTTAATTCATATTGAATGGATGCTCTGTTTAAAAACTCTTCTATTTGATGTAAACTGACTCTCACTATTGATGATTGCAAAAGATAAAATTACACTTAAGAAGCAAATTGCATGCTTTAAATGTAGTTTGATTTAAATCAATCAAAATAAAAATTAACCAAACTGGAAATATGAGTTTGTAAGCTCAGTTCTTCCCTTCTTTTTTTAATTTCTTCGGTCATATTTTGGTAATTTATATTACTCAAAACCTCTTTTAAATTAGCAAGATCTTTTTCAGATACTTTAATCGAAGCATTATACTTACGTGCTAAAAATTCTTGAAAAAGGACATCTTCACTTACTATTATGGGCAATCCTGATTCAATAAAATTAAAGAGTTTTAGTGTAGTTGAATACTTCCGTTTGTCAATAATTCTTTTTGTTTTGGAGTTAAAGAAAGGTAGAATACCAAAATCATACTTTGCAAGAGTTGATCCCAATTCTTTTTGTGAAACTGATTTATGAAAATGGAAATATTCACATTCTTCGTCTAGTATAAAATAATCCACTAATTCTTCTTGATTATTAACGGGCGAAGGATAAATATGAAAATGGATTTTTTGTTTTTCAAATAGCTCTATCAACCAATGCAATTGACTACTACCGAAATAATCAGAATTTCTGAAAGCAGAATAAACACTTCCTGCATAAACTATATGAATATTGTCTTGATCAAATTTATTCTTAGGTACGATAAAAGCATCATTATCAGCATAGTTTGGAAAATAAAGTGAAGGGGTTGAGAAATTCCCAAAATGATTTTTTGCAGACTGTAACTCTAAACTGTGGCAAATGATGCCTCTTACAGAACTTATAACTTGTTGCTCAACTTTTAAGCCTTCCCTCATGTAATCAAATGGAGGATTTAAACCAAAATTACTGACTAGCAAATCTTGGTAATCAAAAAAAGCCTTACTTAAGTTAATATGTTTCAGCGCAATTTTAATCGCATCATAAGGAGGACCGAATAGATGGTATACAGAATTATTAGATTTAGTTTTCTTTAATTGATATCGCAAAGAAATTTGATTTGTGTACAAATGCACCTCATCAAATAAATCCCCTGTTAATTTGTTAGAATAGCGATAATGGTCACAGATTAGTATAAATTTATAGTCGCTTAGCTTGTTATGTCTTTTTAGCCATTTTGCTATCCTAGCAATACGCGCATGCATAACAGTTCCAACAAATATCAATTGCTTTTCTTGACTATCGGGCTTTTCTGCAAAAAACAACCGAAGCAAGTCTAAAGGAGTTCCAGAAGCACGTTTTAATTTAAGAGAAAGTTTCTTGAACAATAAACGATACCTACTTACATTCATAGGTGCGTAAAAGTCTTATTTTATCTTGAAATTACGACCTTCTTGGTAAGTAACTTATCTGCACTATTTAAAACGAAAAAGTAGACACCCGCTTCTAAACTTGATAAGTCAAACAAATGGCCTGATCTAATTTCCCCTGAAAAAACAGTTTTCCCTAATAAATCTCTCAACTCATAGGGAGCAAATCCAGATTCTTCAAAATGTACAGTTAAATTTTGGTTCGCTGGATTAGGATAGATTTGGAGAGTCCTATGGTTTGAAAGATTTTCTTGTGCCCTTGTTGAAATAAAATCTACTTGCCATAAATCTGAATAAGAACCACCTGTAGGATTACGACCTCCAAATACAAATCCTGAGCCATTGTGGTTAAAATACGAAGGGAAAGATCTTCGAGGAATCAAATTATTTGCTAAGGTTGTCCACTGGTTTGTTGAAGGATCATATTCGTAAAAATCACTTAAAACAACTCCTACTCCATATTGCTGACCACCTCCAACAATAGCTTTTCCGTCAGCTGCTACAACTAATGGGGACATTCTAGATGAACCAGGGAAAGCAGGTAATTGAGTCCAGATGTTCGTGATTGGATTATAAGACCAAACGTCACTCTTATTTGTTGTAAAATCATGACCAAATCCAAAATAGATCAAACTATCAATGGTAAAGGATTTTGCATTAGATCTGCTTCCAAGTGGATTGTTTGTGATTTGTGTCCAACTATTATTTGTAGGATCATACTCCCAAAACTCAGAAGAAATAGATCCACTTCCCGATGCTCCACCCAATATGTAACCCTTTCCAAGACAAGAGCCATATGCTGCATTTCTAGTCTGTGATCCTGGAAATAAAGCCCTTGTTGACCAACTATTTGTTGAAGGGAAATACTCATAGAAATCCTTTACTGAAGAAGTACCCGACCAACCTAATCCAAAAAAGAAACTAGAATCAATGGCAAATCCTACTGCTCCAGTCCTAGGTGCACCAGGACAGTCTGCTCTATTGGCCCAAGAATCTGTAGATGGAAAATACTCCCATAAATCTTTATATATAGTCCCTCCTTGTGAAGCACGACCTCCAAAAAGAAACACCTTATTCTCATCAGCTATAGTTGAAGCATTAAGCCTTGAATTTCCGACAAAACTAGCTTTCTGAGTCCAAACTTGGGCTTCAAGGGCAGTTGACAAAAAACAAAGAAAAGAAAGTGTGACGAGTAGTCGATTCATAATTTGGGTATTTAATTTAAACAAAATTAACAATTATACAGTAGACACTAAAGTTGTGCAAGAAGTTGCTCTATTTCAGCAATCTGCTCTTTATTCCTTTCCCTAAAACTTTCCAAAATATTTTGCTCTTCTTGAGTTAGGTACTTCTTCCACTTCTCTAAAGGATTGCCTGAGGTTGTCGTATTTTGAACTTTTCGCTTTTTCTGACAGATCTGCTGCACCTTACCTTGGTGCTTTGAATCAAGTTCTAAGAAATCAAATATCCTAGAAAGGGAATCTGACTGGTTTTCAACTAATTGTTCATAGGTTAAAACCAAACGTTGGGCTTTGGACACCTCTTGCAGTTGGGTTAACATAAGCTTGTTGAGCCTCAACCATGCTTCTGCAAGCAGTTCAAAATTTCCTGGAAACAAACGATCTTTCGGAATCTCTTTTGGTACCTCTCCCTGATAATTGGTCCAACAGCTTCCTTGCTCCTTAGGCAGATAAAAAGTCCAGTCGCCATCCTTTTGGTAGCTCATAAAATGCATTTTCATACTAGCAACTTGCCCTTCTAAAGAACGAACAAGGGTTACGAACTTTGATTTAGGAAACATGGCGTTTACATAAGAAACTTTATTTGACAAATGAGGCGACTTGTTCATAGGATGAACTTGTTCCCAATCATAAAAAATACCGCCAGAACCATAATAACGCTTTGCTGACCAGCGAGCTAAATGCCGCTTAAATGATTTGGAATCTTCAATGTATGATTGAAAATAGGCTGTCATGTTGTTGGCATACTCTTGCTTCAGATCTCCTGCAGTTCTTAATTCACAATTTACTGAACAAGGTGCTCCACCTATTTCTGTCCATACTTTATTTAATTCGAATCCGACTTTTAATAACTGCGGATGCTCTGATAAAGTGTTCATGAGCAAGGTAGTACCACTGCGCATTAAACCAAGCAAAAAAACTGGCTCTCTAAATGGCTTTGCTTCAACTTCTGTAGGGGTATTTAGCAAGGAAGATAGTTTAGCGCACATGGTTTAAGCAGTAAGTTGGTTTAAGGTTTCACTGAGCTTTTGAGTTAGCTTTCTTCTCGAATATTGGCTTACATCAATTGCGGGCTGGTCTAACTGACCGCTTTGCCACTTTTCAAAGCAATCCAAAAGTGTTCGCTTCAATTTAGATACAGTAGCTTCACCGTAATTGAAGTAAATTCCATTTTTTGTTTTGGCTACAATCTCTGCTGCATCACCCTTGGAAGAACCAAACGCTAAGATTGTTTTCTTGCTAGCTAAATACTCAAATAATTTACCTGGTATATTTCCCCTCCCGCTTTTTGAGTTAAAAAGCAGTAACAATAATAGGGAAGACTTTCGGTACTCTGCTACCACTTCCCTATGACTTAAATAAGGAAAAACTTTTAGCTTTTCGGCCAAGTTGGGATAGCGCTTGATCTGATCGAGTATTCTTGGGTCTAGCGTACCTCCTAAATGAAGCCTAAACTGTTCTGAGAAAGCTTGGTTTTCCTCAATCAATTCAGACAGGGCTTGCCAAAGTTGCTCCGGGTTGCGTAAGTGGTTCAACAGTCCAAAATGAGAGACAACAAATTCATCATATGGCTTTACTTCTCCCTTAAAGTCTTCCTCATCATAACCATTGGTAATGGCCATGGTTTTCCTAGCACCTAAGCGTTTAAAATCGTCTGCCCAAACCTTACTGGTGGTTAAGCTTAGGTCTGCAGCTTGTAGCACCTTCTTTTCTAGCTTCCGGTAACGCTTCATCCTAAGGGGTAAAATGTGGTAGCTCTCTAGCATATCTAGCTCAGTCCAAGGGTCACGAAAATCAGTAATCCAAGGTACTGTGGGAAAACTTTGCTTAAGATCTAAAGCGATTAAATGCATGGAATGTGGTGTACCACTGCTAATTATAGCCTCTACGGGATTCTCTTGCAAATAACTTTTCAAAAACTTAACTGATGGTTTTCGCCAAAATACTTTTGGGTCAGGCACAAAGACATTGCCTCTGATCCAATTCGACCAATAAGATTTATTAGTGTCTACAACACCTGCTGTTTTACTACTCTCACTTTGCTTTCCACTAATTAGCTTATGCAGCTGGTAAGGTTCCCAAATGGGCTGCTTTATTACTTCTACCTCAGGATTAATGGAAGCAAGTAAACTTTCATCCTGCAGCTCAAAATCAGGGTTTTCAGGGGTATAAACTACCGGCTGCCAATCAAATTTTGTGAGGTATTTGCTAAAGTTTAACCAACGTTGCACTCCGGAACCTGCACTAGGTGGCCAGTAGTATACGATGATCAGAACCCGCTTCAACCTAAGCAGTTTTTGGAGATTTGAACTTTTGGTAAATCACCATTCCAAATAGCAAGACCAAAATGATAGAGCTCGCCCAACTTACTTTTTCCCCGAGGGCATAGCTGCTTGGCTCGAATTTAAACACCAACTCACCTTCTCCTGAGGGTAATGGCATTCCTCTCAAAATATAATTTACCTTATAGAAAGGTAGTTTTTCTCCATTCAAATAAGCGTTCCATCCTTTGTCATAATAGATCTCAGAGAAAACAACAAAGCTTTCTGCAGAAGCCTTGTATTCATATACAAGTTTATTTGGAAGGTAAGATTTCAAGCGAATTTGATCTCCATTACTTTTGCTGTAATTCTTTTGCAACTGATCAAGATCTTCTTTACGAACTACAACCGTTTTGGAGGGATCAATTTTGGCTAAGGCCTTAATTTCTTGATTGGCGTCATCTACAACCTTTAACTGGTTAACGAACCAGGCATTACCCAAACGATTAGGGTTTTCCACCAAAGCCAATCTACTTCCTTCTTGAGCAGGCACTGCTCCGATGATGTATTTTGCATTCAACATATTGGCGGTGTTCATACGCGGCAGTAATTGCTGAACCGCTCGCTCCCCTCCTTGCTGAAAAGCCTGTTTCAATTGAAAATGCTCAATACCCAACTCAAAATCAATCAGCTCTTGGTATTTCTTCATTTTAGCACCGTGGTAGCCACCTAGTGTTTTATGGAAGAAAGCAGTTTCAGCATCCTCATCCATTTTTTTATTGGTATTCAAAACACGGTAATGTGTTGCCCGCATCAACTCAGTGAATTGAATTGCTTCGACCTCTAGCGCGGTAGGTCTAGGGTTATCTTGTTTCAATTCATTTACTTCTTGCTGTATAGTTTGAGCCAAGGCAGGATTTTGTTGCACCTCTTTCTGCAAGATCTGTTTATCAACCGGATTTGCCTGATAGGGAACCTGATTACGAATAGGTAATTGATAAGCCAAGAAGCGATCTGGCGCTTTACTACTTGCTCCAGGTTTCTCTTGGTTATTTAAATAATTCTTATCTAAAGTCCACAAGTCTACCACAGTTAATAAACCTACTCCTGCCAACATGATCTTAGCATTCAACTTGCCCATTACATAGACTATAATTAAAATCGAGGCTAGCAAAATATACTTTAATACATTCATAATATCCGACTGAAAAACCTCAACTCGGTAATCTTCAACTGCTTGAAAACCCGCATAGATAGGCTGAGAGTTTTGCTGACTCTGCTGAAGTTGAGTATTCATGGTGCCTATTTCGCTATCGCTTAAGAAGCTAAAAAATGTGGTGGGGCTTAGCCAGAATAAAAGCAGAACCCCGATAAAGCTTCCCATGGTAATAAAGAGTTTCTTTTGCTTTTGCTTAAAGTCTTCAGGGTTTTGATAAAGCCGGTATAAAAACAAGACTGCTAAGAGCGGAAGAATCAACTCTACTACCACCAAGATCATAGAAACTGCCCTGAACTTGTTATACATCGGCACATAGTCGATAAAGAAATCAGTCAAGCCCATCAAATTCTTACCCCAAGAGAGCAAAATAGTAAGCAATGCCGCCACACCCAAAGCAATAATTAAACGATCTTTCACAAAAAAGAAGGCTAAAAAGGCTAAAAAACAAATCACCGCTCCGGCGTATACAGGTCCTGAGGTAAATGGCTGGTTTCCCCAATAAGTGTTGACAATGAATCCATTGTTTTGATACTGAGAAACCATGAAATTAAAGAACTGAGGGTCCTCTCTTCGTAAACGTTCTATTTCTTCTTGATCGGCTAAAATAGCTCCAGATTTTCCGCCCTTCATGTTGGGAAGTAGCAAGGTAAATGTTTCTTCTAAGCCGTAACTCCAGCGGGTTATGTAGTCTTTGTCAAGTCCTGTGCTTCTGTTCAACTCATTTGAACTGCCATCTGGGTTGATGGTCAACTCAGATGGACTTCTGGTTGAAGCTTTAGAATATTCGTAAGTGGTTAAAATGTTACCTAAGTTGGGTAATAAACCGATTAGAACTGCAACAACCACCAGTGAAGCTCTTTTCCAAAATTGAGCTGCTTGCCCCTTTTTATGCTGACCAATAAGCTCAACTAAGCCTACTGCTACTAAAGGTAATATTAGGTAATAGGTGATTTGTAAGTGATTGGCATAGAGCTGCAGCCCCATGAATAGCGCCGTAACAAACATTCCAATCCAAATTCTTCCCCTTAGCAGTGAGATCACACCTCCTAAAACGGGTGCCATGTATGCAATAGCAAAACCTTTGGAAGTATGGCCGGCTTCCATGATTACTATAAAATAAGAAGAAAAGGCAAAAGCAACTGCACCAATGATCGACACCCACGGATCGATCTTTAAGGACTGGAGCAGTATGTAAAAACCGATCATGTAAAGAATCAAAAGACTAATAGGGTAAGCTAATCCGAAGGTCAGGATTTGCTGAACAAATCCAAGAATGTTTCCGCTATAGCGCACTGAAGAAACCTGATATGCGGGCATACCGGCAAACATATTTCCGATCCACAAAGGCTCTTCATTAAACTCTTCCTTATGGTCTCTCAATTCTTGAGACATGCCTTTATGCTGCTTAATATCAGCTTGCTTTAGACGATATCCTTGTAAAACAGGATAAAAATAAGTGGCAGAAAGACCTGCAAATAGCAGCAAAGCAACTAAATGGGGCACTAATTTCTTAAAGTCGATATTTTTCATTTTTTCTCTTCGGATTCTTCTATTTCTTCATAGTCAACATAGTCTCCAAGCGACTCATTCTGTTTCTGGCTTTTTCTCTTGCCTCTTATATGCACCTCACCATCTTCTGAAGGTTCTTGATGAGAACTGCTAGTGTTTTCATAAGCTTTACGTTGCTTATTTATAAACATTTTGAGGAGAATAGGAGCCAGATAGCGTAACACCAACCTAATCCCATAAAATATAAGAAGGATTATCGCTAAAGTGCGCAGAAAGGAAATTAAACCCGCTTCTTGAACCATAATTACTTACTAAGGTAAAGGTTTCTTTCAGAATAGACTTCTCTAAAGAATTTATCCTTCAAGTCGGCAATAAAACGAATCGCTTCTCCAGTTGATTTCATTTCAGGTCCTAATTCCTTATTCACTTTAGGGAATTTATCAAATGAGAAAACAGGGATTTTTATGGCATAACCTTCTTGATGTGGTTTAAAATCGAAATCCTTAACCTTTTTCTCACCCAACATCACTTTAGTTGCATAATTAACATAAGGCTCGCGATAGGCTTTAGCAATAAAGGGTACGGTGCGTGATGCCCTTGGATTAGCTTCTATGATGTAAACTTGGTCATCTTTAATGGCAAACTGCACATTTAAAAGGCCTTTGGTTTCAAGGGCCACAGCAATTTTCTTGGTGTAATCGCGAATTTGAGCCATTACTTTCTCACTAAGGTCAAAGGGAGGTAATACCGCATACGAATCTCCTGAGTGGATCCCCGCAGGCTCAATGTGTTCCATAATTCCGATGATATAAGCTTCTTCACCATCACAAATAGCATCAGCCTCAGCCTCTATTGCTCCTGATAAAAAGTGGTCCAACAAGATCTTATTACCTGGCAAGTCTCTTAAAATATTAATCACATGCTGCTCAAGTTCCTTCTCGTTGATGACAATTTTCATACTCTGTCCGCCCAATACATAAGAAGGTCTCACCAACAGAGGAAAGCCAATTTCGCGGCTCAACTCAATTGCCTCATCTGCTGTTTCAATTGAACCGTATTTAGGATAAGGGATGTTATTTTCTTTAAGCAGATCAGAAAAACTACCTCTATCCTCAGCTAGATCTAATGCTGCATAACTTGTACCCAATATCTTGATCCCATAGCGTTCAAGTTTCTCAGCAAGTTTCAAGGCTGTTTGACCACCCAATTGTACAATAACACCTTCAGGTTTTTCATGCAAGATGATGTCATAAATATGTTCCCAGAAAACAGGCTCAAAGTAGAGCTTGTCAGCCGTATCAAAGTCTGTAGAAACTGTTTCAGGATTACAATTGATCATAATGGTTTCATAACCACACTCTTTTGCAGCAAGAATACCATGTACGCAACAGTAGTCAAATTCAATGCCTTGCCCAATCCGGTTTGGACCTGATCCTAAAACAATGATTTTTTTCTTATCGCTTACTATAGACTCATTTTCTTCTTCAAAAGTACTGTAGTAGTATGGTGTTTGCGCCTCAAACTCAGCAGCGCAGGTATCAACTAATTTGTAAACACGCTTAAGACCATACTCTTCTCTCTTAGCAAAGACGTCACTTTCTAAACAATTCAGCAAATGAGCAATCTGCCGATCTGCATAGCCCTTTTGCTTGGCCTCTAATAAAATATCTTTGGGTAGGGTTTTAAGGTTGAATTTTTCAATCTCCTGCTCTATTCCAATCAATTCATCAATTTGCCTCAAAAACCATTTATCGATCAAAGTGGCTTCGTAAATAGTGGAGAGTGGAATTCCCAATTTTATAGCATCATATAAGTGGAACAAACGGTTCCAACTTGGATTTTTGAGGCTATGCAATATTTTTGCTTGATCGGTCAATTCCTTGCCATCAGCGCCTAGTCCATTACGTTTGATTTCAAGTGACTGACAAGCTTTTTGCAGTGCCTCTTGAAAAGAGCGTCCTATACCCATAACCTCTCCTACTGACTTCATCTGCAAACCAAGTTCTTTCTCAGGACTATCAAATTTGTCAAAGTTCCAACGTGGAATTTTAACTATAACATAGTCAAGAGTTGGCTCAAAAAAGGCGGAGGTAGTTCCTGTAATTTGGTTTTTCAGTTCATCCAAGTGGTAGCCAATTGCAAGCTTAGCAGCAATTTTAGCAATAGGGTAACCCGTAGCTTTAGATGCTAATGCAGATGACCTTGATACACGGGGATTAATCTCAATTGCAATGATATCTTCGTTTTCGTCATTGCTTACTGCAAACTGCACATTACAGCCACCGGCAAAATCACCAATCGAGCGCATCATTTTGATGGCCATGTCGCGCATTTTTTGATAGGTAGTATCAGATAAGGTCATAGCAGGAGCAACAGTAATCGAGTCTCCAGTATGAATTCCCATAGGGTCCATGTTCTCAATGGAACAAATGATGATTACATTATCATTGGCATCCCGCAACAATTCCAATTCATATTCCTTCCAACCCAACACAGCTTTGTCGATCATCACTTCATGGATAGGTGATGCATGGAGTCCGCGCGTAAGTTTCTCATCAAATTCCTCTTGAGTGTGTACAAAGGAAGCTCCTGATCCTCCTAAGGTATAAGAAGGACGAATGACCAATGGAAAACCAATTTCTTGCGCAAAATTCTTGCCCTCTAAAAATGAGTTTGCAATTTTAGAAGGTGCTACCCCTACTCCAATTTTCTGCATTAGGGTCCTGAATTCATCTCGATCTTCGGTGATGTTGATTGCATCAATGTCTACACCGATCATTTTAACCGCATATTTTTCCCATAAGCCAACTTCATCGCATTGAATGGCAAGGTTTAAAGCAGTTTGCCCACCCATAGTAGGCAAGACTGTATCAATATCAGGATGCTCGCTGAGAATCTTTTCAATAGACTCTAGCTCTAAAGGCTCCAAATAAACATGATCAGCCATAACTGGGTCTGTCATGATTGTAGCGGGATTGGAGTTGATTAGCGTAACGGTAATCCCTTCTTCTCTAAGAGATCGGGCAGCTTGAGATCCTGAGTAATCAAACTCGCAAGCTTGACCAATAACAATTGGACCACTACCGATAATGAGGGTGTGCTTGATTGCTTTATTTCTTGGCATGAATGGTTTATTTGAAGAACGAAATTAGTTTACTCTAGCTTAAGATAGAAAAAGTTAAAATAGAAGTTATACAAAAAAAGGACTGTTTTTCAACAGTCCTTTTTGTTTGATAAGCCTATACCTATTGTTTTATAAATTTAGTGGAAACCATTTCGTCGGCTTGTATCGCTCTCAAAATGTATGTTCCATGGTCTAAGTCTTCCACATTCAAAGTAAATTGATTCTCTCCTCTACTAAGGTTATTGAAACTTAGTTCGCGCACTAATTGTCCTTTTATGCTGTAAACCTGAACTCTCAATGGGTCTCTTGTTTCTTCAATATTCAATTTCAAATTAGCTGTGTTACGAGCAGGATTTGGGAATAATTGTAGCGACTCCTTCAAGCTAGCTTTTTCATCTTCTCTGCTTAGTTCACTTATGCTTACTAAACCGTCAGATTTGTAAATACCTCGACCGTGAGTTCCGATATAAATAACACCTTCATTCTCCACTGGAATTAACCCTTCTGAAAGGTGATTCCTAACTGAATCAATCACATTCTGATCTGTCACCGCTTGACCATTCATTACAAGGTTGCCGTTGTTAATAGACTCTAGGGTATCTAGTAAGGTAGCATTAATGTCTGCATAATCGTAAACCATTTGTCTGATTTCGAAAACAGGAACTCTTCCTAAGCCTACATTCTCTTCTGACCACTCTACATTATTAGCATCTGAAGCAAATGCGCTATCAGTAGAGAATACGCCTAACTCATTTCCAACTAACACTCTATTCCGATCATCTTTATCAATCATAACCGAATAAGCTGGTGCCAGGGGTAAGGCAGTATTTCCACTTCCTTGAATGAATTCAAAGGTACCTGTTGGATCTACTGCTGTGGTAGCAATTGTAGTTCTTGCAATATGTGAATGGTTTCCATAATTACCAAGGGTCACAATCAGATTGTCATCGTTATTGGGGTCGATAGCAATAGAAGTTACTGATCTTCCCGCGAATCGACCAATTTGCTGACACTTGCCCGCTAAAGGACCGTTCACAATGTCATAAATTTGGTTTCCTGAAGCAGAGTGTGGTAAATCTGTATCCACAGAATCCAGATCAGAAACTCTAAACAAAGCTCCGCTTGTAGTTCCAATAAACATATGATTACCATCGCTGCTGAATTCCATATCGATTACCGTTCCGGTGATTGGATCAGGAGTTGAACGAGTACCTGCAACATGATGCCACACAATGTCAGACTGACCTTTCAAGAGGTCTCTTGTGATGAAAATGTTACGCTCATTATAGTTTGCAGCAACTCCAGGCCAGTTTGCAGAAGCTAATATATTTTGTACTTTATCCTGCACCGCATAACGATATCTAAATACGATTTCTGCATTTTCTAGTCTCAAGATTTGAGTCTGTGCATCCAATGAATCAACAACAAAAGAAACTTCTCTTTCTAAAGAACCAGTTAAACCAGCTCTTTTATTGATTGTATCTAAAAATAGATTGTTGTATGAATCACGCACTCCATATTGGAAAGGAATGTTCAATGTTGTGTTACCGTATTTATTTACTGTAAGGGTTTTAGTGCTTAGATCAACACTTACAGTGTCAAAGTTTAGGATAGCAGCATTGCCTCCATTAATTAAATCAGCAACATTGAAATCAATTAGTCTTTCTGAAGTTGCTGAAACGGTATCAAATGGAAATATATCATTCTCTAAAACTGCAATTTGCTTTGCATCATTGTTATTACCGTCAAATTCTACACGCGTGCCTGCAGCTATTGGAGGAAGAGTCTTTCTCTCTTCTACAATATCAACTGAGTCTGTAGAACCTTCATGATCAAATGACTCCCACATTTCAAGGCAGTTGTAAAACACATTCGAACAGCCTTCAGGAGTTTGACATAGACCACCTAAAAGTCGATTTGAGTTTACAATATTTGCAGTTGAAATATTTGAAGCTCCGATTTGTGGATTAATCCCTTGAATCCTTCTGATTACATTAAACTGACTAGAAGCAACACCAATTGAAGGATCGATTACGGATAAAGCAGCATCAAACCCATCGCCACCTAACACCTGGATACCGCCTAGGTTATTGTTAAATTCTACACCAATCAAATGCGAACCATTATCTTGGGTTCCACCCATGGCAACATCATTAGCATTTATATCTATACCATAATATTGGGTAACACCATATTTATAATTATGTACCCGATAAGTAGGTTGTGCATCATTAAAGTTAGTTGTTTTGGTTATCCCCCCATCTGTTGCAATGTAAGCTACATCAGAATCACGTGGATCGAACACCATATTATGTTTATCAGCATGCACGTAAAATGGCACTAAATCACCTGATGCGGTAAAATCGAACAACACATCTATTCTATTCCAAGAGCCATTTGCCGGAGCCGGATCTACTGAACTTTGTTCCCACCTAAATAAAGTAACACCACCAACAGTCAATTTTCCAGGATCATCAGGAGAAACTTCAACCATGTTATCCCAATTACCTTGACAGTTCACTCCAGGGTTCGCATAAGGGTCAAATAATCCTCCAGCACCTCCACTTAAAATAGACTCCCAAGTCAAGCCACCATCTTTAGAGCGGTAGATTGCTCTTAAACAACTATTTGTTGCAGTAGCTCCTGCATAAACAATATTTTTATCTGAAGGTGCTATATCACATTCAATTCTTCGGAAGTTACCAGAAGGGGTCGTATTGGTAAAAGTTTGCCCTCCATCCTGTGAAACATGAATTTCACCTACAAAAGAAACCACAATCGTCTGACCATCATCGCTAATGTCAATATCATTACATCTTCTAGTTGTGTTAATAGGGGTAGAAGTTGACCAGCTATTCGCACCTGGATTATATGTTAGAACACGATACCCTCTATTCATAGCAACGTGCAATACATTAGCATCTGTTGGATCAGCTTCAATTTCACCAATAGTTGCATAGTCTAAGTTAGCATCCTGTCTGTTAGTCGGACCAACCACCAATTCAAAAGTACCATTGCCTGTTAATTTGTGAATTCCTGTTCCTATAAAGAAATAGCCTCTGTTAGTTGTATTGAAAGGGTTTTCGAAATGTCCACCTGTACCAACATATACAGAGCCATCAATGGCTTGGGTCATACAAGATATGTTGTTCACCTTAAAATCAGGATCGTAAGGTTGCCAATTAACAGCACCGTCAAAGGTCTCAAAAACCCCTCCTGCTACACCACCTGCGTATAAGTGATCAGCATCATTACGGTCAACAATTAAAGCCCTTGTCCGTCCACCAATATTATCAGGACCTTTAAACTGCCATGCTAAATTGAGCGAGGACTTACCTTTTGGCAATACATCAACTTGCTTTCTTGCAGCCATCA
>P_2C_Liq_1_UnCtyDRAFT_1000401_pt1 | contig 18780 bp, 16 predicted proteins | sample Pon2CUnioCityCA_2_FD_10234 | JGI IMG/M metagenome (IMG submission 10234) | reverse complement strand
CCAAGTCTGTCTGTGCCTCAGGAGAGCTGGGTTTATATGGCTTTGCTTGGCGCGGGTGTCGTTCCACTTGGCTTTGGTCTGCTGACTACGGGCCCACAATATATTGGTGCGGCGGAAGTGAGTTTGATCTTGTTGCTGGAGGCACTCTTGGGGCCTGTGCTTGTCTGGTGGGTGATCGGGGAGTTCCCCGGGCAGGCGGCCTTATGGGGCGGGAGTATCATCCTTTCGGTGCTGGCTGGCGTCAATCTGCTCCGCCTGAGGGCACCCGTTCGGGGGTAGGCTTATAAAGCTTTCAAATCTTGCAGAACTCCTGTATGCCGCGCCTTATCTGAGAGGTTGCGCCACGGCCCTAGCGCTTCAATCAGGATAGAAAAGGGCCGGCGGCAATGGGGCCGCCATTCAATCTGGAGACACGGGATACGCCCGTGAGCGCTCCGACACAGGAAACGAAAATGTTTAACATTACGAAGAAGACCATGGAGTGGGGCGAAGAAACGCTCACACTCGAAACGGGCAAAGTTGCCCGTCAAGCGGATGGCTCTGTCATCGCGACCCTCGGCGAAACATCTGTCATGGCCAACGTGACATTCGCCAAGAAGCCGAAGCCGGGCCAAGACTTTTTCCCGCTGACGGTTCACTACCAAGAGAAATACTATGCGGCCGGCAAAGTGCCTGGCGGCTTTTTCAAGCGCGAAGCGCGTCCGACCGAAAAAGAAACACTGACAGCCCGCCTGATCGACCGTCCGATCCGCCCGCTGTTTGTGCCTGGTTTCAAAAACGAAGTTCTGGTCATGTGCACCGTGCTGAGCCACGATCTTGTCAACGACCCTGACATGGTTGCGATGATTGCGGCCTCGGCTGCTCTGACTATTTCTGGTGCGCCGTTCATGGGCCCAGTGGCTGCAGCCCGTGTTGGCTATGTTGATGGCGAATATGTGCTCAACCCAACAGTTGATGATATGCAAGACCTGCGCCAGAATCCTGAGCAGCGCCTTGACCTTGTTGTTGCGGGCACAAAAGACGCCGTGATGATGGTTGAATCTGAAGCCTATGAGCTGACCGAAGCAGAAATGCTCGGTGCGGTGAAATTTGCGCACGACAGCATTCAGCCAGTGATCGACTTGATCATTGATCTGGCAGAATCGGCGGCTAAAGAGCCGTTTGACTTCCAGCCCCCAGAATACACGGAGCTATATGAAGCGGTAAAAGCGGCAGGCGAAACAGCCATGCGCGCAGCCTTTGCTTTGACAGACAAGCAAGAGCGCACAACGGCAGTTGCTGCGGCCCGCACCACGATCATGGATGCGTTGACAGAAGAGCAGCTTGAAGATGCGAACCTCGGTTCGGCTCTCAAGAAGCTCGAAGCTGGCATCTTGCGGGGCGATGTTGTGAAAACAGGCAAGCGGATCGACGGTCGCGCGCTTGATACTGTGCGTCCGATTGTATGCGAAACAGGCCTTCTGCCGCGCACACACGGTTCGGCATTGTTCACACGTGGCGAAACACAGGGCCTCGTTGTCACAACGCTCGGCACCGGAGATGACGAACAGTTCATCGACGCGTTGCACGGCAACTTCAAATCGAACTTCCTGCTGCACTACAACTTCCCTCCCTATTCGGTCGGTGAAGCGGGTCGCGTGGGCCCTCCCGGACGCCGCGAAATCGGCCACGGCAAGCTGGCATGGCGCGCGCTTCAGGCTGTTTTGCCTGCTGCAACTGACTTCCCTTACACCATCCGTCTGGTGTCAGAGATCACAGAATCAAACGGTTCGTCGTCCATGGCGTCTGTTTGCGGTGGCTCACTTTCGATGATGGATGCGGGTGTGCCGCTCAAGTCTGCGGTTGCTGGTGTTGCGATGGGTCTGATCCTTGAAGATGACGGCTCCTATGCTGTTCTGACAGACATCCTCGGCGATGAAGATCACCTCGGTGATATGGACTTCAAAGTTGCAGGGACGGCCGACGGCATCACCTCGCTTCAGATGGACATTAAAGTCGCAGGCATCACGCAAGAAATCATGGAAAAAGCCCTCGACCAAGCGAAAGCGGGCCGTCTCCATATTCTCGAAGAGATGAACAAGTCGATTGATGGCGCACAGGATTTCTCAATCCACGCTCCACGCATCGAGACCATGCAGATCCCAACGGATAAAATCCGCGAAGTGATCGGCTCGGGCGGCAAAGTCATTCGTGAGATCGTTGAAGTCTCTGGCGCGAAAGTCGACATTAATGACGAAGGCATTATCAAGATTGCGAGCCCGAATGGCGAAGCGATCAAGAAAGCCTACGACATGATCCACTCGATTGTGGCAGAGCCGGAAGAAGGCCAGGTCTATGACGGTAAAGTTGTGAAGATCGTCGACTTCGGCGCCTTCGTAAACTTCTTTGGCAAGCGTGACGGCCTCGTCCACGTGAGCCAGATCGAAAGCCGCCGCTTGAACCATCCTTCAGACGTTCTGAAAGAGGGCCAAGACGTGAAAGTGAAGCTCTTGGGCTTTGATGATCGCGGCAAAGTGCGTCTTTCCATGAAAGTGGTTGATCAGACCACTGGCGAAGAAATCGCGCCAGAAGCGCCTAAGGGCAAAGACGAGGACGAGTAAGTCTTTGTTGGCCTGAATTTGGAAGCTCCCGCCATATGGTGGGGGCTTCTTTTATTTGATATGGTCTGCAAATTGAGGGCGGAGAAGACATATTTTGGAAGCTGTAACCATTATTTCTGTCGCCTATCAAAGCGGCGCTGTGCTGCCTCAAATGCTGGGCTCTATCCCGCCCAAGACCCCTGTTGTCATCGTCAACAATTCACAATCTGATGAGACTGAAATAGCCGGAATCGCTCACGACTTTGGCGCGCAACTTGTGCAAAGCGGCATAAACGCTGGATTTGGGACCGGTTGTAATATCGGAGCGCAAAAGGCCGAAACTGATTATCTTCTGTTTCTCAATCCTGATGCGTCCCTGACGCCTCAGACGTTGAACGCTCTGTTAGAGGCCTCCACGCGCCATCCTTTGGCGTCAGCCTTTAACCCCGTCATTCGCGGGCTGTCTGGCAAGGCCAGATTGCGCAAGCGCAGCCGAGTTAAGGCAAGTTGGTTCAAGCGGGCGGGCGCTTTGCCAGAAGACGACTGTGAGGTCACCGGTCTCTCTGGTGCAGCCCTATTTGTGAGACGGGCCGATTTTGAAGCGGTTGGTGGATTTGACCCTGATATTTTCTTGTATCATGAGGATGAAGACCTCTGTTTTCGCCTGCGCCAGTCCTGCGGCCCTTTGATGTTTGTTCGCAAAGCTGAGGTTCATCATATTGGCGGTGCTTCAACGCCCAGTTCGCTGAATACGGTTGCGTTCAAAGGCTGGCACATGGGCCGCTCTGGCGCTTACGTCGCGCGAAAAAACAGTAAGCTTGGAGGCTATGGATGGGCGCTCGTCAAAGCACTGCTTCAGCTCGCGTCGCCTCTCTGCTGGATTTCACGCAGAAAGCGTGTAAAGCAATATGCAATTCTTCGCGGTGTGTTGAGCGCGGCGCAAGATGACGGACACGGATTTAAGGATACCCCATGGCACGATTGAACCGACGCATTTGGCTCTGGCTGAAAGACCTCCAAGGGAAAACCCGTGAGGTTTTTGACGTGAACGGAGTGACGGTGACTGTGCCGCGCGATGCCGATGGAGATTTGCGTTATGTTCTTGAAAAGGGGCGGCCTTATGAAGCCTCCGAGGCCTATCTGATTTCTAAATATATGCCTGTCGGAACCAATGTTGTTGAGTTGGGTGGCTGTATGGGGGTGATCTCGGCGGTCATCCGCAATCAGATTGGCCCAGATGCGCGCCATATTGTTGTTGAAGCACGCCACGATTTGGCCCAGCTTGTCACACTTAACGCGAGCAGGAATGCCAGCCCTGACAAGGTCAAGGTTGTTGAAGCTGCGATTGATTATTCGGGGGCCGAAACGGTCAGCTTTGCGGTCGGGCGCAACGCCCATGTGGGGCGCGTCAGTGCGGAGGGCGGTAAGAGCAGCGTTACGGTTTCGGCCACTACATTGCGCGCGGTTGCAAAGCCTATGGGCGGCGAAAAATTCGCGCTTGTGTGTGATATCGAGGGTGCCGAGACAGACCTTGTTGCCAAAGAAAGCGACATCTTCACGCAGATCGACCTTGCCATTATCGAGCTGCACCCGCACCAATATGCGGCGGGGCAACAAGCGATTGACGAGATGGTTGCCACACTTGCGAGCCATGGCTTGCAACGTGTTGAGCAAGTCGAAAATGTTGTGTGTTTTCTGCGCGCCTGAAGGCGACAGGCGATAAAGTTAAAATTTTCCCCGTTGTTTAATGAGCCATTTGGTGCAGAGTTGCCCGCGTAACTGGTTATTTTTTGGGAGGGGACGACTTATGAAGAAAATGCTCGCAGAGTTTATAGGCACATTTACACTTGTTTTATTTGGTTGCGGGGCTGCCGTCATTGCGGGGGCTAATGGCACAACAGGGATCGGGCGGAGTGAGACAGCCCGTCACCCATGACGCTTTCAACTGGGCCGCATTACTCTGGTGTGGCCCTTTTATTGAGCGCTATTTACCGCGAATTTTGAGTGTGAAGCTGCGGTCAGCGCCTTCGGGGGGCTTGGGAAACGGTGCCGCGCGCGAAATCACTTTGAGCGCAGCCCGATCCAACGCAGCAGAGCCTGAACTCTTTACAATAGAAACCGAGGCAAGGCCGCCTCCCGCCGCAATCGTAAAGCGCACAGTGGCCGAGCCTTTGCTTGCAACGCGGGGCTTTGGCACGCGCGAAATTTTGCGCATTACTTTTCCCGCGTAGGTCTTGGCTGCTGCGTTTCCAGCGGCTTTGGTCTTGGCTGTGCCTGTTGATTTGGGAGCTTTGGCTGCTTTTTGCGTGCCGTCTTGCGCGCCTTTGCGGCTCTCTTGTTGCCCGCCTTTTTTGGGCAGGGGTTTTGCCTTTTGTTTCGGCACCTCTTTGGCCTCGGATTTTTTCTCCAGAGCCTTTGGCCTTTGGACAGGGCGGGGAGACTGCGTCACGGCTTGTGCGGCGGCAGGCTGCGCTTCGCTCGCGCTTGGGGTTTGTGCGGGCAGGGCCGCCACTGTTGGGGCGCTTTGGGCTGTTTTGGGTGTCACGGCCTGTGCAGGGAGCGGCGCGGCAGAGACCGCTTCTGCGCTCTGCGCAGGCATAGGCGCAAGCACCCCTGTTGTCATGTCCTCAAAGCTGTCGCCTAGGCGGGTCTCGCGCGCTCCGCTGGCCCCCTCGGTCTCTGCTTTGGTCGTGGTTGGAGTATATTGCCATAAGAGAGCCGCGTGAAGCGCAAGGGCTGCCAGCAAGGCGGCTCCTTTTGCGATGGACGACGAAGCAATCATGGCAAGGCCTTCTCAGTGACAAGAAGGATGGCGCCTGCGCCTGCGGCCTTGAGGGCTGAGGCGGTCTCAACAAGGACCGCCGCTGACACCGCGCGGTCAGGCACAAGGCGCACAGTGGCGCGCTCGGCTTGGCTTGCACCTGCGATATATGCGTCTGGAGTTATGTTTTCTGCGCGAAAGCTGAGCTGCCCCTCTGCGTTCAAGACCAGCGCATCTGGAGGGGCTGCTCCTTCAAGGCCAGCAGTATCAACCAGCTTTAAGTCGCCCTCAAGCGGCGCAGCAAGCGTGCCTGCAATCAGAAAGAAAATCAGCATCAGAAACACAATGTTGATCAATGCAATTGTCGGCTCGCGGCGGCTTGTGGTCTTGGACTTTCGAAGTGATGTTTTCATGTCTCACCCCGACGTCAGGACAGTAACAGACAGCCCGTCAAAGCGGCGCAGGGCCACAAGCAGGTCGGTCAGTCTCTGGGCTGTCACATTGGGTTTGAGCGCAACAAGTAACCGCTGCTCGCCGTCAGGCAGGCTGAGCGCCTCAAGGCCCTGCACGACCCCGTTCACAGTCAGGATATCTGGCCCCAGTTGAACAAAGAGCGGCGGCGTATTGGCGGCGCTCCCAGCGTTTCCAGCGGCGACAAGCTCGACCTCGGCATAGCGAGAGAAGGTCGAGGAGAGCATAAAGAAAAGCAACAGAAGGAAGATCACATCAATGAGCGAGGTCATTGAAAGGCGTCTGCGTCTGCGGGCCGCTCTAAGCATCGGCCTTAGGCTCACGCGGCGCACAGATCGTCTGGATCGCGGTGTCTGCAAAGACGCGCTCGCCATCCATTCGCGCTTCAAACCAGCTGAGAATCATCGCTGTTGGCATCGCGACGGCAAGGCCCACAGCTGTGGTGAGGAGGGCGACCCAGATGCCCCCTGCCAAGAGAGACGGGTCGACTTGGCTGCCTGCGGACTGGAGCGATTGAAAAGCATCAATCATTCCAAGCACCGTGCCAAACAGCCCCAGAAGCGGCGCAAGCTGGGCGACACTGTCCAAGGCGCGAAAACCGCTCTCAAGCTTTGCAAAATGCGCTTCGGCCTCTGCGGCAAGGCGTTCGCGTGGGGCAGCGGCAAAGCCTGAGGCAATGAGCGGTGCAAGGTAGCTACGGGACTGCTTCAGAGCGCTCTCGGCTTCACTCAACTGGCCGTTGTCCCAAGCCGCGATGGCGCGACGGAGGGCGCTGTGCTTGCCGACAGACGAGGCATGGAACTGCCAGAGCTTGTAGAGGACAAGCGCAAGCGTCAGCACCGAAACCCCCATCAGGATCATCACGACAGGCCCGCCAAGTTCGGCCACGCGGGTGAGTGAGGCGAACAGGCCAGTCATCCCAGAACCTTAATATCTGTGCGGCTGCGCAGGTTTAACCCGTCCATACAAGCCGTCTTGGCGAGGGTGTCTGCTGTGCAGCTTGTGGTGCCGTTGAACAGGATTTGGCCCATATCGCTGCACTGGGTCTGGGGCAGAACAAACTGGCGCACACGCGGGCGCGCGGCGGGCAGCTCGCCCATGTCAAACAGGGTGAGCCGTATAACGGCGCCGCTGGTGTCAAACAGCACAGTTTCAAAAACTGCTTGCTGAATGTCTTCGGTATAGCCGTTGATCAATACAAAAGAGAGCTGGCAGCCGTCGTTTGTCTGGCTCGCGGCATTCAGCTCTATATCAAGATTCTGGCCGACAGGGGCCTCTTCGGCAAGAGAAACACTGGCAAAAAAACATAAACAAATGGTCAGGAGCGCGCGCATTGAAGCCTCACTTCACGTCAGGGAATAATCGCAGGCACCCTGCCTCAAACGCGCGCGCACATAAAGACTGAATCGGCAGTCATCTGCGCGCCGCAAGTGTTACGGCGCGCAGACTTTGACTTAGGACGGCGCTTTTGTTGTGCGCAGGTAGGGGAAGACGGTTGTGAATTCGCCAAACTTTGCAGTGGCGTCCTGATCCGAAACGCTTGTCGGGATGATCACATCCTGCCCGGCTGTCCAGTTGGCAGGGGTTGCAACGCCGTTGCCGTTGGCCATTTGAAGGCCATCGAGGGCGCGCAGAACTTCGGCGAAGTTGCGGCCCACATTCATTGGATATGTCATAGACAGCTTGAGCTGTTTGTCTGGCCCGATGATGAAAACCGAGCGCACAGATGCGCTGTCGGCGGCTGTGCTGCCATCAGGGAGGTAAGCGTCGGCTGGCAGCATATCAAAGGCTTTGGACACTGCGAGGTCTTCATCTGCAATGATCGGGAAGCCCGCTTTGGCGCTGGCATAGCTTTCGATGTCTTTTTTCCAACCGTGGTGCTCTTCTACGCTGTCCACGGACAGGCCGATGACCTTGCAGCCGCGTTTGTCCCATTCGTCAGCAAGCTGTGAGACAGCGCCGAATTCTGTTGTGCAGACGGGAGTGAAGTCTTTTGGGTGCGAGAAGAGAATCGCCCAGCTGTCGCCGATCCAGTCGTGAAACTTGATTTCGCCCTTGTCTGTTTGGGCTGTGAAGTTAGGGACGATGTCATTAATGCGAAGGCCCATAGCGTGGCTCCTTTTGTTTGAGGGGGTCATTAAATTCTAATTTCAGAATGTATATATTCACGTTGCGTCCGAGTGAAAGGGGCGACTTGCAGCAAATGCAATGGGGTGACAAAGTGCCCCAAATTCTTGGGAGAATGATCATGATCGAGAAACGCGACTTTTACATCGGCGGCCAATGGGTAGCCCCTCAGGCTGGCAAAGACTATCAGGTTATTGACCCGTCCACGGAAGAGGCTTTTGCCGTTATTTCATTGGGCGGACAGGCAGACACAGACGCAGCTGTGGCCGCGGCCAAAGCGGCGCTGCCGGCGTGGATGGCAACACCCGTTGAAGAGCGGATCGCGCTGGTTGAGACGCTGCTCGAAGTTTACAAGCGCCGTGGCGATGAAATGGGCGAGATGATTGCGCAAGAAATGGGCGCGCCTGTGGATATGGCGAAGTCCTCACAGGTGGGTGCGGGCACGTGGCATTTGTCAAACTTTATTCGGGCGGCGAAGAGCTTTGAGTTTGAGGCGCCGCTGGGCGATCACGCGCCGAACGACCGGATTATTCACGAAGCCGTTGGCGTTGCGGCGCTGATTACGCCTTGGAACTGGCCGATGAACCAAGTCACGCTCAAGGTTGGTGCGGCGGCGATTGCGGGTTGCACCATGGTGCTCAAGCCCTCCGAAGAGACGCCGCTGGATGCGATGCTTTTTGCCGAGATGATGGACGAAGCGGGCTTCCCTGCTGGTGTGTTCAACCTCGTGAACGGCGACGGCGTTGGCGTTGGAAGCCAGCTAACGGCGCATGAAGATGTGGACATGGTGAGCTTCACAGGCTCCTCGCGCGCGGGCAAGCTGATCTCTAAATCAGCGGCTGATACGCTCAAGCGCGTCTCGCTTGAGCTGGGTGGTAAGGGCGCAAATCTGGTCTTTGCCGACGCCGACGAAAAGGCCGTCAAGCGTGGCGTTCTGCATATGATGAACAACACCGGCCAGAGCTGTAATGCGCCGAGCCGTATGCTTGTGCAGCGTGATATCTATGACCAAGCCGTTGAAACGGCTGCGGACGTTGCAAATAAGGTGTCTGTGGGCCCCGCAAGTGAAGCTGGCCGCCACATTGGCCCTGTGGTCAATGCGGTGCAATGGGGCAAGATCCAAGATCTCATCCAGACCGGAATCGACGAAGGCGCGCGGCTTGTTGCGGGCGGTGTCGGGCGCCCCGAAGGGCTGAACAAGGGCTTCTATGTGCGCCCCACTGTCTTTGCGGATGTGACCCCTGACATGACCATCGCGCGCGAAGAAATCTTCGGGCCGGTGCTGTCGATCATGGCGTTTGACACCGAGGAGGAGGCTGTTCAGATGGCCAATGATACGGTTTATGGCCTGACAAACTATGTGCAGACTCAAGACGGCGCGCGGCTCAACCGCATGGCGCGAAAGCTGCGTTCTGGCATGGTCGAGATGAACGGTCAGGGCCGTGCGGCGGGCTCGCCTTTTGGCGGCATGAAGCAGTCGGGCAATGGCCGCGAAGGCGGCAAATGGGGGCTGGATGACTTCCTCGAAGTGAAGGCTGTTTCGGGCTGGTCGAACGAGGCTTAACGCATAAAACAGACCAGCGCGCGGTCGGGTTAACGGCGCGCTGGTGGCCCAAAAACGGGGGGGTGATATGCGTGCACAACCCGTGCACCATGCGTGCACCCCCCAATCGTTAAAATCTGTTAACAGAATCCGGTTAACGCAGCGTGCGCTCCAGGGCTTTTACCTGACGTAAAGTGCTCGCTTGCACGCAAATCTGAGACGGGGTGAAGCGAACCTGACGGGACGTATCAGGTGGCTGTTGTTCGTCCGAAGCGGTCGGTTTCCGAGCGTATTTACTCCGCAACCTCCATAAGTTATCTTCCCTTCAAATTCGTCTTTACGTGTGAACATTTGCAAAAAGGTTAAACTGGTATTGATTTATTGATGACTGATGAATTGTCTTCGTGCGTGCTACCTACCCTGTACATATTTCTTGATGAAGGTGGGAATTTCGACTTCTCTCCGACGGGTTCGAAGTATTTTACTCTTACTTGTGTCAGCCTATACCGCCCATTTACACTTCATACAGTGCTTGACACGTATAAGTACGACCTCATCGAGCACCGGCTAGATCCGCGTATCGAAATGGAATATTTTCATTGCGCTGATGATAACAAGTTCGTTCGAGGCAAGGTTTTCTCGATGCTTGCTAGTTCGGTTCCGCATGACTCAGTAGATTCAGTCGTCATTGAAAAGCGTAAAACTGGCCCAGCTTTACAGCCACCAGAAAAATTCTACCCCAAAATGTTAAGCTACCTACTTAAGTATGCTGTCGAAAAGGCCCCGCACGGGGTTGGTGAAGTTGTAGTTATAACCGACAGAATACCTGTTGCGAAAAAGCGCAATGCTATCGAAAAGGCGGTAAAGATTCTTCTGGTAAGTATGCTTCCAGCAGGCACTCCGTACAGGGTTATGCATCACTCTTCCCGAGCGCATTATGGCCTGCAAATTGCCGACTACTTTAACTGGGCAATTTATCGCAAATGGGAGCAAGGTGACGACAGATCGCACAAAACAATTGCGCATCAGATTCGAAGTGAGTTCGACATCTTCATGAAAGGTAGCCGACATTACTATTGATGAATTGACCCCTCCGACTACCTTGCGGAGAACCCCTTGGGTTCTTATCATCGGAGGGGAACCTTTAATTTTATATATATGCATAGACTTGCTAAAATCAAGTTAAGAGTGGTTCGGTTCGTCTGATAGGTTTCCGACGCCTCCTACTGGGCCAGTGTCGCGGACGGGACCAATGCCCCGCAACTTTGCAAACTCCGGTCCCTGCGCAAAGCGGAGGCTTGGTCTTTCGTTCAAGCGACACAAGCGTCAGCGGCTGGCTGGCTTGCATCAAGTGCAGAGGTCTAAAACGGGGCTTTGGCAAAAAATCTCATGCCTTTGCCGCCGTCGGGGTGACGCAGGCGCAGGTCTTCGGCGTGGAGCATCAGGCGGGGGTGGGCCTCGGGGTTTTCCGAATAGAAGGGGTCGCCAAGGATCGGATGGCCGAGGGCGAGCATATGGACGCGGAGCTGGTGGCTGCGGCCCGTCTTGGGAAAGAGGCGCACGCGGCTCTCTTCATCCGTGGCTTTCAGCACTTTCCAGTCGGTCTGGGCCTGTTTGCCTGTCTCGTGACAAACCATCTGCAAAGGCCTATTTGGCCAGTCGACAATCAGCGGCAAATCAACCGTGCCGTCCTTGGGCGCGAGCCGCCCATAGACCCGCGCGATATAGGCTTTCTTCGTCTGGCGCTTTTCAAACTGAAGCCCCAAATGTCGCTGCGCATGGGGCGTGGCCGCAAAAATCATCACGCCCGATGTGTCCCGATCCAGTCGATGCACAAGAAGCGCGCCCGGAAAGGCGGCTTGCACACGGGCGATCAGGCAATCAGCGAGATGCTCGCCCTTGCCCGGAACGGAGAGCAGGCCCGAGGGCTTGTTGACAGCAATCAGTTCGTGATCCGCATGGAGGATGTCCAGCGGATCAGAGGGGGGATTGTAATCACTCGACATGGTCCTAGCCCTGAAGGCTCGTCACTCCGAGGTCGCCTTCGCTGCGGGCTTTCATGGCGAGGGCGGCTGAATGCGCGCCTGAGGCTGTGGTGAAATAGGGAATGCGATCATAGAGCGCGACGGAGCGGATTTCGCGGCTGTCTTCGACGGCGGCAGCGCCTTCTGTTGTGTTCATCAGGAGCTGGATCTCGCCGTTTTTGAGCATATCGACCACATTGGGGCGGCCCTCATAGACCTTCTTGACCACTTCACAGGTGATGCCATGCTCCTCAAGGAAGCTGGCTGTGCCGCCTGTTGCGACAATGGCAAAGCCGAGGTCGACAAGGGTCTGTGCGGTTTCCACGAGCTGTTTGGTCTTGTCTGAATCCTTGATCGAGAAGAAGACGCGGCCTTCAAAAGGAAGCACTGTGCCTGCACCCATCTGCGCCTTGAGGAAGGCGAGGGGGAAGGAGCGATCCCAGCCCATAACCTCACCTGTCGAGCGCATTTCTGGTCCGAGGATTGTATCAACGCCCGGGAAGCGCGCGAAGGGGAGCACCACTTCTTTGACCGAGAACCAAGGCATATTCGGGTCTGCCAGTGTCATCGGGTCGGTGTTTTTGATCGAGCCAGGCTTGGCATCTTTGGGGTAGGGGCCACGGTGTTTGAAGTCATCGAGCGTTTCGCCCGCCATGAGGCGCGCGGCGATAGAGGCGATGGCTGAGTCCGTTGCTTTGGCCACGAAAGGCACGGTGCGGCTGGCGCGCGGATTGACCTCGATGAGGTAGATCTCGCCGTCTTTGACCGCGAACTGGATATTGCAGAGGCCGCGCACTTCAAGGGCGAGGGCGAGTTGCACGGTTTGCTTTTCGATCTCTGTGATGATCTCGGCAGGGAGCGAATGGGGCGGCAGGCTTGAGGCGCTGTCGCCCGAGTGCACGCCGGCTTCTTCGATATGCTCCATCACGCCTGCGATATGCACTTTTTTGCCATCACAAAGCGCATCAACATCAAGCTCGATGGCGCCGGAGAGGTAGCTATCCAGCAGCACGGGGCTGTCGCCCGAGACGACGACGGCCTCGGAGATATAGCGCTCAAGCTGGGCCATATCGCGCACGATTTCCATGGCGCGGCCACCAAGAACATAGGAGGGGCGAATGACCAGCGGGAAGCCGATTTCTTCGGCAATGGCGAGTGCCTGCGCGTCTGTAGAGGCGATGCCGTTTTTCGGCTGTTTGAGGCCGAGTTTATTGACAAGCTCTTGAAAACGCTCTCGATCTTCGGCGAGGTCAATCGCGTCGGGGGTTGTCCCGAGGATCGGGATGCCTTCGTCGTGGAGCGCTTGGGCGATCTTGAGCGGGGTCTGGCCGCCGAACTGGACGATGACGCCGTGGAGCGTGCCGTTTTCTTGCTCGACGCGCAGGATTTCCATCACGTGCTCAAAGGTTAATGGCTCAAAATAGAGGCGGTCGGAGGTGTCATAATCTGTTGAAACGGTCTCCGGGTTGCAGTTGACCATGATGGTCTCATAGCCGACATCCGCGAGCGCAAAGCAGGCGTGGCAGCAGCAATAGTCAAACTCGATCCCTTGGCCAATGCGGTTTGGACCGCCGCCGAGGATCACGACTTTTTTGCGCTCAGACGGGCGCGCTTCGCATTCGACGTCGCCCATCATCGGCGCTTCATATGTGGAATACATATAGGGCGTTTGGGCCTCGAATTCGGCAGCGCAGGTGTCGATCCGCTTGAAGACGGCCTTGACGCCTTTGGCGATACGGGCGCGGCGCACGTCGTTTTCGCTCTGGCCTGTGAGGGTGCCGAGGCGGGCGTCTGTGAAGCCGAGCATCTTGAGATCCCGCAGACCTTTTTCATCGGTCGGGAGGCCGTTGGCGCGGACAATCTCTTCGGCCTCGACGATTTCGCGGATGCGATCAAGGAACCACGGATCAAACATGGTGACGCCGTGGATTTCGTCGTTGGAGAGGCCGTGGCGCATGGCTTGGGCAATGGTGCGCATACGGTCTGGCGTTTGCTGGCTGATCGCTTTGGTGAGCGCGGCCTTTTCGGGCGCGCCTTCGATCACCACCTCGTCAAAGCCTGTGAGGCCTGATTCCATGGAGGCGAGCGCCTTTTGCATGGATTCGTGGATCGTGCGGCCAATCGCCATGACCTCGCCGACAGATTTCATCGCGGTGGTGAGGTAAGGCTCGGAGCCGGGGAACTTCTCGAAGGCGAACTTCGGGATTTTTGTCACAACATAGTCGATGCTTGGCTCAAAGCTCGCGGGGGTCACTTTGGTGATGTCGTTGTCAAGCTCGTCAAGCGTATAGCCGACAGCCAGCTTGGCCGCGATCTTGGCAATCGGGAAGCCCGTGGCCTTGGAGGCCAGCGCCGAAGAGCGGCTGACGCGCGGGTTCATCTCGATCACAACCATGCGGCCATCGGCAGGGTTTACGGCCCATTGCACGTTTGAGCCGCCTGTCTCGACACCGATCTCGCGCAGAACAGCGATCGAGTGGTTGCGCATGACCTGATATTCTTTGTCGGTCAGCGTCAGGGCCGGGGCCACTGTGATACTGTCGCCTGTGTGGACGCCCATCGGATCAATGTTTTCAATCGAGCAGACGATAATGGCGTTGTCGGCTTTGTCGCGGACCACTTCCATTTCAAATTCTTTCCAGCCCAGAAGCGACTCATCCACGAGGATCTGGTTGACGGGCGAGGCGTCCATGCCTGTGCGGCAGAAGTGAATATAATCTTCGCGGTTATAGGCTACGCCGCCGCCTGTGCCGCCCATGGTGAAGGCGGGGCGGATGATGGCGGGGAGGCCGATCTCTTCGAGGTCGGCAAGCGCGAGCTGCACGCCAGCGTCAAGATCGGCGCTGCCGTTGTCTTTCTTGGGTGCGGTGATGATTGTGGCCTTCGGGTTTTCGATCCCGAGGCGGTCCATCGCTTCGCGGAAGAGCTTGCGGTCTTCGGCCATCTCAATCGCGTCGCGGGTCGCGCCGATCATCTCGACGCCGAATTTCTCAAGCACGCCCATTTCCTCAAGCGCAAGCGAGGTGTTGAGGCCTGTCTGGCCGCCCATTGTGGGCAGGAGCGCATCGGGGCGCTCTTTTTCGATAATCTTGGCGACGACCTCGGGGGTGATCGGCTCGATATAGGTGGCGTCGGCAAGCTCGGGGTCTGTCATGATCGTGGCGGGGTTCGAGTTTACCAGAATGACGCGGTAGCCCTCTTCCTTGAGCGCTTTGCAGGCCTGTGTGCCCGAGTAGTCAAATTCGCAGGCTTGCCCGATGATAATGGGGCCCGCTCCGATGATCATGATCGATTTGATATCGTCTCTCTTCGGCATCTGGGGCTCCCATCATTTTTGCAGCAGAATGGCGCGCAGGCAGGTGCGCGCAAATTGTCGTGGGTTATAGCCATGGGGGCCGTGGGTGCAAGCCCAAAGCGCTTCGCAAAAAGGCTGTGAGAGAGCTTTTTTGCAAAACGCTTTATCGGTGAGGCGCTTTGGCGCAGCGCGGCTTAGCGGAAGGGCAGTGGCACGTCGGGCTGAAAGCGAACCGCGCGAAAGACGAGGCCCACCAGAACCACAAGAAGGCCCATGTAGCAGAGCACGCCCATCAGCGAGGTGACATAGAGGCTGTCGCTGATCTGGGCATAGAGCTGAGTCAAAGGCAGGCTTTGTAAGGCTCCGATTGCAATAATCCAGCGCCATGCCGCCTTACGCGACATAATGTGAAACAGCGTCGGCAGCAGCAACAGCGGCAGCGTAAAGTAGAGCGCCCAAGACACAGGCCCAAACAGCGCCGTGGCAAGCCCAAACCCCAGCAACAAGACTGGCACAGCCGTGCCAGGCACAAGGCGGGGCCGCATCAAGATCAGCGCTGCCAGCGCCGCCAGCATGAGCGCGGCCATGACAGTGCTGAGCCAGAACGGCTCGGGCAGGCTTGGGGGCTGTTGGCTGAGGGTGCTGCCTGTCAGGAGGGCTTTCAGCTGATAGAGCACAACTTCGGGGGCGTAGTTGCTTTTGTCAAAAAGGATCACGGCGTCGATGTCTGCGAGCAGGCCCAGAAAGCGCGCGTGAAGCGGCCAGCCCGCCAGCGCCACGCTCATAGCCGCAAGGGCAGCGCCTGTTAGAGCAAAGGCGCCTGTCGCCCGCGCGTTGCGCTCTAGAATGAAAATCAGCACCAGAAACAGCGGTGAAAGCTTGAAGGCCGCAGCGACAGCGAGGATCATCCCTGCCATGGCAAAGCTGCTGGCGCGGTAGCGCTCAAAGGCCAGAAGCACCAGAAAGAGCGTGGCGATCTGCGGTGTGTTTTGGGCAATGGCGTCTATGGCGGGGGCCGAGACGGCCAGAAAAGCAAAGCCGACACAGACAAACTGCGCCAGCGTCATATGCGGCGGGCGCACAACTTTCCACGCCAGCCCGACAGACACGCTGAGCATTGCGACGTGTAAAACCAAGACGCCGTTTTGAAAGGCCTTCAGCGTCAGAAGCTCTGTGAACGGCGCCACAAGCCACGCCCAAAGCGGCGGATAGACAAAGGGCGCAACAGGGTCTGTGGTGCGCAGCCCGATCTCGGCGATCAGGGCGTGTTGCGCAGCGGCGGGCGCGCCGCCAAGCCCTTCGGGGCCAAGCGCATAGAGCGTATCGGGCAGCCCATTGGCGACGGCATAGCCTGCCAGATAGAGCGCGCTCAGGTCTGGCGATGGGGTGTTGAAAAACAGCGCAAGACACAGCCCTGAAAACATCAGGGCGCAAACAGGATAGGCGAGGCGTTGCATGATCGGGAAACCGCTCGTTATTTTGTGCGAAAATGGCATATCGCGCCGCGCTTGAATAGAAACGACGTGAAAACGCCGTGGCAACAGAGTCTTCCGTGCCACATGGCTTGACTTTTGCCCTTGGGCCATGTGTATCGGCGCGAGCTTTATATGCACACCAGATGCCCTGAAAAGGAATGACCCATGCACGCCTATCGCAGCCAGACTTGCGCTGATCTGACCCACGCCAATGTCGGCGAAACCGTTCGCCTCTCGGGCTGGGTTCATCGTATCCGCGATCACGGCGGCGTGCTCTTTATCGACTTGCGCGACACTTACGGGATGACCCAGCTGATCTGCGATCCTGACAGCCCTGCTTTTGCGGCCGTGGAAAAGCTGCGCTCTGAGTGGTGTGTGCGCATTGACGGCGAAGTGAAGGCGCGCGACGCGAGCCTTGTGAACCCCAAGCTGCCCACCGGCGAGATCGAGGTTTTTGTGCGCGATATGGAAGTGCTTGGCGCGGCGGCCGAGCTTCCTTTGATGGTCTTTGGCGATCAGGAATACCCCGAGGAAACGCGCCTGCGCTATCGCTATCTTGATCTGCGCCGCGACAAGATGCAGGCCAATATGCACCTGCGCTCTGACATGGTCTCAAGCATTCGCCGCCGTATGTGGGACAAGGGCTTTCGCGAATACCAGACGCCGATCATCACGGCTTCCAGCCCCGAAGGCGCGCGCGACTTTCTCGTGCCAAGCCGCCTGCACCCCGGCAAATTCTATGCCCTGCCGCAAGCGCCGCAGCAGTTCAAACAGCTGATCATGGTCTCGGGCTTTGACAAATACTTCCAGATCGCGCCGTGCTTTCGCGACGAAGACCCGCGCGCCGACCGCTCGCCGACAGACTTCTACCAGCTTGATCTTGAGATGAGCTTTGTTGAGCAGCAAGACGTCTTTGACACGATCCAGCCGGTGATGCAGGGCGTGTTTGAAGAGTTTGGTGGCGGTAAGAAAGTCGACAGCGAATGGCCGCAGATCAGCTACCGCGATGCGGCGAAATGGTATGGTTCGGACAAGCCCGACCTGCGCAACCCGATCAAGATGCAGGATACCTCCGAGCACTTCCGCGGCTCGGGCTTTGCGATCTTTGCCAAGCTTCTGGAGCAAGACGGCACAGAGATCCGCGCCATCCCCGCCCCGACAGGCGGCAGCCGCAAGTTCTGTGACCGGATGAACGCATTTGCTCAAAAAGAAGGCCTGCCGGGGATGGGCTATATCTTCTGGCGTGACCAAGGCGACGGCATGGAAGCGGCAGGCCCGCTGGCCAAAAACATCGGCCCCGAGCGCACCGAAGCGATCCGCCAACAGCTCGGCCTTGGCGTCGGCGATGCGGCCTTCTTCCTTGGCGGCAAGCCCAAACAGTTCGAGGCCGTCGCAGGGCGCGCCCGCAACGTGATCGGCGAAGAGCTTGGCCTGACAGACAAAGACCGCTTCGCCTTCTGCTGGATCGTGGATTTCCCGATCTATGAGAAAGACGCAGAAAGCGGCAAGATCGACTTCGAGCACAACCCGTTCTCCATGCCCCAAGGCGGCATGGACGCGCTCATGGGCGATCCGCTTGAGGTGCTTGGCTACCAATATGACCTCGCCTGCAACGGCTACGAGCTGGTCTCCGGCGCAATCCGAAACCACAAACCAGAGATCATGTTCAAGGCCTTCGAGATTGCGGGCTATGGCAAGGACGAAGTCGAAAAGCGCTTTGGCGGTATGGTCAATGCCTTCCAATATGGCGCCCCGCCCCACGGCGGCTGCGCCGCAGGGATCGACCGTATGGTCATGCTTCTGGCCGAAGAGCAGAACATCCGCGAAGTCATCATGTTCCCGATGAACCAGCGCGCCGAAGACCTGATGATGAACGCGCCAAGCGAGCCTCTTTCAGAACAGCTGATGGAGCTGAACCTGCGCACCATTGTGCAAGAGTAAGCCCTTTTTCTTTCTAAAAATATCCTGGGGGTCCGGGGGCAAAGCCCCCGGCCGGTCGGATTTTGCAAAGCGAAATTCGACAGAGGCTGGCGCAAGCTTGCTGACTGTTAAATGCACTGCATAATTCTCTCCCCCTCACAGAAATAAATGCTACTCTGCGCCTGTGTGTGGAGTGAGTGCTTTGAGTTTTACGCGTGAAATAGCCGAGATACGCTTTGGCACAGGCCTGTCGCCGCGGTTGCGCGGGCCGCGCGATATTGACGANATGATGCGCCGCCTCACTGGTAGGGATCATGCGGCCCAGACATATAAAATCGAGCCTTTTGAGGAGTTTGCGGCGCGGATCGCGCGGGTGACTGCGCTTTGGGAAATCCGCCGCGCCGATCGCGGCTCGCAGGCCGCCGAGAAGGCGACACAGGACATCGGCGTGGAAAAGCGCCGCGCGCGCAAGGCCCAGCAGCGCTGGCTCTGGCAGGCGTTGCGCCGCCGTGCGCATACGCAAGACGGCCTGCGCGAGCGGCTCGCTTTTTTCTGGGGTGATCACTTTACCGCGCGGGGCAAGGT
>P_2C_Liq_1_UnCtyDRAFT_1000400_pt1 | contig 18798 bp, 15 predicted proteins | sample Pon2CUnioCityCA_2_FD_10234 | JGI IMG/M metagenome (IMG submission 10234) | reverse complement strand
TTTATTTACATCAATAGGCAATAGATAAACCCCTAGCCGTCTGGCCTCGGCCAATAAAAGCCTTTTTGGATACATACCCGGATCATGAGTTAGTAAACCTGCAATAAATTCAGCTGGATAGTGGGTTTTCAGCCAAGCTGACTGATAAGTCGGAAAGGCAAAAGCGGCACCGTGAGCCTTGCAAAAACCGAAGCTTCCGAAGCCCTCTAAAACCTTCCAGACCCGATTTACAACAGATATTTGATAGCCGCGGGCTATTGCACTCTGCTTGAAATAGGACTGTATTTTCTCACTTGCCTCTGGTTTGGCCATCTGTCTTCTTAGCTCATCTGCTTTTGCCAGAGTGCAGCCAGTCATTACCTTCATAATTTTCATCAACTGTTCATGAAACACGACAATCCCGTAGCTTTGCTCAAGGATCGGCTTCAGATCAGGGTGGAAATAATCGGGCTGAATAAATCCATGTCTGCCATCCAAATATGGAGAAATCATGTTTCCCTTCATAGGCCCCGGTCTGAAAAGCGATATTTGCAAAGTTAGGTCATTGAACTCAGTCGGCTGATGCTTTCCGGTTAGCTCTCTTTGGCCAGGGCTTTCTATTTGAAAAATACCCAGGGTGTTGGTGGTTCTAATAAGTTCAAACACATCTTTGTCATCAGTCGGCACCGAATCCAGGTCTAGCTGCTTACTCTCAATTCTTTCAATCTCTCTAACCGCATAGGCCATGGTGCTTTGCATTCTCACTCCAAGCACATCCAGTTTTAAAAAGCCCATCGGATCCATGTCATCTTTATCAAACTGACTCATTGGTAGCCCAAGACCACTTGGTTCTGTCGGTGTTAGTTGCAGCAATCTGCTGTCTCCAAGGATTACTCCGCAGGGATGCATTGAAATATGCCGGGGGAGGCGATCAAGTCTTTGGGTTAGATCCACCAGCAGGTTTAGTTTGCGATTTTTTTCAACCTGGCTTGCAATTCTGGCAAGTTCTGGCTTCATCTCAAGCGCTGCCCTAAAGCCAGCGGCGCTAAACCTCCAGGAGCTTTTAGCTATCTGGTCTATTTGATCCTCATCTAACCCAAGAGCCATCCCGCTGTCTCTTATGGCCCCACGACCGCGATATGTCGACTGCATCGACAACAGCGTTACTCGGTCTCCTCCGTAGCGCTTGAAGATGCTTCTATAAATGTCATGCCTTCTGGCCGATTCAACATCAATGTCTATGTCGGGAAGTGTTGAGCGTTCGGTGGACAAAAACCTCTCAAACAGTAGCCCCTGAGAGATGGGGTCTATATGACTTATGCCAAGCAGGTAGTTCACCAAAGATCCAGCACCTGACCCACGAGCGGCTATTCGTATCCGCATATCCCGAATCATTTGAGCCACATCTGCAACAGTTAGAAAAAATGTTGCAAAACCCAGCTTGTTGATTGTTATCAGCTCTTTTGAAAGTTGGTGTTGTACCTCTGTAACCAAGCTGGGTTTTGCATCCGGATAGCGAGAATTGATAGCGGAGTGGGTTTTTTGCCACAAAACTTCAAAAGGGTTCCCCTCTATTCCTAAAAGGCTTCTTTCTGGTGTTTTTGGGTTTCCCCAATCGCAGTCCTCAACAGGATCCAGCCGGCACCTGTCGACCAATTGTTCAGTGGTGGAGATTAGTTTTTTAGCCAATCTGGTCTGCTGGGTAATCTCAAGCGCCAGTGAGAACATATCGGCTGCAGGTTTTAGCCAAGCTTGAGCATTCGGTTGAGGAAGAAAGATGCCAAGTGGCTCCAGATATCTAGCTGAATCCAACACATCGGCAGTTAGTGCATCATCTGGTTGCAGGTAGCGAGCGGCATTGGTCAACACCGCAGGTATTTTTTTGTATTCGGCAATGGAGACGAGAGACCTAGCGTGTTCCACCGAGTATTTAGAGCCAGGTTCGGTCAGGTGGGTAAAAACCTCTATGGCAAGACTTCCACGGGTATTGAAGTAATTAAGCCACTCATCGGCCAATCTAGAGGCTCTGGCTGGGTCTAACAGTAGAGCTTGACCAACATCGCTATCTGCACCGAGCAACACCGTGCAATTTGCCATTTCCTGCTGGCTAAGTTCGGCAAGCTCCGAGCGAGCTATTGAGGGTGATTGATTTTTCTTTTTTTGGTGAGCCTTGCTGATAATTCGAGAAATTGAGCTCCAGCCCGCTCCTCGGTTATGACCGTGGGCCAAAATAACCACCCTGCCAAGCGATATTCCATCGGTGACCTCAAGGTTGACCCCAACAATCGGATCAATTTTGTTTTCAATGCATGAACCTATGTGTTTTACCGCACCGTAGAGACCGTCTCTATCGACTATTGCTAGAGCGTCAAAGCCAAGACTTTTTGCAAATTCAACGGCCTGCTTTGGTTTATTCACCCCGTAATGGGCAGAGTAGGCAGAGGCGAAATTTAGGTGTGCAAATCCAGTCACTAGATTATTCGCACCAACTTCCACTCGTCTTCTGGCAAGTTATGCCTAAGTTCAAAAACTCCACCGTCAGATTCGTGGTGGGCTCTGACTCGCCACATCTCGGTTTCAACCAATTGCGGACCAATTCCTTTAGGTGCGTGACCTGCTTCCGTCCACCAGCTTTTGCGGGCATACCAGCGCACCGGAGCGCCACTTGCTAGGTAACTGGAACCTCGCCAATCTATGGAAATTGGCTGACCATCGTGGTTGGTTACAACTGCCACCGACTCATCGACTTGAATCAATTAATATCCCCTTATTCGAACATTTGTTCGAATAAAAGTGTAAGAGATTAAGTGGACATTGTGAAGAGTTAATCGAACAGCTTTTGTTCTGATTCTGGTTTGATCAATCCGGGGTGGTTATTGCTAACCGAACCAACTGATTTGTTCACTTCATAAAAACTTAATTGGCTAGCAATTCGGTCTGACTGCTCGGCAATGTTCGACATGAGTAATTCTGGTTTTGCATCAGCATCTAGCCACTGACTGACATCTTCCAGCATTACCGGGTTCCTATCGTGGATCTGCTCGATCTCGGGCGCGGATTGTTTGGTGATGATGCTGAAACTTGGACGGTTATTGCTTAGTGGGTTAGCTGGTTCATAAATTGCTGCGAATAACAACAATTCATCAGAGTGAATGAAAACTGGTTGCTTGCCAGTTGCAGATTGCTTCCATTCGAAATAACCGCTGGCTGGAATCACCGCCCTTGTGTTTCTAACAGCTTCTCTGAAGCTTGGTTTTTCCAAAATAGTCTCTATCCGAGCATTTATTAGAGGATTCTTTGGGGGAGTGTCATACCAGCGAGGAACTAATCCCCAAGAGGCTTCTACTAGGGCTGGCACGCTTTCAATTTGCAGCATTGGAACCAATTGAGTTGGGGCTATGTTAAAACTTGGAAGCGTTCCTTGAAAGCCATTCTCGACCCCAAGCTCTGAAGCAAGTTGGACGCTAGTTTTTGAAATTACAAATCTTCCACACATAACTACCTAGAAACCCTGAGCCTGTGTTTTTTCAAAATTGCCTCAAAACTCAACAAAAAAGCTCTCTTGCCTATCGAATTTGTTCGCCAAGAAGGGCAAGTCGTTTTCTGAAAGAGGTAAGTTTTTGCGGGCTGCCAACTGTTAAGTCTCCCCATTTTTCTACCCCTCGAACTCCCTGCAGGCTAGAAGCGCTCCAAATTTCCAAACCATTTAGGTCCTCCGGTCTGCATTTTTCGGAAACAGTTTGGTACCCAGCCTGAGTTGCCAGGTTGAAAAGCTCTTTACGGGTAATCGAATCAAGCCATTGAGTTGATTCATCAGGCCCACACAAAACATCACCCCGCCACCAGAGGATGCTGGACAGAGCACCATCGGCTATGAATCCGTCTTCATCCAATAAAACAGCTTCATCTGCTCCATGCAGGTTTGCCTTTCGACGAATTTGTTGGCACAAAGATAAATCAGGCCCTTTTACTTCGGGATTTTCTCTAGGGTCAGGCTCCGGATAGCTCCAAAGAGTCAAACTTGAGGTTCTCTCCGGAGATCTACGAATTCTGAGGAAAAGCCTGTCTCCTAATTTTGACTGCTGCCTGAATTCGATACGCGGAAACCACTCACCCTCAGTTGGGAGATGGTCTGAGACAGCGTCAAAGAAGTTTTCCATCAGACCTTGCGGGAAATCCTCAATCGAAGTTACCCATTTTTCAAAGCGTTGGAAGTGCTTATCCAGTGAGCGAACGCGACCATTTTCAACCAACCACGAATCTGCAACGGAAAGTGCAGTTTTGTCGGTCTTATCAAAGTTGATAAGTTTTCCTGAGTCAAAGACTAGGAAATCACCTTCAACGCCCACGGCCGAATCCTCTCTTCCTAGCTCTAGACTACGAGGCTAGGGATATCAAAAATGCTGTTTACGGAGAAGTTAACTAACTGGTGGTACAACCCAGATGACGTTTACCTTTCCCTGTATTCAAAATTAGGAACTAGTTTTTATTTTGATAGACGGCAAAACTCTGAGCCATATTCCATTATTGGTTCTGGAGAAAGCTTCAGCTTTTCTAGCTTTTCTGAGCTAAAACTAAACACCCCAACTGATGACTTATCACTCCCATTTAGTTTTCGTCCCGGTTTAGTGGTGGCGCTGAATTATGAAATGGGCCTAGCTCAAATGGGCATTGGTGACGGTGGCGAATCTTTGGGTATAAGAGTTGATCGGGCCATGGTTTTTGGCCATCGAGAGAAAGCCTGCTGGCTGATTGGAGACTTCCCCTCTGAAAGTGACTTTGACAACTGGAAGCATTCTGTTTTTCTGAGAATTGCGCTCACTGGTGGTGAATCCCTAATGGTCGATGAGGACATAAAGACCAAACTGTCAGTGCTCAGTGACGAGGGTGAATATTTGCAGTCTGTATTGGACTGCCAGGAGCAGATAAAAAAGGGTGAAAGCTACCAGTTGTGCCTTACCACCCAGCTTCGTGGTCGATTAGAAACTGATCCAATCAATGTTTTTTATAAGTTGAAAAAACAGCACCCATCGCCTTTTGCGTCACTGATTAACTTTGGGTCAACTCAATTGGTTTCAATCTCGCCAGAGTTATTTTTCCAATCAAATAAATTCGAAATGCGCTCGTCTCCAATCAAAGGAACTAGGCCCAGGTCCAGCGACCAAGCTGAGGATTTGAGGATATCCGAGGAACTGCTGGCCAATGAAAAAGAACTTGCCGAAAATCTCATGATTGTTGATCTGGTCAGAAACGACTTCACTCGAATTGCCGAAATTGATTCGGTAATTACCGAAAAACTTTTTGAACTTCAAAGCTTCAGCAGTGTGCATCAATTAGTTTCCACCGTCAAAGCCCAGCTGGCCCACGGCAAATCAACCATTGAGGCTATTGCCAGCCTGTTCCCGGCGGGCTCGATGACTGGTGCACCAAAGCACTCTGCAGTTAGCTTTCTGGCCTCCGCGGAACCCTCCGCCAGAGGGCTTTATTCGGGGGCATTTGGCTGGATTGCCAATAACGGCGACAGTGAATTGGCCATGACCATTCGTAGCCTGATTCAAACCGGGGAGGAATTCTCAATTGGAGTCGGTGGGGGCATTACCTGGGGGAGTGATCCTCAACGGGAGTATTTAGAGATGCAATTGAAGGCAAAAGCTTTAGTTGAGGCCATCGGAGGCTCGGTAAGTTGGTAACCTTTAGAGGTTGAACGGCAGAGGTTAGATTGACCCAGACAGAATACGATTTTCAAAAGATCCAAGCCAAGTGGCTTCCATATTGGCAACAGGAACAACCTTTTGACAGCGGAGACAAGGATGATCCAAGACCACGGAAGTATGTCTTGGACATGTTTCCCTACCCAAGCGGAGACCTGCACATGGGGCATGCGGAGGCTTATGCTCTGGGAGATGTGATTTCTCGTTACTGGGTTCAGCGAGGCTATAACGTGCTGCACCCGATTGGCTGGGATGCCTTTGGGCTGCCAGCAGAAAATGCCGCAATTAAAAGAGGTTTAGACCCAAGGCAGTGGACATATGACAACATCGACCAGCAAAAAAAGTCGATGGAGAATTATGCGTGCAGCTTTGATTGGAACCGGGTTTTGCGAACCTGCGACCCGATTTACTACCGCTGGAACCAGTGGTTGTTTCTAGAGTTTTATAAAAAAGGTCTGGCCTATCGAAAAAACTCTAATGTGAACTGGTGTCCATCGTGCCAGACAGTTTTGGCAAACGAACAGGTAGTCGCTGGATTATGTGAGCGCTGCGACACAGAGGTGACCAAGAAAGCTCTCACCCAGTGGTATTTCAAAGTAACTGACTACGCAGACAGACTGCTAGATGACCTTGATGGACTGGAGGGCAATTGGCCCTCAAAGGTTCTATCCATGCAACGCAATTGGATTGGCCGTAGCTATGGTGCAAAGGTGCAGTTTGAGGTTGAAAACCGTGAGCAACCAATCGAAATTTTCACCACACGTCCCGACACCTTGTACGGGGCTACCTTCATGGTTGTGGCAGCAGATAGCGATCTAGCTGCAGAGTTGGCAGAGGGAGCAAGCCAAGAAACTCAGAACAAGTTTGACGATTATCTAAATTCCGTAAAGAAAACTAGCGATATTGACCGATTGGCGACCGATCGGGAAAAAACAGGCGTTTTCCTAGATCGTTATGCAATCAATCCACTCAATGGGGAGCGATTGCCTATGTGGGCAAGCGATTATGTTTTAGCTGATTACGGGACCGGTGCAATCATGGCAGTTCCCGCCCATGATGAACGCGACATGGAGTTTGCGGTGAAGTTTGATTTGCCAATCAACACGGTTGTTGACACCGGCGAAGAGGATCCATCAGTTTCCAAAATCGCCACTGCTGGCGATGGAACCCTAATTAACTCAGGAGCCCTGAATGGCCTGAACAAAGAGCAGGCCATTGAAAAGGCAGTTGAGATTCTGAGAGAGCGTGGAACTGGTGACAGCGACAAGACTTTTAGGTTGCGAGACTGGTTGATTTCGAGGCAGCGGTACTGGGGAACTCCGATTCCAATCATTCACTGCCCAAGTTGCGGCGAGGTTCCAGTAGAGCAAGATCAGCTTCCAGTGGAGCTTCCGGATAGCAAGGGACTTGACTTGGCACCTAAGGGAACTTCTCCTTTAGGTGGGGCCGAGGAATGGGTAAACGTTGATTGCCCTAAGTGTGGCGAAAAAGCTAAGCGCGACACCGACACCATGGATACCTTCGTGGATTCCAGTTGGTATTTCTTGCGGTTCATTTCTCCAAATAGCGAGGAATTCGCCTTCGACCAGAACGAGTTGGCCAAATGGGGTGCGGTTGACCAGTACGTCGGTGGCGTGACGCACGCAATTTTGCACCTTCTGTATGCTCGCTTTTTCACCAAGGTTCTATTCGACATGGGAATGGTGGACTTTGAAGAACCCTTCAGTAGATTGCTAAATCAGGGCATGGTTCTCATGGACGGCTCTGCAATGAGCAAATCAAGAGGGAACCTGGTGAAGCTTGGGGATCAGCTCGAAGAGCACGGTGTTGATGCGATTCGGCTAACAATGAGCTTCGCGGGCCCTCCAGAGGATGATATTGACTGGAAAGATGTCTCGCCGCAGGCCTCCAGCAAGTTTTTGGCCAGGGCATGGAGAGTTGTTCAGGATGTTACTAGCGTTGAACAAGCAGGGGAGCCAGATCGAGACGTACGGATTGCCACCCACACCTTTTTGAATGAGTTTGGTAGCAGTATTGAAAGCTTTAAGTTCAACGTTGCGGTTGCCAAAACAATGGAGCTGGTTAATGCCTTGCGCAAGGCGATTGACTCAGGGTCGGGAGCTTCCAACCCTGCGGTTCGCGAGGGTGCCGAGGAGCTAACCAAGGGGTTGAGTTTGTTTGCACCCTATGTTGCAGAGGACATGTGGCATGCCCTTGGTTTCAAAACTCCGGTGGCGCTTGCTGGTTTGAGAGATGTTGAGCCAGAGCTTCTAGTGAAAGACACCGTGGTTGCGGTTGCCCAGGTGAATGGAAAACTGAGGGATAAATTTGAGGTTTCCTCTGCTATCTCAGAAGCGGATCTAGAACAGCTCGCTCGTGCCAGCGAGAATGTCCAAAGGGCTATCGGAGATGGTGAGATTGTGAAGGTCATTGTCAAGGCACCAAAGCTTGTCAACATTGCAATTAGAAACTCCTAATCGGCTAACTTTTCCACAAATTAACCCACGAGATTTTCTGACCAAGCTATTTGGCTAGCTTTTTTCTGTGGAGCTATATGAAAAAGCCAAGAAACTGATTGTCAATACCAGCAAGTTGAAACTAGCTCTGGTGGCTTCAGTTGCAATCTTGATTGGCTGGATTCTATGGCCCAGGATGGAAACCGAACGAATTCTCGAACCAGTTGCCCAGGCCGAACCGGTCCAGTCCTCCGCAGCTATCAATATTCACGTGGTCGGAGAAGTCATCAGCCCAGGATTATATGAACTCGAGCTAGGTAGTCGCGTGAGCGATGTAATCGAAATGGCTGGAGGCTTTAGTGAACTGGCTAGCTCCCAGAGTGTTAACCTGGCGAGAATCTTGATAGATGGTGAGCAGCTAGTAGTTTCTTCTGAGCAAACTTTTACAGAGGAACAAGATTCCAAGATCAGCATCAACGAGGCATCAGTTGAAAAACTAGACGAACTGCCCGGCGTAGGCCCGTCCATAGCTTCCAAAATAGTTGACCACAGACAGAAAATTGGCCGGTTTCGCTCAGTAGAACAACTGGTTGAGGTGAGCGGCATTGGCCCGAAGATGATTGAAAACATCAGGGAATTGATTCGTCTTTGATTGCACTGAGCGCAGGTGTTTGGCTCGCTCGAATTATTGAGCTCACACTCTCGCCAATCATTGGTGTAATCAGTTTTTTGATGGTGCTGGTTGCGGTCAGATTCCATGAGCGAAGACTGCTTAATTTCGCCATTGCCACGTCCCTAATTGGATTGACCGTATCAACCCTTCAAGTTTTCGACGCAGTGGATGAATCAGAGCTTTCCATGATTGAAAATCGTCTTGTTTTAGAAGGCGAGTTTCGAGTCGAGTCAGACAGTCAGCCGTATGGCGATGGATTCAAAACCTGGGTGGTCTTTGAATCAGCGGAATTTTCACCAACTCTTGGATCGCTAATTGGCGAAAACGGTGAATACCGCTGGGGGGAGAGGTATGCATCCAAATTGTCATTGGAAGCCAACTGGCAACAGGGTAGAGGCCACTTCATTGCAACCGAGATGGAGCCATCGGTGTTGATTTCTAAACCTCAAAATCTGCAATCCGTAATTGGCGAAATCCGTTCTAGCTTCTTAGAAAACCTTGCCGGAGTAGATCCAGATAGTGCGGGTTTGGTTGCTGGTTTGGCTGTAGGGGAGCGAACTCTGTTATCAGAACAGACCAGTGAGAATATGCGCAAGGTGGCTCTCACGCACCTTGTTGCTGTCAGCGGAGCAAACTGCGCAATAGTTCTAGCCAGCGTTTATTTCGGACTTGGCCTATTAAGAGTTCGCAGAACCACAAGGTTCGTTGCGGCACTTTTTTCGTTGGTGATTTATGTGCTGGTTGTTGGTTTTGATCCAAGTGTTTTGAGAGCGGGTTTCATGGCGGCAACAGTGATTGTTGCGATGTGGTTGGGTCGTGGGGTTAAGCCACTGCGAGCGCTCGCTTTATCAATGATTATCCTTTTGAGTTTTGATCCCTGGCTATGTATTGATTTTGCTTTTGCTCTTAGCGTTTTCTCCACTCTCGGAATACTGGTCCTGGCTCCGGCCATATACCAAAAACTGCATAGACTTCCCAAAGCCTTGGCGGTTGGTTTGTCGGTTAGCTTCTCAGCGCAGCTGTATTGCATCCCGGTGATGCTGATGTTGCAGCCAGAGCTTCCAGTGTTTGGAGTTATCGCCAATGTTTTGAGTGAGCCTGTTGTTGCACCGGTTACCGTGTTGGGTATCACCGCAGTGTTCCTTTCACCAGTTTTCCCGGTTATTAGTTCTCTGTTGAGTCTCGTGGCAAGTTTTGGAACCTGGTGGATAGCTAGGGTGGCAAATACTTTGGCTCCATTGCCTCAGTCGACTCTTCCTTGGCCCAATGACTTCACGGGTCTAGCTCTTGCGGTGGTTTTAGCATTTGCTATCAGCCTTGCGGTTTTGAGTGAGAGATATAAAACACTCTCAGTTGTGACGATTATTTTGCTGGTCGCGGGTTCAACCGCTGGCTACATTGAAAAGCAGTTGCGGGTCTATCAATTCGCAGATCAAAAGCCTCAGGTCGTCAATTGCGACGTCGGTCAGGGTGATGCACTGATTATCAGATCTAATGAAAACACAATGCTGATTGATGTCGGAAGGGATCCCAGATTGATTGAGGCCTGTTTGCGATCAAACAGAATTCACCACATCGATGTTCTGATGCTGAGCCATTTCGATTTTGATCACGTTGGTGGAATTGAAGGGTTGCATGCAGTTTCCATCGGCAAGGTTTTAGTTTCTGGGTTTAATGATCAACGTGAGGCTGTTGATCGGGTGACTGAGTTTATGAAGGAGCGAAATGTTCCAATGACGGTAGCCTCACGAGGCAAAAGTGGTGATTTTGGTAACGGTTTTTGGGAAATACTTTCACCAACCACTTCCGCAAGCGGAGCTGAGGACGCCAACGATGCATCACTTGTGGCGATAATTCAATTACCAAAGCTGCAAGTGCTTGCAACTGGAGATATTGGTAGGGAAAGACAAGACCAAATCTTGCAACAGGGATTACAGGGAAGAGTCGATTCACAAAAACCTCTTGTTCTCAAAGTGAGCCATCACGGCAGTGCTGATCAGAGCGATAAATTTCATGAGTCCCTATCTCCCGAGCTATCAATAATTTCAGTGGGGGAAAATAGCTACGGCCACCCAGATACCTCATTGATTTCAAAGCTGAAATCAGTCGGAAGCACTGTTCTGAGAACCGACACTCAGGGAATGGTGGGCATTGACTCCACCGAGGGGTTGAAAGTTTTCGCGACGGGTAAACTCTGATGGTGGCAAAAATTTCGTTCCGTTCTGCTCAGCTGGAAGCATTGAGCTTGTTGATGGGCGCCAATGACTATCTCGCGGATAGAGGATTTGAAAAACTCCGCAAGTTGCTGAGTGAACTACACCCACAGTTTGAGCAACACACAATCGCTGATGCGTATCAAGCGGGACAGCTTCTAAATCTGGCAAGCCCCTCGCTTTTCGCAGAGCCAAGACTTATTTACATTCAATCCCCAAACAAGGCACTTGTTGAGGATCTTCAAAAATTCACCCAGGATCCAGCTGAGTTGACCTTTGTCGTGGTTCGACTGAAGGGGGCAGCGGCGGTCAACAGAGATTTGGCTAAATTTAAATCTCAGCAGATTGATTGTGAGGATTTGAAGCGTGATTCAGACAAGCTGAGCTTTATCCAGGCGGAATTTCGGGAATTCAAAAAAACGATAGCAGCTGATGCGCAGAGGTTGTTGACTCAAACATTTGCAAACGATCTGGCTGAACTGGGCGCAGCCTGCTCTCAGTTAGCCAATTCCGATCAAAGTGAGATTGATTTTGAGACAGTGGATGCCTTGTTTGGTGGACGGGAGCAAACCACTGCCTTTCGGGTAGTCGATGCGGCTTTCGCGGGAGACTTGCAAACATCAATGAGGCTATTGAGAAACGCTCTGGACACTGGCATTGATCCCGTGCCACTAGTTGCGACTGTGGCTATGAAGGCCAGACAGTTGGCTAAGTTGATATCGAATCCAGCAGCAACCGCGAGCGAGATCGGAATGGCGGATTGGCAACTTCGAAAACTAAAAGGTGAGCTGGCTGGCTGGAGTGAAAGTTCTTTGGAAAATTTGGTTGGGCTGATTGCCTCGACCGATGAAAAAGTTAAGGGAGGCTCACGTCACCCTGAATATGATTTGGAGCAGCTGCTACTAGCGGTTAGTTCGAAAACTAGCTGAGTTTTGCAAGCTTAGAAGCGATGGCGCTTTTTTTGTTTGCTGCCTGGTTTTTGTGAATCACGCCTTTGCTAACAGCCTTGTCCAATTTCTTGCTTGCAAGCTTCACGTGCTGCTCAGCAGCGGTCTTGTCGCCTGCGGTGATTGCTTCACGAGCGGCACGAATAGCGGTTTTCATTTCGCTGCGAACGGCCTTGTTGCGCTCTTCAGCCTTACGGTTGGTGCCAATACGCTTGATTTTGGACTTAATGTTTGCCATTAGTATCTTTCTAAATCTCTGTCTGTCTTTGGACAAAGAGAAAGACTACCAGCAAGCGTCGAGCAAACTCAAGAGTTCTTGGATAACTATGCGAGAATAAAGCTTTGAAACTCACAGACAGGTCGATGATTTAAGTGGACTCTCCAGCACCTAAGCTTAGAAACTTTTGCATCATTGCCCACATCGACCACGGCAAATCAACTCTCGCTGACAGGATGCTTCAACTGACTGGCATTGTCAGCGATCGACAGATGCGAGCTCAATACCTCGATCGGATGGATTTAGAGCGCGAGCGCGGAATCACCATCAAGTCGCAAGCGGTTCGCATGCCTTGGAAAATCGGTGAAGAGGACTATGTGTTAAATATGATTGACACCCCTGGTCACGTTGATTTCAGCTACGAGGTTTCAAGGTCTCTTGCCGCCTGTGAGGGGGCTATTCTGTTAGTCGACGCGGCTCAGGGGATTGAAGCCCAGACTCTGGCAAACCTGTATTTGGCAATGGAAAATGATTTGGAAATCATTCCGGTTTTGAACAAGATTGATCTTCCCGCCGCACAGCCTGAAAAGTATGCAGATGAGATTGCTGGTCTTCTGGGTTGTGACCCTGAGGACATTTTGCAGGTGTCAGGAAAGACCGGTAAAGGTGTTCCAGAGCTATTGGACAGAATTGTGGAGCTGATCCCGCCACCAACCGGTGAACTTGAGGCACCCCCCAGGGCAATGATTTTTGACAGTGTTTATGACGCCTATCGAGGAGTCATCACATACGTGCGAATGATCGACGGCAATTTGTCGTCTCGAGAAAAAATCAAGATGATGTCAACCGGTGCAGTTCACGAGTTGTTGGAAATTGGCGTCAGCGCACCAGAACCCACTCCCACAAAGGGCCTATCAGCAGGTGAGGTGGGTTATCTGATCACTGGAGTGAAAGATGTTAGGCAGTCAAAAGTTGGTGACACGGTAACCAGCAAAGAAAACACTGCCACCACTTCACTGAAGGGATATGTTGAACCCAAACCAATGGTTTTCAGCGGGATATACCCCATTGACGGTGGTGACTACCCTGCACTTCGAGAGGCTCTGGACAAACTGCGACTTAGTGATGCAGCACTGGTCTATGAGCCAGAAACGTCAGTAGCGCTTGGATTTGGATTCCGATGTGGGTTTTTAGGACTTTTACACCTTGAAATCATCACCGAACGGCTAGAGCGCGAGTTTGACATCAGTCTGATTGCCACCAGCCCCTCTGTGGTTTATGAAGTGACTATGGAAGATGGCTCAGAACACCGAGTTACCAATCCAAGTGAGTATCCGGTGGGAAAGATCAAGCAGGTGCTGGAGCCTGTTGTCAATGCAACAATTCTGAGCCCGAAAGACTATGTAGGGACAATCATTGAGCTTTGCCAAACCCGTCGAGGAACGATGATTGACATGCAGTATTTGAGTGAGGATCGAGTTCAGTTGAGGTATCAGTTACCCCTTGCTGAGATTGTGTTTGACTTTTTCGACCAACTAAAAAGCAAAACACAGGGTTATGCCTCGCTTGATTACGAGGAATCAGGTCTGCAGGCAAGTGATTTGGTCAAGGTGGATCTATTGTTACAAGGCGAACAGGTTGATGCCTTTAGTGCGATTGTTCACAAAGACAAGGCTTACGCCCACGGCGTTAGTGTCACCGGAAAGCTAAAGGAACTGATTCCGAGGCAACAGTTTGAGGTCCCAATTCAGGCGGCGGTTGGCTCCAGGATCATCGCCAGAGAGTCAATCAGGGCTGTGAGGAAAGATGTTCTGGCGAAGTGCTACGGAGGAGACATCACCAGGAAGCGCAAGCTTCTAGAGAAGCAAAAAGAGGGTAAGCGCCGAATGAAAATGGTAGGACGAGTCGAAGTCCCTCAAGAGGCCTTCATTGCAGCCCTTGGTTCCGATCCGGGCAAAGTTGAGAAGAAAAATCAGTAATGCCAGGAGTTTTACCGCAGGGCGTTAGTTGGGAAGGATCTTTCCCAGTCTCTCCCGAGGCGGTCAGTGACAAGACTTGGCACGCTTACGTGCATATTCCTTTTTGTGATGTTCGTTGCGGTTACTGCGATTACAACACCTATACCTCAACAGAGGTTCAGGGTGTTACCAGAGCCGAGTTTCACCAGCCACTGATAACCGAGATGAATCAATCCAAGTTGGTTTTAGATCAGGCAGGCATTCAGACCAAACCATTTTCAACGGTGTTTTTTGGCGGCGGTACACCGAGCCTTTTCTCTATTGAGCAAATCGAAGCTCTGCTAACTAGTCTTCAAAACAATTACGGCATAAAGCCAAATGCCGATATGACTTTGGAGGTTAACCCTGACAGCGTTGACCTTGAATACATGCAAGGGTTATTTCAATTGGGCATAAACCGAGTCAGCATTGGTGCTCAAAGTTTTGACCCAGAGGTTTTGAAGGTTCTAGACAGAACTCACGACACCGAGAATGTCAGCAAGGCTGTTTCTCAGGCTAAGCAGGCAGGGCTGATGGTGTCGGTTGATTTGATCTACGGAGCACCTGGAGAAACCCTTCAGAGCTGGCTGCAGACGGTGGAAAAAACCCTTTCACTGGAACCCGATCACCTGAGTGCGTATGCGTTGATTGTTGAGCGTGGAACAAAGCTTGAGCGGCAGGTTTCAAAAGGCATTTTAGATATGCCAGATGAGGATCTGATGGCGGCCAAATATGAATTGCTTGATGAAAAAACCAGCCAAGCTGGGCTGCATTGGTATGAGCTCAGCAACTTTAGTCGCTCCGATCGAGCAATCTCTTGGCATAACCGTGCCTACTGGAGTTCTAACTACTGGTGGGGATTTGGCCCTGGAGCCCATTCATTCATGGGCGATGTTCGCTGGTGGAACAAAAAACACCCCGCCGCTTATTCAAAATCCACTGATGGCGATTTGCCAATTCACGGTTATGAAAAAATCACTCAGCGCCAACACCTTGAAGAAAGGCTTTTGCTGGAAATCAGAATTCGTCAGGGATTGCAACAATCATTGCTGGATGAACTAGAGGTCAAGCCAGAACTGGTTGACCAACAGCTAGATCTTGGCTACTTAGAAAAATTCGATGAGAGCTACTCTCTGACCCTCAAGGGTAGGCAAATGGCTGATCGCGTGGTGCTAAATCTTCTCAATTAGGTTTCATTTGATTAGAATTGGCACTCGAGATTGGAGAGTGCCAAGATGATTCCTGAGAGATCGTTAGAGGTTTTGCGGGCTATTGTCGAGGACTACGTCCAGACCAATCAACCGGTTGGCTCAAAATCACTGTTGGATAGGCACCCTCTGGGGGTAAGTGCGGCAACCATTCGAAACGACATGGCGGTTTTGGAAGAGGAAGAGCTGATTGTTGCGCCCCATACCTCCAGCGGACGCATTCCAACAGATAAGGGCTACCGCCTATTTGTTGAGCAGATTAGAAACTTGAGTGCAGTTTCCAATCCTGAGAAAAAAGCCATTGAATCTTTTTTGGATAAGCGACTTTCCTTAGAAGAAATGTTGCAACAGAGTGCTAAAACCTTGAGTCAACTCACTAACTCATTGGCTCTGATTTCTTACCCTTCCTTTGGTGGCAGCTATGTCCGGCATGTAGAACTGATAGCAATCAGCGAAACCAGATGTCTGGTGATGCTGATTTCTAGTTCGGGTCAAATTCAGCAGGAAGTTGCGATTTTGCAATCAGCAATTTCGGATGAGTTATTGCAAGACCTTCGAGGTCGATTGAATGGTCAACTTTCGGGTCAACCGCTGAGTGATGTGAGTTCAAAGAGCAAAGACTTGCAATTGGAGCTTTCAGATGCAGCTCAAACGGCCATTAAGCCGATCATTGCAACTTTGGACGGTTTGGTGAACGAAAACAAGCAGGAGAAGGTGGCAGTTAGTGGGGCTGCCAACCTGGTCAGGACCGAGGCTGATTTTGATGGCTTTGCCCCGTTGCTTGAAATGATGGAGGAACAGGTAGTGCTGTTGAAGCTATTGCGCGAGATCGAACTGGAGCGCGACGGCTTGGGAATTTCGATTGGAAGCGACAACAACCTGGCCTCCTTGGAGGGTGCAAGCGTTTTGATTGGCGAATATGGAGAGGGTGATGGTTCCGCTAGGGTTGGAGTTTTGGGTCCCACCCGAATGAATTACCAGGGGAACATTGCATCCCTCCGAGCTGTTGCTCGTTACCTAACCAAATCATTGAACGGAAATTAATTGAGCGATTACTACGAGGTTTTGGGCGTAAACGAAAACGCGACCACGGAGGAAATCAAAAAGGCTTACCGCAAGCTTGCCAGGGAGCTCCACCCAGACATCAATCCTGACCCAGAGGCCCAGGAGCGCTTCAAAGCGGTCACCCACGCCTACGAGGTCTTGGCGGATCCGCAGGAAAGACAGAAGTATGACCGGGGTGGTGACCAGGGTGTCGGTTTGGGAGATATTTTTGAAACCTTTTTCGGTGGAGGAGGACAGCGGGGACCTCGCTCGCGACAGCAACGTGGGCAGGATGCTCTGCTTCGCGTCGATCTGGATTTGAAGGAAGCAATCTTTGGCGCCAGCAAAACAATGACGATCGCCACCGCTGTTTTATGTCCCACCTGCGAGGGCAGTTGCGCGCAGCAGGGAACAAAGGTTGAGGTGTGTGATATTTGCAAGGGAAGTGGAAGTATTTCACGCCAAGTTCAGTCATTCATGGGAACTATGGTTACCTCGCAGCCCTGTGGCTCCTGCAAGGGAACGGGTGAGGTAATTCCTCATCCCTGCCAAACCTGTAGGGCTCAGGGAAGAATTCGTGAAAATCGAGAGCTGAGCTTGGATATCCCCGCTGGGGTTCAGGATGGAATGAGGCTTCACTTGCCCGGTGAAGGAGAAGTTGGTTTTGCAGGAGGTCCTCCGGGAGATTTGTATTTGGAAGTAAGCATTGACCCACACCCAGTTTTCTCTCGAGACGGCGATGATTTGACAGCCCGATTTGAAGTTCCCTTTACGGATGCAGCACTGGGAGCTGAAATCGAAATTGAAACCTTCGATGGACCACAGAATGTGAGCGTGAAAGCTGGAACCCAAACCGGAGACAAGCTGAACTTGAAATCTCTGGGAGCAACCAAATTACGAGGCAGCGGACGCGGTAATTTGGTGTTGGAGATCTATGTTTCAATTCCAGGCAAATTGGACAGGAAACAAAAAGAGCTTTTTCAAAAGTTGAGTGAAATCGGAAAAGACAAGGCGGGATTGGCTCAGCGCCGACAAGGCTTTGGCTTTGGCAAAAAATAATGCACCAGTTTTTAGTTAGTTCGTTAGTTGAAGACACCTTGGCGCTTGACCCCAAAGAGCTTTCGCATGCCACTAAATCCCTAAGACTTGGAGACGGAGATCAGCTTCGTTTGACCGATGGAGAAGGAAACTTGGCAATTGCTGAACTTAGGGGCGAATCGGTTTTGATCAGCCGGCGCTGGAGTCAACCTCGAGTCAAACCAGAGATTCATGTTGTTCAGGCACTTGCAAAGGGTGACCGGGATGAATTGGCAGTGCAGACATCGACCGAGTTGGGAGCTTCGAGTTTTACTCCATGGCAGGCAAAACGCTCAGTTGTTCGATGGGATAGCAAAAAAGCAGTCAAGGGTTCTGCCCGCTGGCAACAAATTGCCGCCGAGGCGATGAAGCAATCGCATCAGGCATGGTTACCGAAAATTCAAGACTTCACCAGCAATTGTGAGTTTGAGTTTTATGGACAGTTAATTGTTTTGGACCCAGAGGCCCAAAAATCTCTAGCGGAAATCGATCTCAATCCTGAAATTACCCTGGTGATTGGTCCAGAGGGGGGTATTTCAGAATCTGAAACCGAAAGACTGCTGCAAAGGGGAGCGGTGACCGCCTCACTTGGCTCAGCAGTCCTGAGGACCTCCACCGCTGCTCCAGCCGCAATTTCTACCATTAGAACCAAGCTTGGCTGGGGTTAGTATGGAATTGGAGGAAATTTGAGCGACTGTATTTTTTGCAAAATTGTGATGGGTGAAATTCCCAGCGATCGAGTTGGCGAAAACGAGGGGGCGATTGCGTTTAGAGATATAAACCCAGAAGCCCCGGTTCATCTCTTAGTGGTGCCAAAGACTCACTCCAAAAACATTACAGAGCTATCTCAAGACTCTGAGTCCATGGACGCTGTGCTGAGTCTGATGCGCGAAGTGAGCGAGCAACACACCAATGGGCACTTCAAGTTTTTATTTAACACCGGAGAAGAGGCAGGGCAAACTGTTTTCCATGCCCACGGTCACGTTTTGAGCCAGGGAGCTAGTTGAGCGAAGTTGTTTTTGAAACCAATCCTGCATACATAGGCCAACTGGTTGGAGCGAACGATTCTCATCTGAGGGAGCTTGAGAGCCAGTTTTCTGACCTGGAAATATTGTTGCGCGGCTCGGTTTGGACTATTCAGGGTGACGAGCATAGAAGCAAACAACTCAGGCGGGTAATTGATCAGATCGAAAAACTGATTGCAAGAGGTGATTCAGTTTCGAGTCGTGATGTGGTTGAAATTTCACAACTAACTGATGAAACAGTAGAGAGTTTT
>P_2C_Liq_1_UnCtyDRAFT_1000399_pt1 | contig 18800 bp, 16 predicted proteins | sample Pon2CUnioCityCA_2_FD_10234 | JGI IMG/M metagenome (IMG submission 10234) | reverse complement strand
GGTTCTTCGGCTACTACGGTTTCCTCTGAGGAAGTCTGATCTGGCTGTGGAGCGATCGGTTCTTCGGCTACTACGGTTTCCTCTGAGGCGCTGCTAGCGGCAGGATCGGACGGTGGATCGGGAACATCGGCAGCAGCACAGCTAATCACGAGAGACGCTAGGCCTAGACAGGCGATCGCTGTTTTATTTTGCTTTGACCAGACATGGAGTAAGAGATCTAGCATTTTTGTCCAGGTGTAATTTCTGGTTATCGTAACATTTCTTAAATATAAACTCAGAAACCCTGAGATACTCTAAGAATTTCACGGGTTATTTTTCTCTTGCCAAACAAATCAAGTAGGACTAATAAGATTGCTAGGAGCTAAGCATTATAATCGCTCCAAGAATTTGTTTGGCACAATTATAACTGTTTAATTTAGCGACTCCCGACTTTCCCATCTATGCTCGAACCCCAACTTGAACAAATTGCCCATCGTGGCTTTAGTGCGATCGCCCCCGAAAACACCCTCATCGCCTTTGAAGCTGCCCGACGAGCCGGAGCCGATTCCCTAGAATTTGACCTACGATTGAGTCACGACGGGGTTCCCGTGGTGATTCACGACGAAACCCTCGATCGCACCACCGGAACCTCAGGACGAGTTTCTAACACAACTTGGCAAAAAATGCAAGCCCTCGACGCCGGGGCTTGGTTTCGTGAGGAGTTTCGGGGGGTAGGTATTCCGAGTTTAGAGCAAACTTTAGCAGAAGTTAGCAAATTCCCTCAATTTGCCTATCTTGACCTAAAATCAGATGCAATAACATCAGCATCAAACTGGACCAGCGATCGCCTCGATCTCATCCTAGAAATGATCCAATCGTACCAATTAGGCGATCGGTGTTTTCTCTGTTCGTTTGATGAGGAATTACTCGCCGCATTCCGAGAGAAATCCCCCCATTGTCGCCTCGGCTATCACACCCTAACCGCCGCCGATATTCGCCAACGTCTCCCCCAAGCCGTCCAAAATGAGGGAGTATTATTGAGTTTATATATCCCCCTGCTACAAGAGCCAGGTTTAATACATGAGGTGCGATCGCACAACGTCGAAATCATCACCTGGACCGTCGATGACCCCCAAATCTCCCAAAACCTTCAGCAATATGGCATCAACCGCATCATCAGCAACCAAATTCACAAAGCCAAGTAACATGAAGCATCAAAGTCCCCATTCACTATTCACTATTCCCCATTCCCTACTTGCCTCAAAACGGCAAAACTCCCTGTAACAAAAGACTGCCAATTCCCGTAATCACATTGAGAATATTGCCGCCAATATCACCACGACGTTGTCGCTCCCGAGCCTCCTGAAACGCCTCTTCCTCCGCCACAATCGCCGAAGCAAAAAAGTTAGCCGTCTCATACCCTTCCTGATTTCCCGCCGCAAAATAAATCTCAGCCGCGCGTTGAGCATCTGCTACCGCTCGCTCTGTCTCCCCCATACGGTTATAGGCCGCGGCCCGGCCGAGATAGGCCAGCGGAAACTGACCATCGAGGATAATCGCATCAGTGTAATAACTCACCGCTCCCTCATAGTTTCCCAGTTGCGCCTCATCATTGGCCCAACGCAGCAAATCATCGGGCGTGACCACTGTACTGGGGACATCATAAGCCCCTCGTAAGTTGGCATTGGTGAGAGTTGCCCCATCGAGTTGCGCCCCCGTCAAATAGGCCCCTCGTAAGTCCGCCCCGGTAAGATTGGCCCCTCGCAAATTGGCCCCCGTCAAATCCGCCCCCACCAGAGAGGCCCCTGTCAAATTCGCGCCGGAGAAATCAACCCCAACTAAATCACTTTGACTCAAATTGGCCCGAACTAGGTTGGTTCCTTGCAAATTGGCCCCGGCCAGACGGGAATGAACCAAGCCAGCATTGCGTAAATCGCATTGGGGACAATCTTGAGTCGAGAGGAGTTGTTGTAAATCCTCTACATTTTGGGCCGCCACCGGGGCCATCGTGCCAAGACTGCACAATAGGGCGATCGCCCCAGCTGATCCCCAGCGAGTCGCCCAGCGACATGGGACGTTTAGGACAAGTTTTCCGTGGTACATAACCCGTAAATCCAAACGATTAAGACAAAACAACCAGTACAAACAACAATACAAAATTAAGTGAACCATTAAGTGACTCACCGGGCGTTCAGCCACTTTAACTCCTGCAAGTGCAGAGGTGATGAACTGATGATTCTCTCTTACTGGGAGTTTAACTCACATTTCCCAGCCCGGCCCCTGGGATCTGGCCTGAGCTGAAAAGAACTAGAGATTTTCTTAAAATAAGTTTAAGATCAATAGCGGTTAACAATCTTGACAAATAGATTGAGTTGTGCATCGCGGTAAATGGTTCAAAGTGAACCCAGATTTACCGCTCTTTAAGACTTCTGGCGATTTTGAACCTCACCACCACCACGGCAGTCTAAACCGTAAATGGCCATCATCGTTCTATCCCCTTCAGCCCTTCCCTTTACGTTCAATGATACCGACAAAAACCTGGCTCATGGGGATTCTCCTGGGCAGCCTCTGGCTCACGATGGGCTGCGCCCCAGCCGAGCGTGATAGCGCTCAAGCTCAACCCTCAAGACGAGGTCGCTCCCAAGAAGACGGCGATCGCCCAATTATCGTTGACGTCGACATTGCCGAAGCCCAGGCCCGTGGCCGAGACCTTAATTACAGCGGAACCACCCAACCCCTACGGCGAGTCTCCCTACGGGCGCGTAGCGATGGACAACTCCTAAATCTCAACGCCGATGTCGGAGATCCCGTCTTTCAAGGACAAGTCATCGCCGAAGTTGAAGATACCTTACTGCTGTCAGAACTGGCCGCTGCCGAGTCGGACGTGAGCGTGCGCCAGGCCGAAGTCGAAGAAGCCCGCAACGAAAGTATCGAAGCCCAATTCCGGGTTGCAGAAATCCAGGCCGAACTCGAACAAGCCCAAGTCGACTCCCGTCGCCTCAAAGACTTAGCCGGAGAAGGCGCTGTCCCCCGTCGAGATGCTGAACTAGCCCAAACACGGGTACGCACCCTCGAACAACAACTGCGATCAGCCCAAGAACAAGTCCGCATCCGCGATCGCGCCATCACCTCGGCCCAGCAACGAGTCGGGGCGCAAGAAGCCCTCGTCGATGGAGTCCGACAACGCCTCTCCTACACCGATGTCTCCTCACCCCTCAACGCCGTCGTCCTAGAACGCCTCCTTGAACCCGGCGACATCGTACAAACCGGGGACATTATCTTAGAACTCGGGGACTTTAGCGAGGTCGAAGTGAGAATCGAAATTCCCGATCGCGATCGCAGCCAAATTTCCCTCGGACAGAGCGTTGAGGTTCGCCTAGACGCGTTCCCCAACCAAGTATTTAGCGGCCAAGTCTCCCGCATTTTCCCCAACGCCGATCCCGTCACCCGACTGATTCCGGTCCAAATTACCCTACGCAATCCTCAAGTTCCCGATGGACAACTCGGCGGTGGCTTACTGGCCCGAGTCAGCCTCAATAGTTCCTCACAGCAGGTTGTCATGGTTCCCGCACAAGCTTTAGAACTGTCAACCACAGTCTCAACTACTGGCCGTGACACCATCTTCATCGTTGAAGGAAATGACAATCAAACCAGCGTCAGCGCCCGCCCTGTCGAAGTCGGGGAACGAGAGAACGACCAAGTCGAAATCCTCAGTGGACTCGCCCCGGGCGAGCAATTCATCGTCCGCAGCGATCGCCCCCTCCAAGACGGCCAAACGGTACGCCGCAGCTTTCTCTCAGAAAACAATTCAGACAACAATTCAGACAACAATTCAGAAAATAATCAATCGTGACCCCTATGATTCCCCTTCTCGGTTTCCTCTGTTAAGGGTTTAGGAGGGATTGGCGCAGGTAGCCATCGAGATCGCCCCCGGAGAGATCGCTGAGGGCGTGATCGCTGTCGACTTCGATCAGGCGAACCCAGGGACGGGTTTGAGCGTAGTCGCGGCTGGCCTCGATGGGAATAATCTCGTCATCGCGTCCGTGGATAATCGTAGTGGGAACAGGACGAGTGAGGCCTCGGGACCCGTAGCGGCGTGCGTCTTCGGCGAAGTGATAATGCAGGGGGAGCGATCGCTCTTCGCCATAATGATAAACGTCCCGATACCCCAACTCTTGCCAATGCTGCAATTGTGCAGGAGTCAGCCAACAATCGGGAAAGCCAAAGGCAGGGGCAAGTAGGAGAAGTGCCTCGACATTGGTGCAATCCTGGGCGACCCACGCCGCCGTTAAGCCCCCTAAACTCGAACCAATGAGGCCGACCCTAGAATGTGGGGAAATCAGCGCTGAAACCTGGCGAATTTGGCGGCTGACGGTAAGCTGGGAAAAGCCGCCGAGATTGAGGTTGGGCCGATGTAGGACTTGTCCGGGTTCCCTGAAACCTTCCCTGAGGCGATCGCCGATCTGTTGCGCTTTGTGAGATTGGGGACTTGAGCCTAAGCCATGGAGATAAAACCATTTGACCATCAGTTATGAATTTGATGATGTTTGATGATGAATTGCAATCATCCGTTGAGATCGGTTTTTGCTAGAATTGGCCGATAGCGGGGTCAACTTGTCAAGCCTATGTCAAGCATTTGTCCCGCGTGAGTTTCGCCAAATCGCAGGCGCTGGGTTTTAGGTTGATCTCAACTCAGCACCAACCCGGTAAAAAAACTGGTTGAGGGTTTTTAAGTTGGTGTATCCCCCCAAAGGAGAGAAAATCGAACTCGATCGCGAGTATCCCTGTCCTTGTCGCCGTCCTGGCCATTTGAAGCCAATTACCTTGACGGAGGCCTTGGGATGCGATCGCTGTCAGCAAATTTTCGTGGTTGATGACAGCGGCTTCTCAATTGAGCAACTCTCCACCCACTATCCCTACAAACAAATGTGGCGTTGGACGGGGACTCACTGGAAGCGTGCTAGAACCGGGGTCAAAGACATCTACTTTCCCCTAGCGGTGGGGGTGGTGTTAGTCTTAGCTATTGTCTGGTTGCCCATCGCCTTACGGTTATCCGTTGGGGCCAATACCCTGCCTTGGATTATTTTAGTGGTACTCTTAGCAGTGTTGCCCGCAGTATTAGTTTGGTTGGCATACCGACGTTAGCGTCATGGCGAACGACTCATTTGAGATTGAGACAAGCGAGAATCCTTTAGCGGCAGTCCGTCGCGCTCATCAGGCTTCCCTGGAGTTGTCACAGACTCTCAGTAGTGAGCGATCGCAGGCTCTGCGGTTAATGGCCGAAGCCCTAAGCGATCGCGCCAGTGAGATCCTCGAAGCCAATACCCTGGATTTAGAAGCCAGTCGTGACATGGCCGTTCCGGAACTGCTCCTGGATTGGCTCAAATTGACCCCGGAACGAGTCCAAGGGGCCATTAGTATTCTGCGCTGTTTAAGCGAGCTTCCGGACCCCATTCGGCGGGTCATTAACGCTCCCTTTCAGGTTGAACAAGCTCAAACTTACTGTCAACTGATGCCCCTCGGGGCCATCGCCCTCATCTATGAAGCCTTCCCAGAACTGGGGGCCATTGCTGCGGGGATGTGCCTGAAAACCGGCAACAGTCTTGTCTTGAAAGGCAGTACTGAAGCCAGTCACTCCAATATCGCGATCGTTAATGTCTTGCAAGAGGCCCTGGCCGATAGCCAACTCCCGGATCATTGTCTCGAACTCCTCCCCTCGGACACCGGAACCTCTGTTCGCGAATTGGTCACTCAAGACCGTTATCTGAGTCTGATCATTCCCCATGGCCGCGAGAGTATGGTGCAGCCGATTGTGGAAAAAGCCACCGTTCCTGTACTGCGTTCTGCCATCGGCAACTGTTACCTCTACTGGTCTCCTAGTGGTAGTCTTGACCTAGTTCGCTCGATGATTTGGGAGAGTCATCAAAGTGAACCCGATCCAGTCAATGCGATCGAAAAAGTCCTGATTCACCCAGAACAAAAANCCTCATCTCTGTTNAGTCTCTGGAATGGATTGCAGGATAAAGGCTTTCAAATTCGCGGTGATGAGGCACTCGTTGAGGAATTTAAGGATCTAGAACTGGCAGAACCTGATGAGTGGCGACAGGCCTATTTGACCAAAACCATTGCCTTTAAGCGGGTGGATAGTCTCGATGATGGGATGCGTTGGATTAACCAATATAGTAGTGGTCATGCCGATTGTTTAGTGACAGAATCCTATCAGGAAAGTTGTCAGTTTTCGTTGGGTGTTAAAAGTGCCTCAGTTTATATTAACATTTCTCCCCGATTTTCTCGGCTACCCAAACCAAATCACACCGTTTACTTAGGAATGTCTAATCGAAGTGGCTACTATCGAGGATTCATTAACCTAGAGGCACTAACACGTATCAAAAACGTGATCCAAGGACATGATTAGTCTTTATTTGCCAGTCTTTATTTACCTTTAAATAGGGATATAAAGTAAGGACATAATTAGTCTTTAAGATAATAAAATGCGACGATATCTCATCGGTGAATTTTCGCTCAAACGCATGATTGCTTCTGTTCTGTTTATCTACTTCTGCATCTGCCTCTATGCCTACTTCGGCAGCGAGCGGTCGATTTTTCTGCCTCCTCCAGCCAGCTATAGTGACAGCGAAGCCATTATTAAATTACCGGTTGATGACAAGACTCAAATTTCAGCGGTTCACCTCCCCCAAGCGAATGCAGACTATACGATTCTCTATAGTCATGGGAACGCTGAGGATTTGGGAATGATTTTGCCACGATTGGCGGAGTTACAAAGCTTTGGTTTTGGAGTATTCGCCTACGATTATCAGGGATACGGAACCAGTCAGGGGAGTCCTTCGGAATATAACAGCTATCGAGATATTAACGCCGCCTATCGTTATCTGACCGAAACTCTGAATATCTCCCCGAGTCATATTCTTGTTTATGGTCGTTCCGTTGGGAGTGGTCCTTCGGTGGATTTAGCCTCCCGAGAAGCGGTTGCGGCTTTAGCGGTTGAAAGTGGTTTTGTCAGTACTTTTCGGGTGGTGACACGAGCGCGATTATTTCCCTTTGATAAGTTTGATAATCTCAGCAAAATGGCGGATGTGTATAGTCCTGTTTTGATTATTCATGGAACTGAAGATGAGATTATTCCTTTCTGGCATGGGGAACACCTCTATGAGGCAGCAAATGACCCCAAACAGTCATTTTGGGTCGAAGGCGCAGGACATAATGACCTTTTAACGATCGCCGGCGATCGCTACCCCCAAACCTTAGCGGCTTTCAGTCAACTCGTCCGCAAAGAACAACGCTAGACAAAAACAATGATACTCCCGGTATAATCCCGGATGCAAGACATCGAAATGCTGAGTTCCTTAACCTTTCAGGTAAGCCGCGTCTTAGGTTTGATGACCCCAGGTAATTCAAGAATAAAGCAACTGCCTTGTCCCAGTTCACTTTTGACCTGAATAGAACCGTGATGATGATAGGCGATCGCCTCGGCCATGGCGAGTCCTAATCCCGTTCCCCCAGTTTGACGAGAGCGATCGCTATCGACCCGATAAAAGCGCTCAAAAATCTGAGTTTGTTCAGCCGAATCAATGCCAATTCCTGTGTCTTGGACTGTAATCCAAGCCGTGCGATCGCGTACCATTAAACGCACCACAACGTCCCCAGCTTGAGACGTGTATTGAATCGCATTCGCAATTAAATTTGACACTAACCGATAAAGCTGAGATTCATGACCGAACACATAAATCTCCTCAGCCGGAACCTCTTGCATCAAATTGATGTGCGCCAGAGTTGCCAATTCTGCATATTCCTCCGTTAAATCATGAATTAAATCATTCAAACAACAGGGTTCAAATACATGATGTGAAGACTGATGTTCCAAGGTACTTAAAAATAGTAAATCTGCAATTAAATGGCTTAAGCGTCGTCCCTGTCGTTCAAGGGTTTGTAGCATCGTCTGCATTTGCTGAGGAGTTGAGGGAGGAACCCGTACAATAGCCTCAATCGTAGCCAGAAGAGTCGCCAAGGGAGAACGAAGCTCATGAGCCGCATTAGCGGTAAACTGTTGTTGCTGTTGATAAGAGTGGTAAATCGGCTGCATCGCTAATCCCGACAGCCACCAACCCGCACATCCCACTAACATTAACGCCAGAGGAAAACCAAGACCTAAAATTAATCTCATCCGGTTAACTTCTGCATCAAAGCTCGCCAACGTTCGACCAATTTGGATATATCCCCAAGAGGAACTTGACTGTACTGCGGTTTGAGAATTTAGCTTGCCACTATGAAGAATCGTCGTAAATTGATGGTAGCGCGTACCCCTAGCACTGCGAAAGGTTTGCCAAGTTGTCGGGTTTAACGTTTGGGGTAAGGGAAGAGGATGGTTGGGAGAAAAAGCTAAGAGTTCGCCGCGATAATTGAACACCCGAATGTAGTAGGTACTGCGATCGCTAATGCCAAGCGTATGGCGTTGAATTAAGGTTGGATGATGGTTACAAGGTTGTCCTTGTCGGCACAAGTCAGGGAAAATTTGTTGTAAGATACCCGTGAGATCTCCCGATTGAGGAAGCCTCGGTTCTAAACTGTCATGAAGTGTGCCGGCAATAGATTCCATTTCCCGTTCCATCGCCGTCCAATTTGACTGAATTAGCGAGCGATACACCCCAAACCCCGATAACCCTAAAATTCCTCCCATAACTAGGGTGTACCAGAGCGCGAGACGGATTCTGCTATGGCGAAACAGTGGATAGCTATTCATGACTCCATGAACAAGGTACTATTAAAACGATAACCTTGACCTCGGATAGTTTCAATGGGACATCCGCAGCCATGATGGGCTAATTTACGCCGTAATAAACGCATCTGTGCCGCGACGACATTACTAATCGGTTCGTTGTCTAAATCCCAAATTTGATAGCGAAGTTTGCTGCCCGGAATAATTCGATCAGGATGTTGCATTAAATAGGCAAAAATCTGAAACTCTTTGACCGTTAAGGGAATCATTTGTGGCGGTTGGGTAAATCGGTGACAGATCGTATTGTTGGCATAGTCGAGAGAGAAGGCACCAACGGTCAGGGTTTGAGGTTGAAGGGTGGGCGATCGCCGCTGAAGCGCTCGTAACCGAGCCAGTAATTCCGCCATCACAAAAGGCTTCACTAAATAATCATCAGCCCCCGCATCTAAACCCGTAATTCGATGTTCCGGTTGTCCGAGAGCCGTTAACATCAAAATCGGGAGAGGGTTCTGGTGAGAGCGGATGCGTTGACATAACGCTAACCCTGATAATCCGGGTAATAACCAATCAATAATTGCAACGGTGTAATCCGTCCATTGACTCTCTAAATAATGCCAAGCCTCAATCCCATCCGCCACCCAATCGACCACATATTTCTCGTTGACTAGGACTTGCTTAATAGCCAAGCCTAATTCAACTTCATCTTCAACTAACAGAATTCGCATGGTGAGTGGTGAGAGCAAAACAGAGCCAACCTGATGTCTCTAGCAGGCGACTGCGATCGAGATTAGCAGACCGTAGCAGAAAAAGGGGGGGAGATTTCACCTGGATTTCATCTACTCTTTGGCAAACTAGAACGGCTTTACAATACACACCGATATTCTTTGGAGGAAAGCTGATGAATACAACGTCTATGATTGGCTCTATAATTAGCCCCCTATTCGCGCTCAGCCTAGTCTTCGGCACACCCACCCTCACCCTAGCTCATGTTGGACATGGGGACGAATTTCAGTCCGAAGGTGGAATTAACCGGGTTCCCGTCAACACAGATACCGATGCTCTGCTCGGGATTGAAGTGACAACCATTACCCCAGCGGCTGATGGTATGTCTCGGGTTCTGGTTCCCATGACGGCTTTAGTGGATAACGATGGCCAGCCGTTAGCCTTCGTACAGTATGACAATTTTTATGAACCCGTTCCCGTTGAACTTGGTGCAACGGAAGGGGACTTTGTCGAAATCACCGAAGGATTATCCATTGGCGAACAACTCGTCACCCAAGGTAGTTTATCCCTCTATGCTGAATCTCGGAAAACCCAAACAGCCGACACGGTAACGAGTTCAGAAACCGCCACCACTCTCACCGATGAAGCCGATACTCAAGCTGATACTCAAGGTATTCCCCAAGAACAGGATGCAGAAGGGACTCTAGCGCAACCCACGAGCAACGGTTTCCCCGTGGGGACATTAGCCACAGTGGGGGGAGTGGTGTTAATCCTCGGCGGTGGAGTGTTTTTCTGGACAAAAAGTCGTCGTCAGAAACGTCTTTTTTCTGACAAGTAAGGGGAGATAATTGTTGATCAATGTTCAATACCATTCTCAATCAGACCCTCAAAAATTCCATTGCTCAACGATGGTTAATCGTGATGGCAGCTATGCTGATCACCATCTGGGGTGTTGTTGGTGTCACTCAAATGCCTTTAGATGTTTTTCCTCCCTTTGCACCGCCGCAAGTGGATATCCAAACTCAGGCTGTTGGCTTGGCCCCGGAGGAAGTCGAAGCTCAAATTACCGTTCCTATTGAAAGTGCCGTTAATGGCTTACCCGGCGTAACCTTGGTTCGTTCGTCCTCTAAAGTGGGACTGTCTATGGTTCATGTTGTCTTTGACCAAGAGGCTGATATTTACCAAGCGCGACAGTCAGTAACGGAACGACTCCAACAAGTTATGAGTCAACTTCCTCAAGGAATTCATCCCCCAGAAATGTCTCCTTTAGTTTCACCGTTGGGGACGATTTTGCAGTACGCTTTTACAGTTAATGGTCAGGGAGATACCTCTCTGATGGATTTACGCCGTCTGGTGGACGTTACTCTAAAAAATCGGATTCTTTCGGTTCCTGGTGTGTCTCAGGTTACCCTTTATGGGGGAGATGAACGACAAGAACAGGTGTTGGTTGATCCCGAACAGTTGCGATCGCGCCAAGTCTCCTTGAACGATGTCACTGAAGCCGCTAGGGGAGCCAATTCAAACGCACCAGGCGGTTTTCTCGTCGGTGGTGGTCAAGAGTTACTCATCCGAGGTCTGGGACAGGTGAACAGCCTAGAAGACCTACAGCAATCGGTCGTGACTGTTCAAGAGGGTGAACCCATTTTACTTCAAGATGTCGCCGAGGTTAAAACCTCAGCAGCACTCAAACGAGGAGACGCCAGCTTGAATGGACAGCCAGCGGTAGTGTTAATGATTAACAAGCAACCGGATGTAGATACCCCCACTGTCACCCAAGCTGTGGAAGCCGTGATGGACTCGTTACAAGCTACCTTTCCCACTGATGTGGACGTTCAACGCACCTTCCGTCAGTCAAACTTTATTGATTCAGCCATTCGCAACGTCAGTGGCTCTCTGATTCAAGGAATTATCATTGTTTCAGTGATTATGTTGCTTTTTTTAATGAATTGGCGCACAGCCATCATTACGTTAAGTGCCATTCCCTTGTCTCTGCTGATTGGCTTAATGTTGATGAAATCCGTTGGGTTAGGTATCAATACGATGACCCTGGGTGGCTTAGTGGTGGCGATTGGCTCCGTCGTCGATGATGCCATTGTCGATATGGAGAACTGCTATCGCGGCTTACGAGAAAATCAAGCCCTAGAGACCCCAAAATCTCCATTCCAAGTGGTGTATGAAACGTCTGTATCTGTGCGTTTAGCGGTTATCTTTTCCACAGTTATTATCATTGTTGTCTTTGCCCCAGTTTTCAGTTTGACGGGGGTTGAAGGGCGAATTTTTGCACCAATGGGATTGGCGTATTTGCTCTCGATTGGCGCTTCGACTCTAGTCGCCATGACGCTGTCTCCGGCACTCTGTGCTATTTTGTTAACCCAGCATAGACTCCCCCAAGACGGTACATTTATTTCACGGGGGGCAGAGCGTTTATATCGCCCTTTGCTCAATGTATCGCTAAAAATTCCCCAATTTATTTTAGGATTAGCCTTAGCCTCTTTGGTGGCAACGATAGCGGTTGTTCCATCCTTGGGACGAGTGTTTCTGCCGGAATTTCAGGAAAAATCGATGGTAAACTCCATGGTTTTATTCCCCGGTGTCTCTTTGGAGATGACCAATCGAGCGGGGATGGCCCTGGCTCGTTCCCTGCAAGATAGTCCCCTCTATGAGTGGGTGCAAGTTCGTGCTGGACGCGCTCCGGGGGATGCTGATGGCGCTGGAGTTAGTATGGCTCATGTGGATGTTGAATTGAGTGATCTGGCTCTGGAAAATCGGGAGGATAGTGTTCAGCAATTACGGGAAAAATTCCTGCAATTGCCGGGAGTTGCGCCCAATATTGGCGGTTTTATTTCCCATCGCATGGATGAAGTGTTATCGGGGGTTAGAAGTGCGATCGCTGTCAAAATTTTTGGTCCTGATTTAGAGCAGTTGCGCCAAGTGGGGGAACAGGTACGAGATGCCATAAAACCCATTGCAGGCGTAGTGGATTTACAATTAGAACCCCAATTACCCATCCGCCAAGTTCAAATCCATTATGATCGCGACGCGGCAGCGAGGTATGGGTTGACCATGACTGCAATTTCTGAGATCGTGCAAACGGCGCTTAATGGTCAAGTGGTGTCCCAAATTCCTGAGAATCAACAACTGATTGATATTGTTGTTCGTTTACCCGAATCTGCCCGTAATAATTTAGATGCTATTGGGGCAATCCCTCTATCAACTCCCACCGGAGAAATGATTTCTCTAAGTGATGTAGCTCGCGTTGAATATGGTATGGGTGCGAATGTGGTTAATCGAGAAAATGTATCTCGTTTAATTGTGGTATCTGCGAATGTTTATCAGCGCGACTTAGGGAGCATTGTTCATGATATTCAAGCTGCAATTCGTGAAACGGTTGAGTTGCCCCAGGGGTATTTTATTCAATATGGAGGACAGTTTGAAGCTGAGCAAAAGGCGACCAATAATTTGGTGCTATATAGCTTGATTGCGGCAATTGTAATCACGATCTTGATGTTTTTCTCGGTCAAATCTTTGCCTGCAACAGTGGCGATTATGCTTAACCTTCCTCTAGCATTGGTCGGTGGAGTTATCTCGATCCTCTTAACTGGAGGGGTTATCTCGATCGCGTCACTGATTGGTTTTATTACGCTGTTTGGTGTCGCGGTTCGTAATGGGTTGCTGTTGGTGGATAATTACAATCATAAATTCGCCAAAGGGATGTTGTTAAAAGATGTGATTACTCAAGGTTCTCTTGAGCGTTTAAATCCTATCTTGATGACGGCATTAACCTCGGCACTGGGAATGCTCCCCTTGGCGATCGCCAGTGGAGCGGGAAATGAAATTCTTCAGCCTCTTGCCATTGTGGTCTTAGGAGGATTGTTTACTTCAACCGCCTTAACCCTGTTGGTCATTCCAGCTTTGTATGCTAATTTCGGGAAATGGTTAATTCCCCGTCAGCCTTCAGGTGTCCGACGCTGATGCCCCAGGTGACTGAGATATGGCTGCCTAGATTGCAGAAATTGCCGAATCAAAGAATAATTAAAGAATTACGTCTGAGAACGTCGAAGATGCTCACAAAATCATGATAAAGTCCTGAATAAAGAGGATTGGAAACAAATGCTAGAACAAATCAACGAGACAGTGAGCTTAGGCGATCGCGGACTCGAAGTGCGCCCCCTGGGTATTGGAGCCTGGGCCTGGGGCGATCGCTTCTTCTGGCAATATGGTAGCGAGTACGGTGAAGCCCAAGTCCGAGAAGCCTTCGAGGCCGCGATCGCCGCAGGAGTCACCTTCTTCGATACCGCCGAAGTCTATGGACAGGGCGAATCGGAACGACTCCTGGGAAAATTCAGCCAACAGTGCGACACTCCTGTACAAATCGCCACTAAATATGGACCCGTCCCCTGGCGCATCTTCAAATCCTCCGTCTATGATGCCGTCAGCGACAGCTTAGAGCGCCTACAACTCGATTGCATTCCCCTCTATCAAGTCCATTGGCCCTTTACCTGCTTCATGTCCCAGGAAACCCTCCTCAACGCCCTGGCCGATGAAGTCGAACGAGGACGGATTCAAGCAATTGGAGTTAGCAACTATTCCGCCGACGAAATGACGCAAGCTCAACAAATTTTGGCCCGTCGGGGAGTTCCCCTAGCTGTCAATCAAGTTCGGTATTCCCTATTGTCCCGGGCGATCGAAACTAAAGGGATTCTCGACACCGCCAAAGACTTAGGGGTGGTTCTGTTAGCCTATAGTCCCCTAGCTCAAGGCTTGCTCACCGGCAAATATACCTCAAACGCCAGCAACCCCGGCGGCGGGCGTAAAATGGACCCGAAATTCAGTGCGAAAGGATTACAACGCATTGAACCCCTATTGGGGATGTTGCGAGAGTTCGGACAACGGTATGATAAAACCCCGGCCCAGGTAGCTCTCAATTGGCTAATCGCCCAAGGAGGCGTAATTCCCATCCCTGGAGCTAAAAATGGCCAACAGGCTCAACAAAATGCCGGGGCCTTGGGCTGGACTCTCTCCCCAGAGGATTGGACGCGCTTAGAACAAGCCAGTCGCCCCTGGCTGTAGGACTTAGACAAGTTTTTGGGAGAGTTTTTTTGGAGAGTTTTTTTGGGACAAGTTTTTGGGAATTAAGGAGATAGTTTGACTATGAAGCGGATTTTAGTGACGGGTGCAACGGGACGAACCGGATCACTCGTATTTGAGAAATTGCAACAGTCTCAGGAGTTTGTGGCTGTCGGCTTGGCTCGTTCACCCGAGAAGGCTCAACAGCGATTTGGGTCAACAGACGGACTGGTGTTTGGCGATATCGGCGATCGCCAGAGTCTCAAAACCGCCATGGAGGGCTGTCAAGGATTGGTGATTCTCACCAGTGCAGTTCCCCAGGTCATCGCGCCGCCGTCAGAACCGGGACAACGACCCCAGATGGGGTTTGCACCGGGATCTGAGCCGGAAATCGTGGATTATCAGGGCCAAGTCAATCAGATTGATATCGCTAAAGCCGTTGGCGTGCAACAGGTGGTTGTCGTGGGGTCGATGGGGGGAACTGATGAGAATCATTTTCTCAATCACATCGGGAATGGCAAGATTTTGATTTGGAAACGCAAGGCTGAACAGTATCTGATGGACTCGGGATTGACCTATACGATTATCCGGGCCGGAGGGCTGTTGGATGAACCGGGGGGCGATCGCGAGTTATTGGTTGGCGATCACGATGAGTTGTTGAACCACCCGCCAGAGGGAGTTAAACCGTCCATTCCCCGCGCTGATGTGGCTGAATTAGTGGTTCAGTCCCTGGGGGAACCGACGGCTCGTAATACGGCTTTTGATGTGATTTCTAATCCTGAGGGTCTGGCCACTCGCGATTTTGCGGCGTTGTTTGCCCGGACAACACCGGGATAAACTGAATCCGGGTGAGTTGCCTGATTTTGTTAAAATTCCCTATACAAGCCCTAATACAAGTCCCAGCACCCCATTAGACGGTTCATGAGGACATGGGAACGGGTCGTCGAACAATGGCGATCGCGACTAAATGCAGACCATCCACAACGCCCTCGGGAAACACGGGAGGCGATTTTGTGCTGGCTGTTGGGGAACCAGGGGGAGGACTTTGACCAATTAGCGGCTTCTCATCAGCAAGTCCTCGAACAGTCGATGGAGTTTTGTTATAACATCCTCTGTCAACGCTATCTTGGAGTTTCGCCGGAGTCCGCCTATCGCCATTTAATCCGCCGTCTCGGGAGTTTAGTGCTGCTGCGTCACAAAATCCGCACTTGGGTTTCCCTCAGCCGCGATCGCCGTCGGACGGTCGTCGATGTGGTGCAGGAGGTTCTCCAAGAAATGCTCAACAGCGATCGCTATCTACAAGGGGAGATGCGCCGCATTACTCGCTGTGGCGGCGATCGCCATCTGCAAAACGCCCTTCTTCTCGCCAGCCTAGAGGAATACTGTTTGCGTCCGATTCGCAATCAACCGCTGTTGGTGTATCGCTTTGTCAACTATCTACGACGTAGCCAACGCGGGGGATTGACTCAAGTTCCCTCTCAGGAACTGGTGCGTCTAGTGTCGGTCGAAATTTCCCCCAATCAGGATCAAGAGCGGGTTAATCTCCTCGATACTCAAACCCTAGATCACTATGACCGCGATCGCGCCTGGGAGGAACAGCAAACTCTCCGGGACATGGTCGCCCGCGAATTTGCTCAATATCTCGAAGAGCAGGTGAGTCCTCTGGCGGCCCAATGGTTGGGACTCTATCTGCAAGGGTACAGTCAAGAGGCGATCGCCGATTATCTGGATCTCCCCATCAAACAGCTTTACCGTTTACGGGAAAAGGTCGGCTATCACGCCATTCGTGTTTTTAGCCTTAAACATTCCCCGGAATTGGTGGCCAATTGGCTCAAAACCTCCCTACAAGACCATCAACTCGGACTCACGAGTAGCCAGTGGCAGGAGTATTATCACAGTCTTGATGCCCGAGAGCAAGAAATCCTTGAGCGTTTCAAGGCCGGAGAATCTCCTGAGGCGATCGCTCAACATCTGAACCTGAAACGCAGTCAGATCACCAGTGAATGGGGGAAACTCTACCTCGCCGCTCAACAAATCCGTAATTCTACGGAGTAATGGGTGATCAGATCTCTGTAATTTCAACTAAAATAAAACTACTCGCGCCTCAACTTTAGAGTCCCCCGGCCATCGATAAGCCAACAGCAACCAACGCATCTAGCCAATTTCTCGTTAACCGTCACGTCGCGATTGTCATGAATTCATCAGGGTTGCATCGTAGTTAGGTTTGGGTTCTTCTCAAACTCGTCCATTTATGCTGAAAACCCTCACCATGAACTCCGATTGGATTTTTCACTCCATCGATAAGATTTTGCCCTTTGAGGTTTGTTTGTACCACCAGGTGATTCCGCTATCTATGGAAGGAAGCCGGATTTACCTAGGAATGGTCAATCCTGATGACACAGCTGCCTTAGAATACCTGCGAACCTTATTGGGCTATCTTAACTGTTCTCTGGTTCCCCAAAGTATCGCCAATCAAGACCACCAGGACTTATTGACGGCGTATCTCAATCACACCAATCAGGCGACTCCCACTGAATTAGCCCAAGATAGCAACGCCGGTGAACCTACCGCCTTCCAACCGCCGCCAGACTGGCCCGCTCTCAATTTGACCCCTCGACATTTAACCTGTCCTGTCGCTACGTTAGCACTCTTATCTCCCCCTCAGATGATTCAGGAATTATTAGCACGAGTTTTAATGGGGGGAATTGGACGTTTACATTTTGCCCGAGAAGCTGAATCAGGAACGATTCTCTGGAGTCAAGATGGCGTTCCTCAATCGGTTTTAAAAGCTCTACCTCTTACTGTGTTTCAGGGTGTGATTAATGAGTTAAAACGCTTTATGGGGCTTCCCTTGTTACCAGTGCGTCAGCAAAAGGAAGTGGAGTTAGAACGCTCCTATGAAACNAACCCCGTTTTGTTACGGTTACGGGTGATGCGAGGCGAGGAAGGAGAAGAAGCTACTTTACAAGTATTACGGGGTGCAGCGTTAAAGTTCTATCAGCAACAAAAACTGATTGATTTGAGCCAGGAAGTGTTGATTACTGCTCAAACATTGCAAAAGAAACTCGGAGAGATTCATCAAACTTGTCAACGTCATCCGAGTCTATCTCAGAAACATTTAGAGGTCTTACCTGCGTTAACTCAAGTTTTACAACAAGTCGAGGCTCAGGTGAATACGTTAAAGTCCACTGGCTAAGTTGAGTTGGCTCAATTGGCCAGCCTAGAGTTTGCTATACTATTGACATCCCCGGAAAACCCCGAAGATCTGTATTTTTGCGTTTTACTGAAGCTTATGGCTAGGCCAAAGGAATTTGATCGGCAGGATGTCCTCAACAAAGCGATGCTGACGTTTTGGCAACAAGGCTATGAGGGAACCTCGATTCGGACTCTACTTGAAAGGATGGGGATTCATCGGGGTAGTCTTTATGATACATTTGGGGATAAGCGTTCTTTGTTTCAAGCGAGTTTGGAGCATTATGATCGCACGGTCATTGCTCATAATTTTGCCCCTCTTGAGTCTCCTGATGCGTCTCGGGAAGCTTTAGTTGATTTCTTTGCTTCGGTAGTAGACTGGAGTTTAGATGACGGCGATCGCAAAGGCTGTTTATTAGTCAATACGGCGGCTGAATTAGCGTCTCAAGATGCTGAGATCGCGCAACAAGTCTCTCGATATTTTCAGACGATTGAACAGAGGTTTGAACGGGTTTTATGGCGATCGCGTCAGAAGGGAGAACTCACCCACTCCGGCGATCTTCGTCTGTTGGCTCGATACCTTGTCATGAATTTACAGGGATTACGCATTACGGCTAAGGTTCAACCGAATCCGCAAACCCTTCAGCAACTGGCTGATATGACGTTGTCAACGTTATTCAATCGTTCTAATTATTCGGCTTAATCATTTGACTTTATAATTAAACTGATTCTTCGTTTTACAGATAATTTAGATAGATTTCCAGTTGGAGATTTAAGTTAAAGATTCGAGTTGAAGATTCGAGTTGGCGATCGCCGTAAATTAAGAAATGCAAACTAAAGTCCTGATTTAATAGAAACTCGATTAAACTCAAGGCAGGCTTAAATGTCATGCTTTAGCATGATAGAGTCCCATTGTTCGTGCTTAAATATTATTTTTGATAACGTTTTTGATGACGTTTTTTGGAAATGTTTTTTGAGAACGTTATCCCTAGGTATTTAAGCAAAAAAATAGCATCATGACGACTTTCGAGATTTTCTAGTAAACCCCGAGCAAATTATTATGAAACATTCTTCCATGGCCTCTTCAGTTTCTGCGGCCGGAAAC
>P_2C_Liq_1_UnCtyDRAFT_1000397_pt1 | contig 18875 bp, 12 predicted proteins | sample Pon2CUnioCityCA_2_FD_10234 | JGI IMG/M metagenome (IMG submission 10234) | reverse complement strand
GGTCGTCGCTGGGGGCGGTGGGGCGTGTGCCGTCGCCGAGGATGAAAGGGATGCCTTTTTGGCAGGCGTCAACCAGTCGCTCTTCGGCGGCTGTTGTCTGCCCGTTGGTGACGGCTTTTTCCCAATCGCTCCATGTGCGGACGGGTTTGCGGGCGGGTGTGTTCTGACTCATCAAACTCTCGATACTGATACGCGCCCCACTATGCGGGCTTGGGCGGGGAATTCAACAAAAGGTTGTGTTCTGCTGCCCTCTGTCTGTCCATACTGCTGTATGCACAGGATGCCACATAGGCTGCCCCACGCGGTTTGGCGGGCAAAATGACGCTCCGTTGTGCTTTTCATCGGGCGGGTGTTGGGCCTATGTTGGCGCAAGTTTTTACTCAGCATAGCGGGGACACTATGAGCGATATCGTAATTCTGGACGGCGCACGCACGGCCATCGGCACCTTTGGCGGAAGCCTTGCAGGCACAGCGCCATCCGCGCTCGGCGCGACCGTGACCAAGGCCGCTTTGGAGCGCTCTGGCGTTGAGGGCGGGCAGATCGGGCATGTGGTGTTTGGCCATGTGATCAACACCGAGCCGCGCGATATGTACCTCAGCCGCGTTGCCGCGATGGAGGCGGGTATCCCTGATACAGCGCCCGCGATGAACGTGAACCGCCTCTGCGGGTCGGGCGCGCAAGCCATTGTTTCTGCTGTGCAATCTCTCATGCTGCAAGACGCAAGCTTTGCTGTCGCGGGCGGGATCGAGTGTATGAGCCGCGCGCCCTACATCGTTCCGGCGCAGCGCTGGGGCCAGAAAATGGGCGACATCAAGACACAAGATATGATGCTTGGCGCGCTCAACTGCCCCTTCGGAACGGGCCACATGGGCGTGACCGCCGAGAACGTGGCCGCCGAGCACGACATCAGCCGCGAGGCGCAAGACGCCTTCGCAATGGAGAGCCAGATCCGCGCCGCAAAGGCGATCGAGGCGGGGTATTTTGCCAGCCAGATCGTGCCTGTCGAGGTGCGCGTGAAGCGCGACATGGTGCCCTTTGACGTGGATGAACACCCCAAGGCCACAACCCCCGAGGCCCTCGCAAGCTTGCGCACCGTCTTCCAGAAAGACGGCACCGTCACCGCCGGCAACGCCTCAGGCATCAACGACGGCGCGGCGGCTATGGTGCTTGCCCGCGCTGACGCGGCGGAGGCTGCCGGGCTCAAACCGCGTGCCCGTGTTTTGGGCTACGCCCATGCGGGTGTGCGCCCTGAGGTTATGGGGATTGGCCCTGTACCTGCGGTACAAAACCTGTTGGCGCGTACGGGCCTGAGCCTTGCAGATTTTGATGTGATTGAAAGCAACGAAGCCTTCGCGGCGCAAGCGCTTGCGGTGAACAAAGAGCTGGGTCTTGACCCTGCAAAGGTAAACCCCAACGGTGGCGCAATCGCGCTGGGGCACCCTGTGGGCGCGACAGGTGCAATCATCACTTTGAAAGCGCTCTACGAGCTTGAGCGGATCGGCGGCAAGCGCGCCTTGATCACGATGTGTATCGGTGGCGGGCAGGGTATTGCCCTTGCGATTGAAGCTATCTGATCTCGATAGAGGCGCGGGTTGCGCGGCCCTCTGCATCCACCACGCTCAGCTCAAAAAAACCTTGGGTCATAGGCCCGAGGGAAGCCTCTCGGCTGTGCAGCCCAAGCGCTTTTATCTCCCCGTTGGCAAAGACCGCATAGGGCGGTGTGCCGCCGCGTAGCTTGAGAATGAGCGGTAGCTCGGGGTCAGCAGCGAGCCGTGCGCCTGACGGAGGAAAGACGATGTCGGGGCGGCTGGCGTCAGCCCGTTTGAGCGCATCGCGGGTTTCAAAGCGTTGTAGGGGCTGTGGCAATTGTGCGTTGCTCACGATGAGCGTTTCTGGAGGCGGAGGCGCCAAGGGGGCTATTTGTGGTGCGACGTATTGAAAGACTTGCGCCAGCAAAGGGGCCGCGGTGCTGCGCGCAAAGGCCTGTTGCATGGGCGTACCGTCGGCGCGGCCCACCCAGACGCCGACAACATAGCGCCCGTCATAGCCCAGGGCCCAGTTGTCACGGTAGCCATATGACGTGCCTGTCTTGAAGGCGATGCCGTGGTTGAGCTGTGCATTTTCCAGCGGGGCTGAAGACAGGATTTCGCCAACTTGCCATGCGGCGGCAGAGGCTGTGACGCGTTGGCCGCTTGCAGGCTGTGGCGCATATTGGCTGAGTGTAACGGCCCTGCCGTGTTGGGCAAAGCTGGCGTAAAGTGTGACCAGATCGTGCAGAGAAAGCCCGACGCCGCCAAGCCCGACGGCTAGGCCAGCCTTGCTGCCTTGTAGCTGCGGCTGCAGCCCCGCGCGCTCCAGCCGTTGCATGAAGCGCTCGGGGCCAATGCGCTCGAGCAGGCTAACGACGGGAATGTTGAGCGAGAGTTGCAACGCTTCGCGCAGCTTGATTTCGCCGCGAAACTGGCCGTCAAAGTTGCTCGGCGTATAGGTGCCAAAGCGCACGGGGGCATCTTTGATGAGGGTTTCGGGGTGGGCCAAGCCGAGGTCGAACGCCATGGCGTAGACCAGTGGTTTGAGCGCCGATCCGGGGGACCGGGTTGCGCGGGTCATGTCGATGTAGGCCTTGCGGGCGGTGTCGTCTATTTCAGCGGCAGAGCCAACAGACGCAAGGATCTCGCCGCTTGTGTGATCGGCCACCATAAGCGCGATGGTGACATTGGGCTCAAGGCGGTTGAGATGTGAGGCTGCGAGGCTTTCAAGGCGGTTTTGAAGCCCAGCATCAAGTGTCAGCAAGATCTGCGCTTGTTCTGGCTGCTCAAGCCGTGCGCGCTCGGTGGTGTGAAAGGCTGTGGCTGGAAACGGTTTGAGGCTGGAGGAAACCGCGGTGCGGCGTGCAGCAGAGGTGGCTTCTGAATGAAATACCCCTGCCTCTTCAAGGCGTTCCAGAGCCGCATCGCGCGCGGCTTGGGCCACGCGTGCGGCGCGGTCGGGCCGTCGGGCTTCTGGCGCTTGGGGCAGGGTAACCAGCAGAGCGATTTGCGCAGGCGTGAGGCGCTTTGGCTCTTTGCCGAAGTAGGCATAACTGGCTGCACGCACGCCTTCCAGGTTGCCACCAAAGGGCGCGTGGGTGAGGTAAAGCGTAAGGATTTCTTCTTTGCTGAGCCGCTGTTCGAGCGCCAGTGCCAGCTGCATTTGGCGCAATTTTCCGCTCCAGCTTCCTGTGCGGCCATTTTCGAGCAGCCGTGCGACTTGCATGGTGAGAGTTGATCCGCCCGAGACAATGCGACCGTTCCAGAGCGCTTGCCAGCTGGCCCTAATGAGCGCGCGGGCGTCGACACCTCTGTGTTGAAAGAAGCGCTTGTCTTCATAGGCCAGGAGCGCCTCAATATAGGTCGGGTCAACATCAGCTATCCGTGTGGCGAGCCGCCAGCGCCCGTCTTCCACAGGAAAGGCGCGGAGAAGCTCTCCGCCACGCGCGCGCACTTCCACCGAGGTTTCGTGAAGCAGCGGGGGAAGCACTGCGTCTTGTGTCCAGCGGTTCAGCCCGTCATGTGCGCCTGCAAAGAGGGCCATGGCGCAGGTTGCGGCGAGCACAGCATGACGGATCATTTTGGCGATACTGTCACCTCGCCTGCTGCGGTGTGAGCGCGATAGATCGGGCGGTACATGTCCTCGACCGTGGCTGGCGCGTGGTGGTAACGCCCCGGTGTGACAGCGCGCACGATATAGGCCAGCTCGACAGTTTCACGCGCGCTTGCATTGACTGCGGCGAGAAAGCGCTCGGCGCGGAACTCGGTGGTCTCGGTGCGTGACGGGGTCAGCCAGCTGAGCGCGCCAATGTCACCGCTTTGCAAGAGGTTGGGATTGTCGATTTCAAAGCCCGCCGGGAGCGGATCGTTGATCATGAGGCGTGCGGATGCGTTCTCAAAAGAGTTGACCTTGAGATGGGTGACCAAGCGCTCACCCGCAACCACATCAAGTGCGTCAACAGGCACACCATCGAGCGTGTAATACTGGCGTGTGATGCTGTAGCCATAGCCCCCCGCCTCTGGCGCCACGCGGGGCACACCAAAGGTTGTAAGGGTGATGTCTGTCGCGTCTTTGTTTGTGTTTGTCAGGGTCTGGCCTTGCAGCAGCTCTGCGTGATCAAGTTGTAAAACAGGCAGATCGAGGCTCTCACCATTGAGCGTGAGGCTTGGCGCTGCGCCAAGGAGTGAGTCAACGGCGAGCAATGTCCAGACCATCTCTTGAGTTGAGTGGCGGCCTGTATCGCCGGTGATCCGCTCGGCGAGGGCTGCGAGGTTTACGGCCTTGCTGCCGGCTTCCTGACCAAGGGCAATCACTGCGGCTGTGTCGCGGTGGCGGGTGCCGTAATCGGCGCGCCACGTGTAGCTTTGTGGCCCTGCCATGCGCGAGATTGCCTCAACGGCGCTGGTGAACATGGCATCTGCGCGCAGCTGATCGCCGTGATAGGCAAGAGCGGCTCCCAGCTGGGCCTTTCCCATCGGTGTGTTAAAGGCCCGTTCCTTCACATCGGCATAGTAGCGCAGATCAGACACAGCTGTTTGGCCTTCTCGGGCCAGAACATAAAGCGCGTAGGCCAGGTCGCCGCCCTCACTGTCAAAGTCGCCATAATTGTTCACGCGGTTGGTGAGGTTGCCGAGCGCATTCTTGAAGGCGAGGTCAGGCACATTCAGGCCTTGGGCGCGGGTGCGGCTGAGAAAGTCGGTGACATAGGCGTCAAGCCACAGGTCTCCAGACCCGGGGTACCAAAGGCCAAAGCTGCCAGAAGAGGACTGCCGTGTCAGGATGCGTGCAACAGCTTTTTCAACGCGTTCGTTCACATCGCTGCGTTGGGTCAGGCCGAGGCCCTCTGTGACAGCAGAGAAGTAGAGCAGGGGCATGGCTGTCGAGGTGAGCTGCTCGGTGCAGCCGTAAGGGTAGCGGTCGAGTTTGGCCAGAAGGCTGGCAACATCGAACTTTGCGATTGGCCCTGCAGATACCAGCGCGCGGGTCGTTTCGCCGCGGTAAGCTTCTGTCAGATTGGCATCCAGAAGAAAGCTCTTTGCCCCCGCCAGAGAGAGGCGGCGGGTTGTGGAGACTTCGGGGTCAAGGCGGCGCACAGGAAGTGTGAGCGTCTTTGTGAGGGTCTCTCCTTCAGGCGATGTCAGAGTGATTGTAATCTCATGATCCCCCTCGGTTGCAGCGCTCATAGGCACGGTGAAGACAGCCTGTTCGCCCTCGCCAAGCGAGAGCTTGGCAGGCAAGCTGCTTTTGACCAGCTCAATCGCCGTGGAGGCCAGCTCAAGGCCAACAGCACCTGTCGGGCCATCTGCATGGGTGATCTCAAGGCGCAGCTGGCTTTGGTCGCCGGGCGAGAGATGGTTTGGCAAGCTGACGCTAAGCACAATCGGATCTCGTATGATCACATCTTTGTTTGCCGCACCAACGCCGGTGGGCGACCAGACAACAGCCATGAGCCGCAAGGTGCCGTTGAACTCGGGCACGTCAAATGCAATATTTGCCATTCCATCTGCCCCGATTTCGACAGGGCCCTGGAAGAAGGTGACAAGCTCGTCAGTCGGGGGCGGGCCTTCAAGGCCTGCTGCTCCGCCAGCATCTCCACCTGAGCGGATGCGCCCGAGGTTGCCTTTGGAGGCATCAATCAGACGGCCATAAATGTCGCGCAGTTCGACACCGAGTTTGCGTTTGCCAAAGTAGTGCTCTTTGGGTGCGGGCGGCTCAAAACCTGTGAGGTTGAGGATACCTGCATCCACGGCTGCGAGGGTCACAAAAGCGGTTTCTCCTGCGGCCACGTTGTTTGCTTTGATGGCCACCTGAAGAGGTTGGCGCGGCTTGGTGAGATCAAGAGAGAGCAGCTCCACATCAAGCGCCTTATCGGCGGGGTCAACACTTGCGTAGGCAAGGCCTATAGAGCGGGTTGGCAGGAAGCTGTCGGCCATACCCATCGGGCTGATGTGGGTGACAGTGACATAGGCGCCTGCGCCCCAGTCTGCGCTGACTTGCATCGGGATGAGATTTTCTCCTGCGGTCAGATCAACCATCTTGGTGGAGATGAGACGGTCTGACATGACTTGTACCATGGCTGTGCCAGCGCTGCGGGGCAGCACGCGGAGTTGAACGTCATCGCCCACTGTGTAGCTTTCACGATCAAGAGACAGCTCTAGTGTGTCAGGGGTGCTGACTGCGCCGCCAACGTTGTACCAGCCTGCATAAAATGAGTCTGAGGCCGAGCTGTAGGCACGCCCTTCTAGCTCGACGACAAGCTCGTATTCGCCCCAGTCAACAGGGGCAGTCACGGTGCCTTTGCCACCTGCCAAGCTCACTTGGCCTGACAGCTCTTTGGTGCGGGTTATGATAGGTTCCCAGTTCCAATTGCCGTTTTGTTCATACCATTGGTAGCGCGTGTTAACGCGGTTGAGAGTCCAGCGTGCGTCTGCCGACATGGGGATGCGGTTGGCCGCGAGCACCATGATATCAAACGTGGCTTCGGTGCCTTCGGAGACAACGCCGTCAAACAGTGGCTTGAGGCCCACGAGGGGTGTTGTGCTTTGCACGGGGCGTGTTGCACTGCGCTCGACAGGGCGGCCTGAGCCCTCGGCAACTTGCAGGCGCACTGTGGCTTCCAGCGGCAGGCCCAAGGCGTCGGCCTTTGGCAAGGCGAGGGGGATTGTTGCGGTGCCTGTTGCGTCTGTTTGAGTGGAGGGCAGGGCATCAGACACCGTGCGGAAGCCGGCTGTGTAAGGCCCGAAGGTAAAGCCCGGGTAGGCCTCGAGCGTGCGGTTGGCACTCAGGCTGATGCGGCCCTCGACCGTGAGATCGGCGGCAGGCGCACCAAAGAGATAGGCGGCCTTGAGCCTGGCATTTGTGGGCATGTCTGCGCTGAGTTCGGTGGCTTCAATTTCGATGTCAAAGTCGATCCGCTCGGGCAGAAAATCTTCCACCAGAACAGTTGTGCTTGTCAGGGCATCTCCGTCTGCTGCGCTGCGCATCTCAAGCGTCCAAGCGCCACGTGGCGCACTTGTGGCGACGGGCATGGCAAAGACGTGACCTCCCGCGTTGCCTTGGGCCGAGAGCTGGCGGCTGTATTCGACACCGTCAGGGCGCAACAGCACCGCTGTTATAGGGAGGTCTTCGAGGGCCTCTGCTTTCGTGTTACGGACCAGCGTTGTTGCGAATATCGTGTCGCCTGCGCGGTAGGCTCCCCTGTCGGTTGTCAAAAACAGATCAAGCGCTTTGGGGGCATTACGGCCGGAGACGCCCCTGTCGGAGAGGTCAAATGCCGGGTCTGTCAGAGAGAGGAATGCCAAGTCTTCGTTGCCGCTATGCGCCAAGACCATGGCTGGTTCAGCGCCGCTTTTGCCTGCTGTGAGCGCGGCGGGGAACTGTGCCGCGCCAGACGCGTCTGTCATGGCCTCGGCGATAATACGGTTGGCACGCGACACAAGTTGAACTTTCGTTCCACTCATTGGCTGCGCTGTCTTGAGGCTTTTTACAAAGACATGGAGGCCGTCATTGCCTGCTGCGGTGCTGAGGCCAATGTCAGACAGGACAAACCATTGCTGAGCGACGCTGTTATATGGCTCCGTGTCGCCTTTGACTGCGGCGCTCAAAACATAGATGCCCGCAGGCTGGCCTGCGATGGCCTCGCCAATGGGTAGGCGCGTTGTGACGTCTTGGTTGAGGGCACCATCGGTCAGGCCTGTGCCGCTCCAGATTTCGTCGCCGATGACGCCACCCAGCTGACTCTCTTGATAGCGGTAGAGCGGCTGCGCAAACAGTCCGTCTTGCATGGCGCGCAGCAGGTTACGGTCGCTGACGCGGCGCAGGGTCAGGTCAAGTTCGGGCGCGTTGACCGTTTGTACAGGCAGGCTTGCCTCGCCGCCAAGAGGCAGCACGTAGCCACGGCCCGGGAAGCTTGCACTTGCCACGCGGTCGCGCACATAGAAGCTCTGGGTCACATCGCGGTCGAGCCCCTCGCCGCTTTGCGCGGGCAGGCCGGCGCGAAAGGTGACGCTGTAGCGTGATCCGAATTCAACACCTGAAATGCAGAGTTCATCGCCCTCGGCCTGAACGGCAAACCGGGGGTCAGGGAGGGCGAGGAACCGTGCGAAATCTTCTTCATCTTTGGAGAGCGGCTCATTGAACTCCACGCAGATCTTGGGGTTTGCGGTTTCGGCTTCAACGTCAGTTGTCACAATGCGGAAGCCGTATTTGGAACGTGCTTCGGCAAGCGCAACAGAAATTTCGGGTGCTGACGAGAGAGACTGAGCCAGCTTTAATGCCGGAATCATATCACGACCGCGGCCCAGCTCTTGCAATGTGTTAGCCATGGTCTGGAGGGCTTGGGCGCGTGTTTCTGCTGCGCTTGCGCGCAGATATGCGTTGATAGAAGCCATCAGGGCATCGTTGGTGAAGCGGCGTCTGTCGCTGCGTTGGGAAGGCTTGTACCGATCAATAAAACCGCTGTAGCTGGCCCAGTCTTCGGCTGTGTCTGTACGGGCTGTGACAGCTCCCATCCAGCGCCATGCGGAAAAGAGATCACCTGTGACTGCACGGTCTCTGGCGGTGTCGCGCATTGCGGTGGTGCTCCACTGGGCGTCGGGGTGCTTGTCTGCCAGCCCTGCGGCGAAGGCGCGGGCGTTTTGCAGATCACGCGGTTTCAGGAAGCTCAGCTCTTGGGCGCGGGTTTCGGCCAGGGCGATCACCTCAGGCGCATAGGGGCGCATTGCGACAGATTTGGCGCCCTCAAAAAACAGCTGGTCGTATGCGCCAGACTTGGGAAAACAGGCATTCGACTTGGTGTTGAAGGTGTAGGCGACACAGGCTTCAAGGGCGATGCATGCGCGCTGGCAGGAGGGCTCGTCAGTATCAAAGAGCTGTTGAAGGTCGTTTCCGACAAGGTCTGTGTTGAGAAAAACGGTCATGTGCCGCTCAGGTAGAACGGCTTGAGCCACCGCCAACGAGCTTGAAATGAGCAAAAGGAACAGCGTGGCGATAAATTTTTTCATGAAACCCTCCGTGAGTCGTCTTTATCGTCGCACGGTAAGACCATTTCACGCAATGTTTTGCATCGTCGTTAAACAGGTCTTCACGTTGTTTGGGCTAGTTTGTGGGTAAGACACTCGCAGCATGGTGGAGAAGCAAATGAGCCTGGTGGACAAGCTCACGCAAGAAAGGCGCGCGCGGCTTGCGGCCGAGCGCCTGCTTGAGCAGAAGCAGGCCGAGCTTTTTGCGGCAAACCAGAAGCTGGGGGCGCATGCCAAAATGCTCTCTGCCCAGATTGTCGAGACACGTGCCGAAGTCAAAAATGTGCGCGATGAAAACCAGCGGGTTAAGTCTGACCTGTCTGTTGCGAACAAAAAGATCGAGATTGCCGAACGCAGGCTTTGGCTTTCGATCCAGTCGATCAATGACGGGTTTGCCTTTTTTAATTCTGACAGCCAGATGATCATGGCCAACAAAGCCTACCTTTGGGCGTTTGACGGGCTGGAAGAGGTAACGACGGGGGTAACCTACATCACGCTTCTACAGTTGCTCACCGATGAGGGCATCGTTGACCTTGCAGGCGAGGCGCCAGCAGAATGGCGCGCGCGGATGCTGGCACGCTGGCAAAGCATCGACCCCGCTCCAGAGACGATCCGGCTCTGGAATGGAGAATATGTTAAACTTATTGACCAGCGCGGGCACGGTGGCGATGTGGTGAGCCTCGCGCTTAATATCTCCGAAACTGTGCGTTACCAGCGCGACCTGAGAGAAGCCCGCGACAGCGCTGAAAGCGCGGCGCGTGCCAAATCGGCTTTCCTCGCCAATATGAGCCATGAGATCCGCACCCCCATGAACGGTGTTGTCGGGATGGCCGAGCTGCTTATGGATACGTCACTGGACGAAGAGCAGGAGCTTTTTGCCAAGACGATCAAAAATTCAGGTGAAGCGCTGTTGGTGATCATTAATGATGTGCTTGATTTCTCCAAGCTTGATGCTGAAAAAATGGTGCTACAGCACCAGCCGTTTGATCTGGATACGGCGATCCACGAGGTCGTTCTGTTGATGCAGCCTGCCTTGCAGGGCAAAGAGGTGCAGATCGTTGTGGACTACGATCTGTTTATGCCGACGCAGTTCGTCGGGGATGTCGGTCGGTTGCGCCAAGTGCTGACAAACCTGATCGGCAATGCGGTGAAGTTTACCAGCGCGGGGCATGTGCTGGTGCGGGTGGTGGGTGTCTTTGATGCGGCGGCGCGCAAGACGCNGGTGCATGTCACCGTGCAAGACACAGGTATCGGTATCCCTGAAGACAAGCTTGCGCATGTCTTTGGCGAGTTCAATCAAGTGGAAGATGAGCGCAACCGCGCGTATGAGGGTACGGGGCTGGGCCTTGCGATAAGCCAGAAGCTTGTCAAAATGATGGGTGGCGAGATTTGGGTGGATTCCGAAGTCGGGGTTGGCTCCAGTTTTGGCTTCAAGGTGGAGCTGGCGACCGAAGCTCAAGCCGAAACAAGCACGCTAAAGCCCATCCATGGTAAGGCCTTGTTGCTTGAACCCTCTGATATTTTGGCTGAGCTGGCTCAAAAGCAAATGACAAAGCTTGGTTTGGCTGTAGAGCGCTGCGCAACGGTTCCTGATGCTTTGGCTTGTTTGAAGCCTGAGACATCGCTGGTGATGGCGGATAGTGATTTTGTGGGGCACGATCTGTTGGCGTCACTGGAGGCAGCAGAGTTTGGCGGGCGCGTGCTGCTTCTGGGCCCTCAGGCGAGCGGGCTTCAGGCCGAGGGTGCAGGCCGATTGGATGTGCAGCATTTGCAAAAACCTCTGAGCCGCCGCGCCCTATTGGACAAACTGTTGCAGGAAAAAGAGCCTGAAGACGCCGCGGCGGCTGAAACGTCTGATGTGGAGGTGATGACATCGAGCCAGCGGAAAATGCGTGTGCTTGCGGCTGAAGACAACAAGACCAACCAGTTGGTGTTTCGTAAGATGGTCAAGGCGCTGGATATTGATCTTAAATTCGCAGGCAACGGTGTGGAGGCGGTTGCGCTTTATCAGTCGTTTGAGCCTGACCTCGTGTTCATGGATATTTCCATGCCAGAGATGGACGGGAAAGAAGCGACAAGACGGATCAGAGCGCTGGAGGCCGAAAGCGGAAGACATACGCCTATTTTTGCGCTCACGGCACATGCGATGGCGGGAGACAAAGAAGAGATCATGGCGGCAGGCATGGATGCGTTTCTCAACAAGCCTCTGCGCAAGGCCGAGATCTATGGTGCAATCGGCGACCATCAACCAACCGATGCGGCACCTGTTATTGTCGAGACCGCGCCCTAGCCCGCGCGCAGGAAAGCAGGTTTGTCTGGCGTTGAAAGCTCGGGTGCATAGGCATAGCCACCCGTATCAAACTCCTTGAGGGCCTCGGCTTCTTTGATACGGTGCTGGATGATATAGCGCGCCATCGCCCCGCGTGCTTTCTTGGCATAGAAGCTGACAATCTTCGGGCCTTGCGGTTTGTCTTCATAGAACATGGGCGTGACAACCCGCAACTTTAGCGCGGCAAGGTCGACCGCGCCGAAATATTCCTGACTGGCGCAGTTGACGAGCGTGTCTGCTCCAACGGCCGCGCCTTCGGTATTCAGTTGGTCGGCGATGGCACTGCCCCAAAACTCATAGAGGTTTTTGCCCTTCGGGTTTTTGAAGCGTGTGCCCATTTCCAGACGGTAGGGCTTGATCTCGTCAAGGGGGCGCAAGAGGCCATAGAGCCCTGACAGAATGCGCAGGTGATCCCCTGCCCAGAGCAGCTCGTCTTCTTCCAGGCTTGCCGCCTCAAGGCCGGAGTAGGTGTCGCCATTGAACATGAGCGCGGCAGGTGCGGGCTGCATGGCCTCCCAGTTTTGGAACCGGTCATAGTTGAGCTTGGCGAGGTTATCGCTCAGGTGCATCAGTTTGGCGAGGTCGCCAGCGGTGAGCTTTGCGGCCTCGTGCGCCAGCTCTTCGGCGCGGGTGGCAAAGACGGGCGCGCTCACGGGGAGTTTGGCCGTAGCGTCTTCGTTCAGTTTCTTCGCAGGCGAAATTACTACCAACATGTGTCATGCACCCCCATGCATCAGGTCAAGAAAGGTCTCTCCAAAGCGCTCGGCGCGTTTGTCGCCGATCAGTCGCTCTAGTGCATCTAGGGACTGTGGCCGTGTTTGTGCAACCTTTGCCAGCTGCGAATTTGTCAGGCTGAGTGGTTTTTGAGTTCCGCAGGAGCCGCGCTGAAGCTTTTGGTGCGCGTCCATGAGCATATCAAACAGGCTGCCTGCAGGCTTGCCAGCGAGCTTGCGGCGCGCAGGGTGGGCCTTTGGTGTGTCGTCTGACAGAACAGAAAGAAAGTCGCGGCCATACTTCTCAAGCTTCTTTTGACCAACGCCGGGAATCATGGCGAATTCATCCAGCGTTTGCGGCTTGCGCTTGACCATTTCAACAAGGGTGCGGTCGTTGAATACGATGTAGGCCGGGAGCGCTGCCGCTTCCGCAAGAGCGCGGCGCTTTGCTTTGAGCGCTGAGAAAAGCGGTGCGTCTTCTTCAGAGACCAGCATTTTGATCTTCGGCCCGCTGCTGGCGGCAGCGGTTGTGATAAGGTCTTGGCGCAGGGTTAGCGCTTCTTCGCCCTTGAGCAAGGGGTGAGCCTTGCGTGTTACTTTCAGCGCGCCATGCGCGCGGGCATCGGGGCGGATGAGGTCGCGGCCCATAAGCTGGCGCAAAATCGCCTGCCACTGGACAGGGCTATAGGCGCCACCCACTCCGAATGTCGGCAGAGCGTCATGGCCGAACTGGCGGACCTTGTCTGTCATCTTTCCGAGCAGGATATCAACAATTTGTCCCGCGCCAAAGCGCTCTTCACTGCGCAGGATTGCAGAGAGCGCCATGCGAGCAGACTCGGTTGCATCAAAGGTTTCGGGGGGCTTCTCACAGAGGTCACAGTTGCCACAGGGCTCTGAGGCTTCATCAAAATAGCCAAGCAAAAGCTGGCGGCGGCAGCTTATGGCCTCGGCCAGCCCGAGGAGGGCGTTGAGGCGTCCGTGATCGGCCTCTTGGCGCTCGGCGGGCGCGAGGCTTTCGTCAATCTGGGCGCGGCGCAGGCGGATGTCTTCGGGGCCGTAGAGTGTGAGAGTTTCGGCGGGCGCACCATCGCGGCCAGCGCGGCCGATTTCCTGGTAGTAGCCTTCGACCGACTTTGGCAGGTCAGCATGGGCGACCCAGCGGATATCGGGCTTATCGACTCCCATGCCAAAGGCAATGGTGGCCACCACAATCAGCTCGTCTTCGGTGTTGAAGCGGTGCTCCACACGGCGGCGCTCGTCCGGGTCCATTGCGCCGTGATAGTGGCAGGCGTTGTGGCCCTCGTCGCGCAGGGCCTGCGCCAGCGCCTCGGTCTTGGCGCGCGTGGCGCAATATACGATTCCGCATTGGCCGCGCCGTGCGGCAACAAAGGCCAAAATTTGCTGGCGCGGTTTGTTCTTGGGCGAGAAGGCGAGGCTGATGTTGGGCCTGTCAAACCCCCGCAGAAAGCTGCGAGGCGGAACCCCGCCAAACAAGCGCGTTGTAATTTCTTCTTGGGTCTCTTTGTCGGCTGTTGCGGTAAACGCGGCCAGTGGGACATTGAGATAGCGCTGTAGTTCGCCGATGCGCAGGTAATCAGGGCGGAAGTCATGGCCCCATTGGCTCACGCAGTGAGCCTCGTCCACTGCGATCCTTGCAACTGAGGCGTCGCGCAGAATGTTGCGTGTGACGGTTGAGGACAAGCGCTCTGGCGCAAGGTAGAGAAGGCTCAGCTCGCCTGATCTGGCGGCCCGGATGACTGCGTCATTCTCTTCTTCAGAGGCTGCCGAGGTGAGCGCACCCGCGGCAACACCTGCGGCTTGAAGGGCTGCAACCTGATCGCGCATGAGGGCAATGAGTGGCGAGATCACGAGTGTTAGCCCGTCGCTCATGAGCGCTGGCAGCTGGTAGCAGAGCGACTTGCCGCCACCTGTCGGCATGATGGCCAGTACGCTTTCGCCTGCTGCCACGGCAAGCACGATCTCTTCCTGCCCGGGGCGGAAGGCGTCAAAGCCGAAGACGGACTTTAGAAGCGCGTTTGCCGAAGCCATTTATCTGTTTCTCTTGCTGCTCTTTGCCCCTGTTTCTCACAGGGGCCATGGGCTGGCAAGCAGTGCTCAATAAAGGCTTGGCAAGAAGTAGTCGCGCAGAGCGATGATGATGATAAACACCACCAGCGGAGCCAGATCGAGCGGGTGTGTGTTGGGCAAAATGTTGCGAACAGGGCGGAACACAGGCTCAAACAGCTTGTTCAGGCCCTGCCATATCTGGGCAACAAGCGGCTGGCCGAGATTGAGCACCTGAAAGTTGATCAGCCAGCTCATGATCACGTGGACCAGAAGCAGCGTGAAGGCCACGTCGAGCACCAGTTGAAGCGTGTTGATAAGAGGGATCATGCGTTTGGCCTTTCAAGATGTATGCGCTTTACCTAGGGGGGCTGCCTGCAAAGGGCAAGGGATAGGCTGCGCACAAAATGTTGCGTTGCCGCGCCTTTCAATGTCTAGTCTTTTCAAAGCGAGCGGGGGCAGCATGACGCATTCCAAAGAGATTTCGGCACGAAAGCGGATTTGGGGTTGGTACTTTTTTGATTGGGCGAGCCAGCCCTACCACACACTTCTCGTTACCTTCATTTTTGGCCCGTTCTTTGCAAGCGTTGCTGCCCAGTATTTTCTGGGCACAGGGCTTGATGAGCAGGCAGCAGACGCACGTGCACAAAGCATGTGGTCTTTTGGTCTTGGCTTCATTGGCGTTTTCATCGGGTTGGGCGCGCCGTTTTTGGGGGCCTTGGCCGACAGCTCTGGGCGGCGCATCCCTTGGATATTCGGGTTTTCGCTGCTCTATGTTGTGGGTGCTTTCGGGCTTTGGTTTATGTTGCCCGATGGCTCCAACTTGTGGTGGGGCCTATGTGCCTTCGGTCTCGGATTTATTGGCGCGGAGTGGGCGCTTATCTTTATCAATTCGCAACTCCCTTCGCTTGTGAGCGATAAGGGAACGGGCGAAATATCGGGCTCGGGGTTTGCCTTTGGTTACCTTGGTGGCGTGCTGGCGCTGGCGATCATGCTCTTGCTGTTTGTGGAGCAAGCCAACGGCAAAACTCTGATCGGGCTTGATCCGGCTTTTGGCTTTGATGCCGCGGCGCGCGAGGGCACACGCTTTGTTGGGCCTTTTACGGCGCTGTGGTTCATTGTTTTCATGGTGCCGTATTTCCTTTGGGTGCGGGACGTTCCTGTGGCGGGGGCGGCCAAGGCAAGCGTATCTGCGGCGCTCGCGTCGCTTGGGCGGTCGCTGAAAAGCCTGCGCCACAATACGTCACTCGCGGCTTACCTTGGCTCGTCTATGCTGTATCGAGATGCGCTGAACGGCCTTTACAGCTTTGGCGGCGTTTATGCTGCGCTCGTGCTCAATTGGGAGGTGACGCAGATTGGCGTTTTTGGCGTGATCGGGGCGATTTCGGCTGCTTTGTTTAGCTGGCTGGGGGGAAAGCTTGACCAGCGCTTCGGCCCAAAGCCTGTGATCATTGTTGCGATTTGGCTCCTGATTGCTGTCTGCGTTGTTATTGTCTCGATGTCGCGCGAGATGTTCTTTGGTGTGCCTTTGGCGGCAGACTCCGCTCTGCCTGATTTCGCCTTTCTACTCTGTGGTGTGTTCATTGGTGGCCTTGGCGGCACGCTGCAAGCGGCCTCTCGCACGCTTATGGTGCGGCACGCAAAGCCCGAGGCTCCTACCGAGAGCTTTGGTCTTTATGGCCTTACAGGGCGGGCCACAGCGTTTCTTGCGCCCACGCTCATCGGGCTTGCCACGATGGTGAGCGGAAGTGCGCGGCTTGGGGTTTCTCCTGTGATTGGGCTCTTTCTTCTTGGGCTGGTTTTGTTACGGTGGGTTAAGCCCGAAGGAGACAGGAGCTAATTTTGAAAAAGTTTTTTGTGGTATGTGCGTTTAGTTTTCTTGCTGCCTGTGGTGCATCAGCGCCTGAAACCATGAGCACAAAAAGTGCTGCGCCCATTCCGGCGCATATGAAAAGCAAGCTCGCCAAACAGTTGTTTGGCGCAATGCCAGGTGGCTCAAGCCAGTCGTCTGAACCGATTGGAAGCTATGCCAAAGGCTGTTTGGCAGGCGGTGTCGAAATGGCTGAAACGGGGCCGACATGGCAGGCTATGCGCCTGTCGCGCAACCGGAATTGGGGCCATCCCGAGCTTGTTGATTTCGTGCAGAACCTGTCACGTTTTGCCGCCACCCAACCCGGGTGGGACGGGCTCTATGTGGGGGATATGAGCCAGCCGCGTGGCGGGCCGATGCTGTCGGGGCATCGCAGCCACCAGATCGGGCTGGACGCAGATATATGGATGCTGCCACCCAAGCGGCTGAACCTCAGCGTAAGCGAGCGCGAGAGCCTGTCTTCTATTTCGCTACGCCGTGCCAATGGCGCGTACACCAATGGCAATTATACACGTCAGCATATGGAGATCATGAAGGCCGCTGCAAAAGATCCGCGCACGGCCCGTATCTTTGTCTTTCCGGGTGCCAAAGTGCGGATGTGTAACGAGGAAAAGGGCGACAAAAGCTGGCTGCGCAAAGTGCGGCCATGGTGGGGGCATCACTATCATTTTCACGTGCGCTTGAGTTGTCCGAAGGGAATGCGCGGCTGCGTAGACCAAGCCGCTCCGCCAGCGGGTGACGGATGTGCTGATGCGCAGACATGGGTGGACAATATCCTCAACCCGCCGCCCCCTGACCCTAACGCAAAGCCTGCAAAACCTCGTCGCGAGTACACTCTGGCTGATCTGCCCAATCAATGCGTTGGCGTTTTGCAGTCGCGCTAGGCGCGATAATCGCCGCGCTCTGCGGCTGGTACTGGCAGTCAGGGCACTCTGACGGGCTAGACTATCTCTCAAGCGAGGAGGTGCAAGCGCCTGCTGGGCGGCCAGATTTTGGCGGCCTCTCTGGCTTGGAACTTCGCGAAAACGGCAGTGGATACGCGCTTACGGACAGGGGCTATCTGTTTGAGATGACGGTAAATAACGGAGGGCATGCCTTTGGCGAGGCCGTTCGGCTGCGCGGAGCGGGTGGCGACGGGCTTGTGCCAAGAAAGCGCGACAGTGAGGGGCTTGCGCTGCTTGCGGACGGGCTCTTGGCCGTGTCGTTTGAAGGCGAGCACCGCGTTGATCTCTATGACACTGCGGGCGGCTTGGTGCGGGCTCTGGAGGTGCCGCTGGCCTTTGACAGGTTTGGCGGAAACGCAGGCCTTGAAGCGCTGGCGGTTGCACCTGATGGGGCTTTGGTGGCCATTCCCGAGCGCTCGGGAGATGTGCGGCGGGCTTTTCCTGCCTTTGTTTATAAGGCTGAGACGTGGCAGATGGCAGAACTCCCGCGGCGGGGCGCCTTCCTTCCTGTGGGGGCGGATTTCGGGCCAGACGGGCGGCTCTATGTGCTGGAGCGGGACTATTTGCTCAACGGGTTTCGCACGCGGATCAGGCGGTTTGCCTGGGATGGGCGGGCGCTTTCGGGCGAGGAGGAGCTGCTCAAGACCCGTTTCTGGACCCATGGCAACCTTGAGGGGATCTCTGTGCGGCAAACGCCCGAGGGGGTGGTTGTCGAGCTGGTGAGTGACAACAACTTCCTGCCGATCATGGCGACAAGTTTTGTGCGATACCGTGTAAAAACCCCTTGAAATAAGGGGTTTAGGGGCGTAGGAGGGCGGCGTCTGAAGGATCAGGCCAAGTCTCCGCAACCTTGAGAAAACGGAAATAAATGATGACCCGTACTTACCTTATTGGCGTTCTCGCCATGGCTTCCATTGTGGTGGCCTCCAACATTCTTGTGCAGTTTTTGTTTGGCCAATGGCTCACGTGGGGGGCGTTTACCTACCCGCTGGCCTTTCCTTGTCACCGATGTGATGAACCGCATCCATGGCCCTGTTATTGCTCGTAAAATTGTGTTCGCCGGCTTTGTCGTGGGCGTTATTTGCTCCTTCATCGGCACGCAAATCATGGGCGAATTCGGCCCGCTTGTGACACTGCGGATAGCCATCGGCTCGGGGCTTGCCTTCCTTGTGGCGCAGCTCCTCGATGTGGCGGCGTTCGATGCGTTAAGATCGGGGAAATGGTGGCGCGCGCCGCTCGTTTCGACCCTTTTGGGCGCAAGCGTGGACAGCGCGATTTTCTTTACAATCGCTTTCTCGGGCGCGCTCAGCTTTATCGAACCCGCCAATGATGTGTCCTGGGCAGGGGAGATTCTGCCGCTTCTGGGCTTTGGCCCTGCGGCGCCGCTCTGGGTGAGCCTTGCTGTGGCCGACTGGGGCGTAAAGCTCTCGCTGGCCCTGCTCGCGCTGATCCCGTTTCGCATCATCGTGGGGCGCGTCACAAAAAATACACAACATTTTGTTTGACATATGCGCAGCCTGTGGCAGGCTGGCCCTATCGGAAACAACTGAAAGGAGGTGCTCTAGTGTCTAATGAGAAACTTGAGAAGTGTGTTGGGACAGTTCGGGAGGCGACGATCTAGGGCAGCCCCTAGGCGTAAAAATCCACGGATTGGTGAGCCCTAACCAGCCACCTCCTACAATCTCGGAGGGCCGTTCGACACGCATCGAACGGCCCTTTTACATTTCGACTCGACCTGCAAAACTAGGGGGGTGAAAAGCGTGCACCCCCCGTGCACCATGCGTGCACCGCCTTGAGGGATTTATGCCGTTAACCATTTCAGACAGCATCGAGATCGCCGATTGGGAACTTTCGGAAAATTTTGTGCGCTCAAGCGGCCCGGGCGGACAGAATGTAAATAAAGT
>P_2C_Liq_1_UnCtyDRAFT_1000396_pt1 | contig 18900 bp, 14 predicted proteins | sample Pon2CUnioCityCA_2_FD_10234 | JGI IMG/M metagenome (IMG submission 10234) | reverse complement strand
AATCCGCCACTTCCTGCGGTTGTCGGACCTGAACCCGCCGCGAAAAATTGCCATCGGCCACATCTCGGGCCGCCTGCTGTAATCGCTTCACCGGACGCGCAATCCAGTGAGAGGCCCACCAACCCAACCCTCCCGCCACAGCGATGGCCAGCAGACAAATCATTAAGGTTTGACGACTACTCCCCTCAAGATGACCCAAAAACTGGGACTGAGGAATCGTCGTCACCAGAACCCAATCCACTCCCCCCTCCATCTCGAAGGGAGTAATGTTAACAAAATGAGGCACCTCACCGAGACTCAACTTGAGACGCTGAGGCTCATCGAGGTTTGTCCAGGGTCCCATCTCGCTCTCGATGCCCCTGCTGATTTCGGCAATTGGGGACAATTGACTGTCCCGGGCCAGCCTATTCTCCTGAATTTCGTTCAAGAATTGCTCCTGATCCGGCTCAGATATGGCTAAGGAAGTTGCCACAAGTCGGCCTTGGCGATCGACTAAGAAATACTCCCCTAGGTCACTGAGATCCTGATGACGCAACAGATGATTGAGACGAGTCAGTTCTACAGCAACACTCATCACTCCCACAGGATTGTCCTGAGGCCCCACGAGTTCCGAAAACGTAATCAATGGACTTAACGGAGGTAGAGGAGACACCACCACCTCACTCCAGCCGGGGGTTCCACGACGCAAGGTGGTCTGATAGCTGAGAATCGTTTGCGGGTTGAAGTCCCTCAAGCTTTCCTCTTCCTCAATAGCTGTCCCAGTTTCATCGACCCATAAAGCTCGTAGGCGGCCATTACGCCGCTGTAGAGTTAAGCTGCGATCGCCGCTTTCCTGAATCACCCCCATCGCATCCCCATTGACGTTGACAAAGCCAATGGCTGAGACTAGGGGAAAGGTTTGTAACTGATGCCATAACAGGGCTTCAATATAGTCAATTGAGGCGGGATCGAGGAGTTGGCTTTCGAGATGGCGGCGATTGAGATGGGAGACCTGAATCAGCGTTTCGAGATCTTCTTCGAGATCATGAAGGGCCATCTCACTCATCTGCTGTTGATGAGCCTGTCCCATCGTCTCACTCGCCAAACGACTATTGCGAACAATCAGCCACCCCGTTACCCCAACAGAAGCAGCAATTTGTAGGGCAAACGGCGCCACCAAAACCGCTCGCAAGGGAATCCCTCGGCGCGGCTGACGGGTGCGTCGCGGACGTATTGAGGCCAAGACATCCGCAGACTTAAAGGGACGTTTCATGTTACCATCCCCAACTACCTCGAATGCCTTTAAACGGGCCAACAATGTCTTGAGTAATCCAACCGCCATAAAAGTCCCCTGGCTGGGCGTCTACCTGTTCCCCTCGCACGTAACAGGCGTCCATTTGACTGGCATAAAAACTCACAGAGTTGGCGATCGCCGCAAAATCAGGCACTGGATTAGGATAGTGCCAAGCCACATCTGAGGCTCGTTGATCTCCAACCTGAATGCTGTAATAGCGACAGGCCCCTTTCCATTCGCAAAAGGTTTGTCGGGATGAGGGGATCAGACAGTCGCTTTTGATATCCTCAATAGGAAAGTAATAGACGGGAGGATGGCTCGTTTCCAGGACGCGCTGGGTTCGTTCGCTATCGGCAATGATTTGGCCATTGAAGACAACCCAGAGACGACCCGAAACGGGTTCTAAGCGAGGGGGACGAGGATAGTCCCACACCGATTCTTGTCCGGGTTTTGGTTCGATGCGTTGTGGTCGATTAAACATGAGCGTCATTTCCTGGCATTCGCGCTTAACTGGGGTGTCTCTAGTTTAACGGCCCGACTCGTCCATCACTTGGCGAAGGGGTCCTTTAGGCGATCGCCGTGGTTCCGGCTAAATAGTCTTGCAGTTGCTGTTGATGATCGTGACACAGAGCATCATAGGGGATTTCCTCTGGCTTAAAGGCTCGTACAGCTAAAACTTCCTGAGTATCTTGAGGGTTAAAGGTTCCAGTGACTCGGGCGGTTACAACAATGGAAATTGAGTGAATCCGGGGATCGCGATCGGGATGGGAATAGACCCCCACTAAGCGCCCCAACTCATGTAACTCTAATCCGGTTTCCTCATAAAGTTCTCGCCGGGCCGCCGTCGCTAGATCTTCCCCCCAATCAATAATTCCACCAGGAAGTCCCCAACGGCCAGTATCCCGCCGCTGAATCAAGACCAATTTCCCCGCATCCTCTCCCTCTATGAGTTCGGCAACCACAGTTGTTCCAGTGATGGGGTGGCGAAAAATGATGCCCATTACGGTTTTTAGATAGCGCCAAATTTGCTGAAGTAACATCGCCCAACCCCATTAATAATTGCTTTAAAATAATCAGTTTAACTGTGAACAAGCATCACCCAAAAAATAGGAATAAATAACTGTCGTCAACAAAAAAATAACACCAAAATCTATGCAAAAAAGCAATGATCGTCTAACGCTATTCGTCGGACATTTTCGGACGTTTATTGAACCTCAATCGAGTTGTCCTTGCCAGAGTAGAGTTTGTTGCGCCTCATAGTCTCCCAAACGACGAGTCACAATCAGTTCCACCTGCACCTGAGTGCGAGAAGTTAGATCTCGGGCCTCTAAAGGTAAACGGGACAAATCCAGCACAAAACGATTATAATCCCGCGACACCAAATGCGCCGGAAGCTGTCCCTCATAGCGAGTTTGATAGTCTCGGACATGACGGAACCCAGCCCGAGATCGAGTTGAGCGAATCTTGACTGCAAATTCAGTCTCCAACACCTCCGATTGTTGAGCGGTATCAACTACAGCAATGTTGAACTCCCGAGGATTGCGATTGGCATCGGCGATCGCCAACTCCGTCGCCTCACTGCGCCGTAAACTGTAATCGACAGAATAGGTACTCACCGGCCCCTCCTCCTGCCAAGATCCCTGAATCCACAGTTCTTCAGGGAGCGTCATCACCACAGACTCATCATCATGCAAACTGACACGAACCTCAAGATCGGCAAAATCCGACGGCCGGCGATCGCTATTCCAAGCTAACGCCACCGATCGCTCTAAACGCTCCACAAACTCCTCATACTCATCCGCAATCACCGAACCCGTCCCCAGCAGCGATCGCGCCCCCCGCCGACGCACCCAGACATTCTTCGACAAATCAACCGGGCCATCACTCAACACCGAGAGCGGCAACTCCAGCGAAGGCTGTTCCGGCTCCAGAGGGGTGGTTCCCGCCACGATTCGCAACTGGCCAGGCTCCCCCTCATTTCCCGCCCGTCCAGTGCCTCCCCGCCGCCCTGAACGACCGCTAGTGCAGTAATAGCGCTCATCATTAACAGTCCAACGGCGACGACGACAAGAACAGCCCCGTCCGCCATAGCCGCCATAACCCCCATAGCCAGCTTCACCACCGCCAGCATCCACATAAATCTCCCGCAACTCGTCCAACTGCGAATAATACAGCGTCAGATTTCCCCCATCACCGCCATCACCGCCATCACCACCGGCTCCCCCATCACCGCCATCAGCCCCCCGCAAGTTATAACTCGAATAACTCGGCTGAGAACAGTTATACGCATCCTCGCCGCGCCGTCCATCCTCCCCATCCCGGCCCGACGTTCCCCTCAGTTGCAGCGATCGCCCCCGGCCCTCAACCACCAGCGTTTGATCCAATCCCGATTCCCCCAAACGCCCATCCCGACCGCGCATCCCATCTCGACCAGAGGTTCCAAAAACCTGAGCAGCCATGGCCCCGGTAGCCAAAACCATCCCCAACAGCAGCAGAGACAAAGGATAACGCCAGTGTCTGCATTGGTCTAGAGTTTTCATGAATATCAAAAGTTTAGTCAATCGGCTCATAAATCATCCTCCAAATTGCGTATTGCCTCTTGCCCCTTGCCCCTTGCCTTCCCCTCCACCGGAGGGGTGCCCGGAGGGCGGGGTGGGTTCTGCCTATTCCCTATTCCCTTCTCCCCCCTGTTCCCTGTTCCCTGTTCCCTATTCACTATTCACTATTCCCTGTTCCCTTCCCCCCTAAGGTATTATCAGGACGAAGGACGAGTAGAGGATCTCGCAAATGGGAATTGGATCAGCCTTTGGCAACGCCTTGCGGCGGGAAAGCATTTTGTCTCGCTATGAACAACATCGTCCCCAAATGAAAACCGGAGATGTCATCGGCTTTTCAGGCAACACCGGCTTCTCCGACGTGATCAAATGGGGGACAGGTTCCATGTACTCCCATGTAGGCATTGTCCTCACCGCCAGCATGGGGGGTGGCTTTGGCGATAGCGTCCTCGTGGTCGAATCCACCACCGAAACCAGCCATCAAGTCGCCTCAAAAGAGGGACAAGAGTTAATCAAAGGCGTTCAGATGAACTGGCTCTCCAAACGGGCCTTGATGTACGATGGAGCCGTCTGGTGGTTCCCCCTCAAAGACCCCCTTCCCCCCGAAGGTCGCTCAAAAATGGAAGCCTGGTTACGAGAAACCCATAGCCAGCGTCTTCCTTACGACAGTATCCAAGTCATGGGGGCCGGGATTAAACTCTGGGAACGATTGGGACTCTCGGGGCCACAAGACCTCTCACGGCTGTTTTGTTCAGAATTAGTCACCAAAGCCCTGCGCGTCGCCGGTGTCGTTGACCCAGAGATTAACCCATCCCGGCAAACCCCCGCCGATGTCGTCAACTTCCCCTGTCTCGACTATCCCGTCTTGCTAAAGGGAGATTCCACCCCCGTCCAGTAGCCGAGTTGCAGTGGTAGGATTAACATAAAGACACTGATTTCAATCCATTGTACTGAATGCGATGCCGACGCTTTGGCCCCCAAGCGTGCGATCGCCAACTCTTGTTATAGACCCTTCCCGCTCCTCCTATGCTTAAACGACTGTTCGGCGACCCCAACACCCGGAAACTCAAGAAAATTGAGCCCCTCGTGGCTGACGTGAAAGTTCTTGAGCCAGACATCCAACCCTTAACTGATGAGGAGTTGGTGGCCAAGACCGCTGAGTTTCGCGAACAGTTGTCCAAGGCGCGATCGCGAGAAGAAGAAGACGACATCCTAGAGGAAATTCTCCCCGAAGCCTTCGCCGTCGTGCGCGAAGCCTCCAACCGCGTCCTGGGAATGCGCCACTTCGACGTGCAAATCCTCGGCGGAATCGTCCTCCACAGCGGCGAAATTGCCGAAATGAAGACCGGGGAAGGGAAAACCCTCGTCTCAACCCTTCCCGCCTATCTCAACGCCCTCAGCGGTAAAGGAGTTCACGTCGTCACCGTCAACGACTACTTGGCCCGCCGCGATGCCGAGTGGATGGGACAAGTTCACCGCTTCCTGGGCCTGTCCGTGGGACTAATTCAACAGGGAATGACCCCCGACGAACGGCGCAAAAACTATAACTGCGATATCACCTATTGCACCAACTCGGAATTAGGCTTCGACTATCTCCGAGACAACATGGCCACCTCCATCGAGGAAGTGGTGCAACGACCCTTTAACTATTGCGTCATCGATGAGGTCGACTCGGTTCTCATTGACGAAGCCCGCACACCGCTGATTATCTCGGGCCAAGTCGAACGCCCCAGCGAGAAATACCGCCGCGCCGCTGAAGTGGCGGCCGGGTTAGTGAAGGGAACCGAAGACGACCCCCAAGATTACGAAGTTGACGAAAAAGCCCGGAATGTGCTGCTGTCCGATGAAGGCTTCGCCCGGGCTGAAGAACTCCTAGGAATGACGGATTTATACGATCCTGAAGACCCCTGGGCGCATTATGTTTTCAACGCCGTCAAAGCCAAGGAACTCTTTGTCAAAGATGTCAACTACATCATCCGCGATGGCGATGTGGTAATTGTTGATGAGTTTACCGGCCGCGTGATGCCGGGACGACGCTGGAGTGATGGATTGCACCAGGCGATCGAAGCCAAGGAACATCTCGAAATTCAACCCGAAACCCAAACTCTGGCGACGATTACCTATCAAAACTTCTTCCTGCTCTATCCTAAGTTAGCGGGGATGACGGGAACGGCCAAAACTGAAGAGTCGGAATTTGAGAAAATCTATAAGTTGCGGGTGACCGTGGTTCCCACCAACCGTCCTCTGTTGCGGAAGGATTTACCCGATGTGGTCTATAAAACTGAGGTGGCTAAATGGAAAGCGGTCGCCGAAGAATGTGCCGAGAAACATGAAGCGGGCCGCCCGGTGTTGGTGGGAACCACCAGCGTGGAGAAATCAGAAGTTCTCTCGCAACTGCTGAGTCAGTTAAAGGTTCCCCACAACCTCCTCAACGCCAAACCCGAGAATGTCGAACGAGAGTCGGAAATTGTCGCCCAAGCCGGACGAGGCGGAACCGTCACCATCGCCACCAACATGGCGGGACGGGGAACGGATATTATCCTCGGCGGGAACGCTGATTATATGGCCCGGCTGAAGCTACGGGAGTATTTTATGCCCCGTTTAGTTAAACCCGAAGATGAAGCAAGTTTTGCGAAACCGAAAGCTGTAGCCAGTCGCAGTCGCAGCAAAGGGAAAGGCTTTGATACCGTATCAAAACCTAAAACCTGGAAAGCCTCACCGCAAATTTTCCCGGTGGAGTTGACGCCGGAGTTGGAACAACAACTCAAGTCGATGGTGGATACAGCTGTCCAGCAGTATGGTGAGCGCAGTTTACCAGAGTTAGAGGCTGAAGAACGCATCGCCATCGCCGCTGAAAAAGCACCGACGGAAGATGATGTGGTGGCTCAGCTGCGTGAGGTGTATCAGGAGTTGTTAAAACATTATGAGAGTTACACCGACAAGGAACATAACTTGGTAATTGAACGGGGTGGCTTGCATGTCATCGGTACTGAACGCCACGAGTCTCGCCGGGTGGATAATCAGTTGCGAGGCCGGGCGGGCCGCCAGGGAGACCCCGGTTCGACGCGGTTTTTCCTCAGCTTAGAGGATAATTTACTACGGATTTTCGGCGGCGATCGCGTGGCGGGCCTAATGAACGCGTTTCGGGTTGAGGAGGATATGCCGATTGAGTCCGGGATGTTGACGCGATCGCTCGAAGGGGCGCAACGTAAGGTTGAAACCTACTATTACGACATCCGTAAACAGGTGTTTGAGTACGACGAAGTGATGAACAATCAACGTCGGGCGATTTATGCTGAACGCCGCCGCGTCTTGGAAGGACAAAACCTCAAGCAACGGGTGATTGAGTATGCGGAAATGACGATGGATGACATCGTTGACGCTTACATTAACCCGGAACTGCCCTCGGAGGAATGGAACCTCGGTAAACTCGTGGACAAAGTAAAACAGTTTGTCTATCTCTTGGAGGAGTTGCAACCGAGTCAACTCGAAGATATGGCCGTTGAGGAGATTAAAACCTTCCTCCATGAACAGGTTCATATTGCCTATGATATGAAGGAGTCTCAAGTCGATAAAATTCAAGCGGGGTTGATGCGTCAGGCGGAACGATTCTTCATTCTGCAACGGATTGACACGCTCTGGCGGGAACATTTACAACAGATGGATGCTTTGCGCGAGTCGGTCAGTCTGCGCGGTTATGGCCAGAAAGATCCTCTGATTGAGTATAAGAGTGAGGGCTATGAACTGTTCTTGGAGATGATGATTGATATCCGCCGTGATGTGGTTTACTCTCTCTTCCAGTTCCAACCTCAGGTGCAACAAACCACAGTCAAGAGTTAAATAATCGGGCCTTCAGGATATCGGGTAAAATGCGTGGCCGGGAGACAAAATTGTAGGGACGAAAAATTTTTCGCCCCTACAGCGGGTGATGTAATCTGCTACGAAGTTTCGGGTACACTCTTTGGCTGTTTCGGGTTTTGGAAGTCTTGGGTATTAGCTATTAGACAATCCCGAATATAGCGTCAAGGCCACTCCAACCAAAGAACCAATTAACAACGCCATTGTCACTAACGAACTCATGCCAAATCCAGCGGCTCGTTTTTCTGCGGCTTGATAGTATCCCCAGGCGAAGAGAACACGACCAATTACCCAAACTGCACCTAAACCCGCACCCCAAACTTGACTCACGAAGACGGAAAATAGCCAGAGGGCGGGAATGAATAAAACAATCTGTTCAACGGTGTTTTGCTGGACGCGAAACACGCGCTCAAAATCAGGATTTCCTGAGGTGGCGGGGGGAGACACTTGATATTTGAATCTGGCTCGCCCGACGTTAATGGTGACGACAAAATAGAGAATCAGGGCGGCGACGGTGACGAGGGCTGTCCAAGGATAGGCTGACATAGTGTTTGGGGTAAGTTAACAACAAATAATCGAAAATTCGCTGTAATCGTAGGTTTTGAAAGGTTAGCAGAATTGGTCAAAATTATACTCGATTCAGGAACGAACTGTCGAGGCAGAACCGAGGACGAGACCTCCCTAAGTTGGCGATCGCCTCCCCGACCTAACATTATCCTTAAATCCCATCTCTATTGACCCATTAAAGCGCGAATAGCCACTAACAAACCTCTCGCTTTATTGAGAGTTTCTTGATACTCGTTTTCCGGATCAGAATCAGCAACTAATCCAGCCCCAGCTTGCACAGAGACTGTATTTTGACCCGATTCATCAGCTTGCACGATCGCCGTGCGAATGGCGATCGCCGTATTCAACTGTCCCTCAAAATCATAATAGCCATAGACCCCCGAATAAGGACCTCGGCGACTCGGTTCTAACTCCGCAATAATCTCCATAGCCCGAATCTTAGGTGCACCGCTGACGGTTCCGGCTGGGAAACAGGCCTTCAGTAGATCCCACGCCGACTTGGACGGGGCCAGTTTCCCCACCACATTACTAACAATGTGCATCACGTGGGAATAGCGTTCCACCACCATCAACTCATCGACAGTCACCGTTCCCTGTTCACAGACGCGGCCTAAATCATTGCGGCCCAAATCCACTAACATCACGTGTTCCGCCACTTCCTTAGGATCAGCCAACAAATCCGCCGCCAGTTCCCCATCCTCTCGGGCCGTTTTCCCGCGCGGACGAGTTCCGGCGATGGGCCGTACCGTGGCCAGGCGAGTTCCATCATCGAGGCGATCGGCTTTCACCATCACTTCCGGACTCGACCCGATCGCCTGCCAAGACTTAAAGTTGAAATAAGCCATATATGGGGAGGGATTAATCAGACGAATCGAGCGATAGAGAGAAAAGGGATCTCCCGCAAACGCGGCCGATAACCGCTGCGAAATCACCACCTGGAAAATATCCCCAGCTTTGATATAGTCTTTGGCCTTGCGGACACTCTCGCAGAATTGGTCCCGTGTGGTGTTACTTGATGTCGCTAGGGGTTGATCCTCATTCAGATGCGGCGGAGTCCATTCGAGCATCGTATCTTCGCTGCTGAGGGGATGTTGTAGCTTATCGACGAGCTGCGAGACGCGATCGCAGGCCTGACGGTACGCCGCCTCAACCGTCACCTTAGGATCGCGTAAATCCCCATAGGCGATCGCCCAAATCTTCCGTTTCACCTGATCAAACACCAGCAGATTATCCACCTGCATCCAAACCCCATCGGGTAAATCCCCCTCCTGAGGCGGATGCACCGAGACGCGCGGTTCAATCCAATGAATCAACTCATAGCCCCAAAAACCAAACAAGCCCCCAATCCCCGAAGGAAGTTCCGGTAACTGCACCGGCTGATAGGGTTTCAGACAGTCCTCAACAATCTTAAACGGATCTCCATAGAAGCGATCGACTCGGCCATCGCGATGAGTTTGTAGCGTTTCCTCACCGCGAGACTCTAGCACCCAAAGGGGATTACAGCCCAAAAAACTATAGCGTCCAATTCGCTCTCCCCCTTCGACTGACTCCAGCAAAAAACTATAGGGTTGACCTGCACAGACCTTATACCAGGCTGACACCGGCGTATCCAAGTCCGCCACCCACTCCTGATAGACTGGGACAAAATTACCGGTTTGCGCCAGTTGACGAAATTGCTCTAAATCCGGAAAGATCACAGGTCTGATGATTAAGAATTACACAGTGGAACTCGGACAACTCGGGAGTCTTACCCGAGTTACCCCTTAACAGCGACAGCCGCTCCCCAGCAAAGAGAAAGAGAATGCAGATGCTAACACATTCTACATTCTCTGGGAAGATGACCTAACGTCCGTGATAAGCGGAACCGATTTACACGGTGTAGGGTTGTTTACCGCTGAACTTGAGTTTAGCGGGTTCGGGGTTTTTGCCGATATTGCGATCGATGGTGTTGACCATTGGACGACCTTCGTTCACTTTCTCGGGGAACACACCATCTTTGGGATGGAGATATTCCATTTCACCGTTGGGGAAAATCCGATAGATTTTAAAATCTTCGAGTTTCGGCTTGAACTTCGTCCGCAGTTGAGTTCCGAGGGCCAAACACTGTTCCTTGCGAGCCAAGTACAGCAGGTTTTCACCTTCGTGCATGATCGCCGCACCGCCGGTGGGCATCTCAAACACTTGCTGCTTGGGGCTAGTCCAGGTGATGGCATACTTTTCTTCACGTTCGGCTGCCGAAAGCAAACCACCGGTGCTACCACCGAAAATCGGAGTTTTTCCAGTCAGTTCTTCTGCCATAAGTTTAAATTGAACGAGATTAAAGAGCTTGATGGGCATCCTATCATTGCAGCGGGGTCAGGTGAGCCATCTCGTCAACAAATGTAACAGTTTGTTAGGGAAGGGGGAATAGTTAATAGTGAATGGGGGAAGGGGGCTAACGCGATCGCCGGGGTTTGGGAAGCGCCGACATCCTGGCTGTCGAACCTGAGGCTTCCTCTGAGGAGGCCTCATCGTCGAGACGGGGAATCGTGAAATGGAAGCGACTACCACGATTTTTTCCCTCCGATTCTGCCCAAACCTGTCCGCCCCAGCGTTGAATCGCTTGACGACAGATGGCTAATCCTAACCCTGTTCCGCCGGTGGTGCGTCGCAGCGCCCCTTCCTCCTGGTAGAAACGCTCGAAAATATCTTCGACTCGGGCCGGTTCAATCCCTCGTCCCGTGTCCGCCACCGTCACCTTAAGCAAGCGATAGCCCATGGGGGTCGCCCGAACCGTAATCGATCCACCACTGGGGGTAAACTTGCAGGCATTATCGAGCAGTTTCCCCAATACCTGCACCAACCATTCCCCATCCGCCTGAACCAAGGGTAAATCCGGCGGAATATCCACCAGCAACTCCGGCAACGACTCCCCTCCAGACTCTCCTCCGTAACGGGCTTTCACTCCGCTCATGGCTAAATCAATACATTCTTGTAACGAGAGGGGTTCTAAATTCCATTCCACCCGTCCACTCTCAAAACGAGAGAGGGTGAGAAAGTCTTGCACCAGTTCTCGTAGTCGCTCAGCATCCACTAACGCGGTATTGAGCATGACTTTCTGTAACTCTTCGGGCATATCCGGTTCACTGGCCAGACTTTCGAGGCAAATTTGAATGGTAGACAGGGGCGTTCGCAACTCATGGCCGGTAATCGCAATCAAATTGCTGCGTGTCCGTTCGAGGGCTTCGAGTTGCTGATTGAGATCTTCGAGGTGAGCGTAGGTTTCGGCTTGAATTAACCCGGTCCCCATCTGAATGGCAATGGTATTGACTAAGGCCACCTCGTCATTCGACCAATGGTGAGCGCAGCCTTGACAGTGGTGTAATTCCAAAATTCCCAACAGTTTACCCCGATAGAGAATCGGCATCATCAACCAGGCCCCAATTTTCCAGCGTTGGACTTGTTGGGCTAACCAATCGCGGGCCGTTGGCTGTTCTAAGAGCGAGGCCAAACTCTCCATTCTCGTCTGCTGGGGATGCTCAGTATCTTCGAGGAAGACCCCCGATTGGCGTTCTATGGCTTCTTGAAACAAGGGGTTATCCAATAATGCCCAAGTTTCCCCGACTAACGATTGAATTCCTGGAGCGGCGTATTCATGGACGATGGTGGCGGTGGCGTCGGTTTCTTTGCAGCGGTAGACCAAACAACGACAGACATCTAAGACCTCGCCTAACTCTCGCACCGCAACTTTGAGGATTTCTTGGGGGTCTAGGGATTGGCGAATGGCGGTGGTAATGGAGTTGACTAAGCGCTCTTGTTCTTCTTGGGCGGCGATGGAGCGATAGGCTTTGATGAGTTTATACTGGCCGGCTTGTAAATAGGTAATTAGTCGTTCGGCGAAGGGGCCAGGGTTCATCCCTAGGGGTTCAACGGCTGGGGTGAGTTGGGGTTCGAGAGGTTGGCCATTTAGGCCGTAGTCGCGACGAGCTTGGGCGACTTTGTCGGCCAGTTCCGGGCGATAGTGCAAAATCCGCTGTAAAAGCTGTTCAGCGACAAAACGGCTTAGGTCATGCTCAAAGCTCCAAATGCCCTCAAACCGCCGTGCTGTGTCAATTTCTAGGCTTGTTTCTCCTAGCCAGCGGGTTTCTCCTTCAGGAATGTTTTGTTCTTGACAGACGAGACAAGTTCCATAGTTGGGGCTAAGAATGACCAGGTTCCATTCTTGGCTGAGGGGTTCGTCGCCGCTGAAGGCGATGGTTTCATAATGGCCCGACTGGTTGCTGAAATCACTTTCTGGGGCTGCCAGAACATAGACTTGTTCGCTGGCTTGGGCGATGCGCTTGTATCGGCTCGCTTCCATGCGATAGAAGCGCTCTTTTTGGAAGGTGGCGATGACCAGGGGCGAGGTATCTCCCGCCAAGACCTGATCTTCCATCGCGTGGGAGAGGGCAATGAGGGAAGATTTAAAGTACGTTTGCGATCGCAGGTGGGGCTGCGCCTGCAACAAATCCTCCAAAACGGACGTTTTGACATTCATGGATGATTGAACCGTTTGGCGTGTAGCATCCGCTTGTCGTTATCGGTAAGGTAACAGCGAACAGTGAACAGGAACTTGTAAGGGCTCAATTAGGGCATCACGAGGGTTTCTCTGGGTTAGATTGAACCTTGTGTTGACCTCAAAGCAGCAGCGGGGTATTTGTGAAAGATATCACCTAAGTAGGTTTCTATTGCTGACTCTTTAGGGCCGACGTTGACGCTATGATCTAGCTTAGCTGAAACCGTCGCCCTCAAGGGAGTTGATCACGCGGCTAAGCCTGCTAAACGCTCACAGAGGCGATCGAGATGGTCTGGCTCATGGGTTGCCATGAGGGTGATGCGTAGGCGACTGGTGGGGACTGTGGGAGGACGTACGGCGCAGAGGAAGACTCCGGCCGCTCGTAAACTCGCCCCGAGAGTCACCGCTTGGGCGGCGTCCGCGAGTTGGATGCAGAGGATGGGGGAGTTTGAGGGCAAAAGTGGCCCGATTTTGCCTTGACTTTCCTGAGAAAGTATGCTAATGAGCCGTTCTTTGAGATAGGTCTGATGAGTCCAGAGTTGTTGCCGTCGCTGGGGTTCAGCTTCAACGATCGCGATCGCCGCCTGGGCCGCTGCTGTATCGGCTGGGGAGAGTCCGGTGCTGTAAATCCAGGTAGAGGCGCGATTACGGAGATAGTCAATTACCGAGGCGGAGGCGGCGACATAGCCCCCTAAACTACCGAGGGCTTTACTGAGGGTTCCCATCTGCACCAAGGGGCGATCGCCACAGTGAAAATGATCGACGGTTCCCGCGCCCCGACTCCCGAGAACCCCGGTTCCATGAGCATCATCGACTAACAGCATTGCCTCGTACTCTTCGGCTAAATCTAGAAGTTGCGGCAGGGGACAGAGATCCCCATCCATACTAAACACCCCATCGGTGACAATGAGGGCGCGGCGAACCTGCGATCGCTGCTGTTGCAACTGTTGCCGCAGGGCCACCATATCTCTATGGGGATACTCCTGTACCCTTGCCCCAGACAGACGACTGCCTTGGCGCAAACTGGAGTGATTATAGGCATCGGCAAAAATACCATCCCGAGGACCGACTAGGGCGGAAATCGTGCCTAAATTTGCCAAATACCCGGAACTAAAGACGATCGCATCTTCGGTTTGTTTAAGCCGGGCGATGGCCATTTCTAAGTCTCGGTGCAGGGGACGATGGCCACTCAACAGCCGCGATCCCGTACTACCGCTGCCATACTCCCGCGTCGCGGCCACCGCTGCCTCAATCAGCCGTTCATCGCCGGCTAAGCCTAAATAGTCGTTGCTGGCGAAATTCAGGACTGGGGTTCCTTGTAGGCTGACCTGCGCACCACTGCGGCCGGCGAGGGGTTGTACCTGCCGATACCAATTGGCCTTGTGAATGGTGGCCAGCGATCGCTCGATCCAAGAATAGGGACTCATGACATCGTACAAACCCGTTAGCAAACCCGTTAGCAAACCCGTTAGCAAACCCGTTGGAGAACATCTCGTGTTTTGGGTCGTTGATAACCCCTCCCCCTCGGGGCATCCTAACATGACCGACGGGCTGTCCAGGACGCAGATCCGCGAACGAGACCGGGGTGAGCGTAGGCTAAGTTCAACGGAGACGCCTCCGAGGACTCGCAGATTTAGCCCTTGAGTCGGGGTCGCTTCTTGATAGGATCACCGATATCGGACTATGAGGCGGTGACAGCAAAACTTGATCGTCACCTTGAGGTTTGCCTCGTCTCCCTCTCAAGCCTCCACCTTGTCCCCCCTATCGTCGTGAGAGAAACTGCTATGGAGTGGGTTAATTCCCTATCAACTCGTCCATCCCTCGAAGCCGCCATTACGGAGGTGAGTCAGGCTGCTCTTGAAGGCCTGTCCAAGCCGCCGGATCTAGGGTTAGTGTTTATCTCCTCGGCCTTCGCGACGGATTACCCTCGGGTGTTGCCCCTACTGCGAGAACAACTCCCAGATATTCCCCTGATTGGCTGTGGCGGGGGAGGCGTCATCGGCAACCGTATCGGCGACTGTTCAATGGGGGAAGAGTCGATGGAGACGGTCGAAATCGAGGGTGATATTGGCATCAGCTTAACCCTCGCGCACCTACCGGGGGTGAAGATTCAGGACTTTTATCTCTCGTTGGAACATCTGCCGGATCTCGATAGTCCTCCCGATCGCTGGATCGAGGCCATCGGGGTTAATCCAGCCGATGATCCTCAACTGATTCTCTTGGCCGATCCCCTGATGACGGGCATTACCGACTGTCTTCAGGGGATCGATTATGCCTATCCCAATGCCCCAAAGGTGGGGGGACTTTCCAGTGGGGGAGTTCTTAATGGCGGGAGTTTGTTTTATGGCGATCGCCCCCTGCGGGAAGGGGTGGTGGGCCTGGCCCTGTCGGGAAATATCCAACTTGATACCATCGTCGCCCAGGGATGTCGTCCTATTGGCAAGCCTTATCGTGTCGCCTCGGGGGAACGCAATATCATTTTGGCCCTGGATGATTTGGGGGAAACGGACAGCCCTCGGCCTCCCCTGGAGTTACTGCGAGAGTTAATTACGCAGTTAAGCCAAAGCGATCGCGAGTTAGCCCAACAGTCTCTGTTTATTGGTGTGGTGCGTGATGAGTTTAAGCAACGCCTCGAAGCGGGGGATTTTCTGATTCGTAATCTCGTCGGTGTTGATCCCCAAGCTGGGGCCATCGCCATCGGCGATCGCGTTCGCCCAGGCCAGCGGATTCAGTTTCACTTGCGGGATGCCCAAACCTCCGCCGATGACCTCGAAACCTTACTGCAACGCTATTGCGATCGCCCAGGGGAGCCATCAACCCCGTTGGGGGCGTTGATGTTTGCCTGTCTCGGCCGGGGCCTTGGCTTATACAAAGACCACAACTTTGACTCGCGACTGTTCCATCGCTATTTTCCCCATCTACCGCTGAGTGGGTTTTTCTGTAATGGAGAAATTGGCCCGGTGGGCGGATCGACCTTCCTTCACGGCTATACGTCGGTGTTCGGGATTTGTCGTCCTCGTTCCTGAAGGGAGAGATCGCCAGTCTCGGGCCATCACTCGCGGCTGGACATCGGCGGCGTTGGGGTCTCGGGTCGGGTTTTTGCGCGATCGCCCTTCACGTTTGTTAACATACAGTCAAACCCTTGCCCCTTTACCAGTTGAGTCCTATGAACCCCGACACATTGATGCAGTCATTACAAACCAGTTTCCGTGCTACCGTGGGCGCGGCATCGACGGCCCTAGAGAGTTTGCAAGATGCTCAAAAACGCGAAGAAAATCTACAGGCCCTGCAAAATCAGGATTGGGAGGCTGTAGTGCAACGTTTAGCGGAGAAAGGAGAAATCACTGAACTCGAAGCACGTCGCTTTGTCGATGAACTCCTCGGAAGCCAATCTCCCGATGGCCCCAGAACCGTTGATGTGACGGGAGAGGCAGAAGAGTCAACCGCTGAACCCGCCACGGAAGAGGAGTTGGAAGCCCTCTCGGAGATGGTGGCGTCGTTGCGTCAGGAGTTGGAACAACTACGAAATTCCCAATCTGACGAATAAGGCTTTGGCCGGCCAAACTGACTCAGGACAACTCGCCCACGAGAAGCCCACGAGAACAACGGTGAACTGTTGCGGTTACAGTTCACCGTTGTTTTGTCTCAAGCGTTGGGTCTCGATGGTGAAGGATTTCAGCGAAATCGTGATAATTCGTTACCAATTTTGGGAAAAAATTTACAAAACGGTAACAAGGGTTACGACCCGATCGCCTCTGCCTTGTTTAAATAGTCGTGGTATCGAGAGACCGTCCGGGATTCAAACGCTCTAGTCGTTTTCCCAGGTCTCAGGGCCAACGAGGTCGCCAATGCGATCGCGCAGCAGGTAGTCGTACTTCTCGAGTTCAATTTCGACAGACGTCCAATGGCGCGCCGGAATATGGACACAGAGGGTGTAGATCGGCTGCTGGCGGCTGACGGAGCCTTTCTGTACTAGATGGCGAGCCTCTTCTTCGATGGTTTCAATACTGTACCGGGTGGTGGTTGTGAAAGTCATAATATATCCCTGTGATAAACGCGTGAGCTGAACTGTAAAAACGGTAAACAGGATTTAGAGCGAGTTAAGTCTTGTCAATTGTCACTCGGTTAAATCTAAGCTTGATTGGGAGTCTGCTAACGGGATCCGGACAAATGATCGAGGAAGCTGTAACCTTCTATACAAACATTTGACCGTCCTTGAGGTATGGACACCTCAATTATACTCAAGTTTAATGAATTTTCATGAAGTTGGTCATCGTCCTCGGGACGGAAACATCCCGTTGCAGGTCGGAGTGGTCGTTCTCAACGCCATCCTAACAAATCCGAACCCAGGGGGAGTGTGATGTCCAAAACTGCCAAATTCAGGCCAGGGGGGTCAAGGATGACCAATCTAGCCGTAAATCCGGGAATAACTGATTAAGGGCGATCGCTTGGGCTGCGGCCATATGTCCAAAGGAAAACGCATAAGGGACAGATGTAGGGATCTGGCGCAAGAATCGTTTGAGACTATATGGACTACCATAAATGGCGATCGCCCGAAGATCGCCATCTCTTAATAATTTGTTAAGCCATTCTTCGCTCAGTTGAGCCAAAGCGAGGCTACTTCCAAAGGGGTTACCGCGAATAAAAATTTGCACAATTGTCGGGCGGGAAACGATCGCCGAACTGGGGGATTGATCCCCGTTGAGATCCAGTAGATAAGGCTGATATCCCTGCTGTTTCGGTAGTGCGATGGCGGGGGAGTGGTGATCGAGATGGCGGCTGCGTAATAGATCATCGACGATGACGAGATTGTACCCTAACTCGACGGCAGCAACCGAGCCAGGGCGAGCGGTTCCCGAGACCCGTAGGATGCGATCGCCAAGCTGTTTAGCGTCATCAGATGCCACCTGGGCTAAATCCGCCAGGGGAGAGCGGTTTGAGGGGGTGATCTTGGCCTTGGCCTGGGCAATCCGTTGCACCGAAGCCAGGATGCGATCGCGGCTGATTCGCCCCGACTCCACCGCCTGACACACCGCCTCAATGCCACCGGGGAGATCCTCGGGCATCAAGACAATATCATTGCCCGCTTCAACCGCTAACACCGCCGCCTCACAGGCATCATACTGGTTGGCGATCGCCCCCATCACCAAAGCATCCGTCACCACCAAGCCATTAAAGCCCAACGCACCCCGTAGCTGCTCCTCTAACACCCGAGGCGAGAGGGTAACGGGGGCTGCCTCATCCCAGAGGGGAACCCGCATATGAGCCGTCATGATGGCGTCTATGCCAGCGGCGATCGCCCCGCGAAAGGGAACCAACTCCACCGTCTCCAACCGCTGAGCATCATGAGGGAGTTGGGGCAATTGCCAATGAGAATCGACACTGGTATCTCCATGGCCCGGAAAATGCTTCGCCGTCGTTAAAACCGGCTGGCTTTGAGTCCCTTCAATAAACGCCGTTGCCAAAGCCGTCACGATCCCCGGATTGTCACTAAACGATCGCACATTAATCACCGGATTATCGGGATTATTATTAACATCCACCACCGGGGCTAAAATCCAGTTCAACCCTGCCGCCACCGCCTCTAACGCCAACCATTGCCCCATCTCTCGGGCCAAAACCTGGGCTTGAGGCAAATCCTCTCGGGCCATCTCTCCCAAAGCCATCGGCGGTGGGAACCAAGTAGCCCCCGTAAAGCGTTGCCCCACCCCTTCCTCAATATCAGCACAGAGTAACAGGGGAATCTCGGCCCACTCTTGCAATTGCTGAGTTCGCAGCCGTAACTCGCTGACGCTGCCATCAATCAGCAACACGCCGCCAATTCCCCAATCCTGAAGCCAATGGCGTAGGCGATCGCGATCGGGTTCCCAGGCCCGATAGCGAATTTGTGAGTCAAACAGATGCCCCGAGGCCCGAACAACAAACATTTGGGCAACAAGACGACGTAGAGATAAGTCCGAGGGATTAAACATTAATAATGGAGGCTAAACAATCGAAAAAAGGGTTTCCTAGGTTCAGGGTGATCAGGACAATTTATGACAGATTACATCCGTTGCTGTAGGGGCGAAAAATCCCCTCCTGGGAGGGGTTCGGGGTGGGTTCCCCTACAATTT
>P_2C_Liq_1_UnCtyDRAFT_1000395_pt1 | contig 18918 bp, 11 predicted proteins | sample Pon2CUnioCityCA_2_FD_10234 | JGI IMG/M metagenome (IMG submission 10234) | reverse complement strand
CCAGTGAAGCAGACATGGTTGCCGCCATTATGTTTGGTCATGAATGGATTAAAAAATTGATTGCGTTCCAAGAAGAAATCATCGCCGATGTCAACCCTGAAAAAGTTGAATTCACCCCGCAAGACGAGCCTGAAGACTTGCTAAAATTTGTCCAAGATGAAGCCTTAGATGCAATCAACAAAGCGTCAGCCATCAACGGTCGTCATGACCGCGGCGATGCCATCGGAACCATTTTAGATGACTTAGAAGAGCGGTATAAAGCCGCTCACCCAGATGTGTCTGAGGATGATTTGAAAGACGCGTTGAAAACGATTAAAAAGCTCGTCGATGGGGCCGTTAAAGATGAGGTCCGACGGTTGATCATTGCCGATGAGAAACGCCCAGATGGTCGCGGGTTAACAGACATTCGCCCGCTTGACTCGCAAGTCGATATTTTACACCGGACACACGGCTCCGCTTTATTTACTCGCGGTGAAACCCAAGCCTTATCGATCACCACACTTGGGGCACTCCGTGAACATCAAATCATTGATGGCCTCGGCGAGAGTGAGACGTATAAACGGTTTATGTTGCATTACAATTTCCCCCCTTACAGCGTCGGTGAAAACGGCCGTTACGGCCCTCCTGGCCGCCGAGAAATTGGTCATGGGGCGCTTGGTGAACGTGCCCTACGTCAAGTCTTACCAAACGAAGAAGAATTCCCGTATACGATTCGTATCGTCAGTGAAATTTTAGAGAGTAATGGCTCGACCTCTCAAGCATCGATTTGTGCAGGTTGTATGAGTTTAATGGCCGCAGGGGTTCCACTTAAAGCCCCGGTTGCTGGCATTGCCATGGGCTTGATTAGTGACGGGACTACGCACCGCGTGCTGTCTGACATTCAAGGATTAGAAGATCATCTCGGCGACATGGACTTTAAAGTCGCAGGGACCGCCAAAGGCATCACTGCTTTACAAATGGATATTAAAATAGAAGGACTGTCGCAAGAGATATTGGAAGAAGCCCTCGCCCAAGCGAAAGTCGGTCGCTTACATATCTTAGATAATATGTTAAGCGCCATTGACGCACCGCGTGCAGAACTCAACGAATTTGCACCGAAAGTCAAAATGATGTTCATTGAACCCGACAAAATCCGTGACGTGATTGGACCTGGTGGCAAATCAATCAATGACATTATTGAAAAATGCGATGGCATTAAAATCGACATTGAACAAGACGGCCGAGTGACCTTCATGCATCCGCGCTATGAACCCATTGACAAAGCGATGGCTATTATTGAAGAAATTGTTAAAGTTGCTAAAGTCGGAGAAATTTACGATGGGAAAGTTGTACGGATTGAGAAATTCGGATGCTTTGTGGAATTGTGGCCAGGCACCGATGGACTCTGCCATATTTCTAAATTGGCCCATGCGCGTGTCGAAAAAGTCGAAGATGTTGTGAAGTTAAATCAAACGTTAAAAGTCAAAGTCATCGGGATTGACGACCGCGGCCGGATTGACCTGTCGCACAAAGCGCTTTTAGAGCGTCCTGAAAAACGCCCCGAAACAAAGCAATAATTCACCCCACTTGCATTGTAGGCAACCGAGCCAGTAATGGTTAGGAAAGTCCATGCTAGCACCGGCTGCGATTGCCGGTAGTGATTGTGATAGAGGAAACCATAACTCTATGCACCGTGCAAACGGTGACGGCTGAGAAAGAGGCTTCTTGAAGTCTTGAGTATCTTTAAAAGTGCCACAGAGACGAGCTCTTTTAGTAATAAAAGAGGTGGAACGGGTAAACCCCGCAAGCTAGAAACCCAAATTTTGGTAGGGGCACTTGGCGTAAGGAATTGAACTTAACGCCGAGGTACATTGTACAGATAAATGGTTGCCACCCTTTTCGTAAGGGCACAGAACATGGCTTATGCAATGCAAGAAAAAGAGACCTCGTTTGGGGTCTCTTTTTTAGGCCAAAATGTCTCTTCAAATTTGATATAATAGGCTAGAAAGGATGTGCTCATTTGGACAAAAAACAGATCCAAGACCGGATGCAACGGACTCGCAATTTCTCAATCATTGCGCACATCGATCACGGCAAGTCAACGTTGGCCGATCGGCTTTTAGAAATGACCCAAAGTGTCACGAAACGGGAAATGAAAGCCCAACTGTTGGATTCCATGGATATCGAGCGTGAACGTGGAATTACGATTAAGTTAAACGCCGTTGAATTGACCTATCAAAAAGGTGATGACACCTACATTTTTCATTTAATTGATACGCCTGGACACGTCGACTTTACCTATGAGGTGTCTCGCTCGTTGGCCGCCTGTGAAGGCGCTATTTTAGTCGTGGATGCGGCACAAGGCATTGAAGCGCAAACCTTAGCCAATGTCTATTTAGCGTATGACAATGATTTAGAAATCATCCCAGTCATCAATAAGATCGACTTACCAAGTGCCGACATTGAAGGCGTCAAGGCGGATATTGAAAACATGCTGGCGCTAGATACGACAAATGCGCCGCTTGTTAGTGCCAAAGAAGGCATTGGCATCGATTTGATTTTAGATGCCATCATCGAGCAAGTCCCTCCGCCGCAAGGTGATTTTGAAGCATCCTTACGCGCTTTGATATTTGATTCGTACTATGACCCCTACCGGGGAGTGATTCCGTCCATTCGGATCGTCGATGGCACACTCAAAAAAGGCGATAAAATCCAAATGGTCGCATCTGGCGCCACCTATGACGTCATTGAGGTGGGAGTCAATACGCCAACAGCAAAACCAAAAGAGATGTTAATTCCAGGGGATGTTGGGTATGTCGTCGCCAACATTAAAGATCCTGATGATGTCCGTGTAGGCGATACAATTACAGAGAAGCAACGCCCCACACATGAACCCTTACCTGGATATCGGCCGCTAAACCCGATGGTGTATTGTGGGCTTTATCCCCTCGATGCGAAAGACTATGAACCGCTCAAAGACGCTTTAGCAAAACTCCATTTAAACGATGCCTCCTTGATATTTGAACCGGAGACATCCGGCGCATTAGGCTTTGGATTCCGGGTGGGTTTTTTAGGNATGTTGCATTTAGAAATCGTCCAAGAACGCTTAGAGCGTGAATTTAATCTTGGTATTTTAGCCACGGCACCTTCGGTGTCGTATCACGTATTCTTACACGATGGGTCGATGCAGGTCATTGATAACCCGTCTTTATTGCCAGACCCTTCAAAAATTGATCACATTGAAGAGCCCATCATGAAAGCAACGTTAATGACGCCGAAGGATTATGTCGGGAACGTCATGGAGCTGTGCCAAAAGAAACGCGGCACCTACATCAAGATGGATTACTTGAGTGATTCCCGGGTAGAAATCACCTACGAGCTGCCTTTGTTAGAAATCGTCTATGACTTTTTTGATAAACTCAAATCAACGTCTAAAGGCTACGCTTCGTTTGATTATCTGTTTGAGCGGTATACGACCAGTCAGCTTGTCAAAATGGACATTTTGATCAACGCCGAAATCGTTGATGCCTTGTCGAGCATCGTGCACCGAGAATTTGCCTACGTGCGCGGGAAGAAGATGGCCGATAAACTCAAAGAACTGATTCCCAGACAAATGTTTGAAGTCCCCATTCAAGCGGCCATTGGCGGAAAAATCATTGCCCGCTCAACGATTAAAGCACTCCGCAAAAATGTCATCGCCAAATGTTATGGAGGCGATATTTCAAGGAAGCGAAAACTGTTAGAAAAACAAAAAGCTGGGAAAAAACGGATGAAAACCGTCGGCAAAGTCGACGTGCCACAAGAAGCATTCTTGAGTGTCCTATCGTTGGATGATTAACTGAATTTTAATCAAATTTTGAAACAAACATGCTATAATTTATGAAACATCTTAGGAGTTAGGCATGCGTTATAAATTCCGCCATCGTGTGACCTTTTCGATTTTTAGAAAAGTGTTTGAATGGTACGCACGATTCAAATACAATTTTACGTTTGACCGTTACGAAGAGACGAACGAGCCGTATCTCATTTTGGGAAACCATACCCAAGCGCTTGATCCCGTTTTTTTATCGTTCTCTTTTAAGCGGCCCATTTATTTCGTTGCCTCCACGATGATTTATAATTTACCCGTTCTTTCTAAATTGGTGGATTACTTGGTGGCACCAATTCCGATCAATAAATTTCGGAGTGATTTAAAAAGCACAAAAACCATTTTAAAAACCCTTCGTGAAGGCCAACACGTGGCTCTGTATCCGGAGGGAAATTCCACATTTTTAGGCACCCAAATGCCGATTGGCATTGCCATTGCTAAACTCGTCAAGAAAGCCAAAGTCACCGTCTTGTTTCACACGGTTGAAGGCGGACACTTGTCACACCCTAGGTGGGCCAAAAATGGCCGTAAAGGCTTCATGAAAGGGTCTGTCAAAAGCCGCTTAACTGTGGAAGAGATTGCCCAAATGGACGTTGATTCACTCCATCAAACCATAAAAAGCCGCTTAGCAGTCAATGATTTTGAGGTCTGTGAAGGCATGTCTTACACTGGTAAAAATAAAGCGCTGTATATTGAATCTGCATACGTTGTCTGTCCCCACTGCCACGGCATCGAAACCGTGGTATCAAACGGGGATCATGTGACATGTGTGGCCTGTGACTTTGACGTCTCCATCAATGACTACGCGCGGTTTGTGCCGCATTTTAAAGGCCGATATTTTGAGAAAACACCCGAATGGTTTGATGATCAAATTGCGGTATTTAAAGCATTGGTTGAACGGGCGGATGATGATGCCATCATTTTTCATGATGCCGGAGAATCGCTGTACGAAATTCGCGATTTAAAACCGAAGAAGAAGTTGGACCAAGTTTCGATTACGTTGACCAAATCGTCGATTGTTCTAGTAGGTAAAACGGTTCAAGAAACCTTAGACCCACAACTGGTAAATCCCGCCGTCCAACATAAAAATGGCCTTATTCTCTATGATCAAAAAAGTATGCGAACCTTTTATTTATTAAGTGACAATACGCGCAGTGCTTTAAAATACGTGTCGATGATTAAAATCCTCCAAGGAGCGTCTCATTATGTTTGATTTTACTAGTCCAGAATCGTGGCAAGCCATTTATTATTTTGGTCTCATTGCGGGGCTTTTATTGCTGGGTAACACCTTGCGTCGCAAGATTCCTTTTTTAAAAAAGTCGTTACTCCCAACAGCTGTCATTGCTGGGTTTTTAGGACTCTTACTGAAAGAACTCGTACTGACACAGTTTGTCAGTGAGGATGATATACTTGCGCTCAACCGCTATTTCTCGATGATTACCTATCACGCGATTGCCCTTGGGTTTATTGCGCTTGGCTTAAAAGTGAGTGAGAAAGCGCGCTTTCAGTTAAAGCGTGGTCAAAGTTTATTTAGTGGGTTACTGATCGTCTCGACGTATTTAGTCCAAGGCATTGTCGGTTTATCAGTCACGCTCTTTCTATCGTATACGTTTTTGCCTGACCTCTTCCGCAGTAGTGGGATCTTATTCCCGCTGGGCTTTGGTCAAGGACCGGGTCAAGCACTCAACATCGGCACAGTCTATGAAAACACGTACGGCTTCACGGGCGGGGCCAGCTTTGGGCTTGCGATTGCTTCATTTGGCTTTTTATGGGCCGCCGTATTCGGCGTCTTTTATCTAAACTATCTCGCCAAAAAAGGACTCATCACGCGCAAGGATCAAATAAACGATACGTTTAATTCTCCGCAATTAAACAGTGCGCCTGATGAACTGCCCCTCGCAGAATCGATCGATAAGTTTACCGTCCAAGTCATCATTGTCCTGTTTGTCTATTTCTTTACATACGGCGTCATTCGTGGTGTCACGACATGGTTAGACGGGGGCGCACTCGGTGCGTTTGGCTCAGATACAATCGCTCCCTTGTTGTGGGGCTTTAACTTCATCTTTGGGATGTTATTTGCGTTGTTATTAAAGAAAATTTTCTTAGTTTTAAGGAAAAACAAAGTAATGACACGTCAGTACCCAAACAACTTTTTACTGAACCGGATTAGTGGGTTTACCTTTGACATCATGATTGTCGCGTCTATCGTCGCCATTCGCGCAGCGGATTTGCTTGAATATTGGTGGTTATTATTAAGCCTTGGGTTACTTGTGGGGATATCAACGGCGCTTTACATGACGTTTATGGCCAGCCGGATTTATCCCGAATATAAAAATGAAGCAACGCTTGGAATGTTTGGCATGTTAACAGGCACGGCCTCCACCGGAGTTATTTTGATTCGAGAAATTGACCCCGAATTTAAAACCCCTGCGGCCACGGACCTAGTTGTTGGCTCATCAACCGCCATCATTTTTGGCTTTCCGATTATTTTAATCGTTGGACTTGCGCCAATATCAGACGCGTCTACGTGGCTTGTATTAGGCATCATCGTTGCCTTATTTAGTGTTTTTGCAGGCGTCTTACTCTTTTTTAATCCGAAGGTGAAACTTTAGTGTTTGGCACATACATTCATATCCCGTTTTGTGAGAAATTATGTACCTACTGTGACTTTGCGAAAGAAATCGCCAAGCCCGAAAAAAAACGCGCCTATTTAGAGGCGCTTTTTTACGAGATGGCCCTCACTCACTCAACGCTTAAACACTCTGATACCGTGTATATTGGCGGTGGAACACCGACGGCACTCAGCGACGCTGATTTTGCCGCACTGTTAAAAGAAATTGCCCGCTACGTGGATGTGGCTTCACTGAAAGAATTTACCGTCGAAGCCAATCCATCAAGCTTGACCGCAGAAAAAGCACGGCTGATGAAACTCTACGGAGTGACGCGCGTCAGTTTAGGCGTTCAAACATTCAACGATGCGTACTTAACGCTAATTAACCGGGACCACCGGCAAGCCGACGTCTTAACCGCCCTGAGCCATTTAACTGCCCACGGGTTAGATAATTTCAGTTTGGATATTATGTTTGGCTTACCCACCCAAACCATGCAGGCGTTTGAAAAAGATCTTGATGCATTCTTAGAGATTAAAGCCGCTCATTATTCGATTTATGCCCTCATTTTAGAAGATCATACGAAGTTGCATCACCAAATTAAACACGGATTATTGACCTTGCCCGATGATGACAGTGTCGCTGACATGTATGGGTTGATCATCCAACGACTCACAGACGCGGGCTATGAGCATTACGAAATTTCGAGCTTTGCACGCCCGAGTAAACGGTCGCTGCACAACCAAGTTTATTGGCGGAATGACCGCTACATTGGCCTTGGTGCTGGGGCGCATGGTCGCCTCGATCACCGCCGCTATGAAAACATTCGTTCGGTCAAAAAATATACCGAAGGGATGATTGAAAAGGGCTTAGATACGCGGATTTATTACGCATATAAACCCATTCATGATACACTAATGATGGGTCTGAGGATGCGGGATGGCATTGATTTGAACGCCTTTCAAGCCGCCTTTAATACGCATCCATTGACACGATTTCCTGGCCTTAAAAAAACGCTTGATGATGGCTTGATTCGGATTCAAAATGACCACTTACAATTGACCGATAAAGGCTTATTCTTTGCGAATGACGTATGGATGGAATGCATGGATGATGAGACAACTTCTGAAGGAATTTGAATATGATTTAAAGGCAGCCTCCGGGCTTTCTTTAAATACGCAAGCAGCGTATATGCGTGACCTCACGCAGTATGTGACTTACCTCACCGAAGTTCGCTTGTTGGATGCAGTCACTCAAATCACCCCGAAAGATGTTCAAAATTATCTAATGACACTTCGCAAGAAGCATTACCAAGCATCCACATTGTCCCGTAAACTCTCTTCCATCAATCAATTTCACCAATACCTATTGAAAGAAAAGTTGATTGATGAAAACATTATGACGCGTGTGGCAAAACCGAAGCAGAAGCAGCTGTTACCCAACGTTTTATCACTGGCTGACATTCAGGCAATACTCAGCCAAACCAGCGGCGAGAAACCCCTTGATCAACGCAATCAAGCGATGGTTGAATTGCTCTATGGCTCGGGGCTTCGGGTGAGCGAACTATGCGGGCTAACGACCAATCAACTGCACGTGAATGAATCCTTGGTTGATGTCACAGGTAAAGGTGGCAAGCGCCGCATTGTGCCCATATCTGCCTATGCGAAAGAAGCGCTAGTCCACTATTTAGAACACGGACGTCTCACGTTAAGCAAAGCGCCCAGTGCGTACGTGTTTTTAAACCGCTTCGGTCAGCCCATTTCGCGGGTCGGATTTTTTAAAGTCTTAAAAGACCTTGCCCTACGAGCGGGCATTACGCAAACGGTGAGCCCGCACACGCTGAGGCATTCATTTGCGACGCATTTACTCGAACAAGGCATTGATTTACGCTACGTGCAAGAAATGCTTGGCCACACGGATGTGTCCACCACCGAAATTTATACCCACCTATCAAAAACGCGCCTCAAAGACATTTACGATCAGTACCATCCCACCAAATTTAAGGAGTGATTGTGTGTTTAAAAGAACCTTCCTCATTGTCATGGACTCAGTCGGTATTGGCGAAGCCCCCGATGCCGCGGCCTTTAACGATACGGGCACGCACACGTTTACCCATACGGCCCGCGCGAAAGGATCCATTCACGTTCCAACACTCGCCTCACTCGGACTGGGTCATTTAACCGAGATTCCCGGAGTACCTGCAAAGGCATCCCAAAGTGCCTACGGGAAAATGCAAGAAACCAGTGCAGGAAAAGATACGATGACCGGCCACTGGGAGCTCATGGGGTTATACATCGATGTGCCCTTTCAAACATTCACAGAGACTGGCTTCCCCGATGCCCTTATCAATCAGCTTGAAGACTTATGGGGCCGCAAATGCGTCGGTAATAAAGCCGCCAGCGGGACAGAGATCATTCAAGAACTCGGCGCCCATCACGTAAAGACCGGAGATCTCATTGTCTATACGAGTGCCGATAGCGTCTTGCAAATTGCGGCGCATGAAGACGTGGTCCCACTCAATGAATTGTACGATGCCTGTGAAAAAGCCCGGGCGATTACCTTAGAAGGGCCTTATAAATTAGGCCGCATCATCGCTCGACCGTTTAAAGGAACTGCCAAAGAAGGATTTGTTCGAACCGCGAACCGTCACGATTATGCGCTTAAACCGTTTGCAAAAACGACGTTAGACCATTTAAAAACCGCCGGGTACACGGTGGCTGCATTTGGTAAAATTGCCGACATTTATGACGGAGAAGGCATCACCGAAAGTAAGCGCCAAGCGTCAAACGATGAAGGNATGGATAACTTCACCGCCTTTTTAGATCGTGATTTTGAAGGCCTCGCGTTTTTAAATCTCGTTGATTTTGATGCCTTGTACGGGCACCGCCGTGATCCGTTAGGGTATCACCGCGCGCTAGAAACCTTTGATCAGCAACTGCAACACTTCATTACACAGATGCGGCCTGATGATTTACTAATCGTGACAGCCGATCACGGCAATGATCCCACGCACAAGGGGACCGATCATACCCGTGAATACGTGCCTTTACTCATTCATTCCAAACAATTTAAAAAAAGCTTAGCACTCGGGACGATTCGCTCATTTAGTGCAGTCGGGGCGACCATCGCAGATATTTATAACGTGCAAGCACCCGATTATGGGTCATCCGTATACGCGCAAATAAAAACCCTCATATGAGGGTTTTTTATAAGGCTTTTTTATCTTTTTTAAATTGTTTGTGAAGTTTTTTATACGATTCACTGACAGCTTTACTTTGCAGAGTTTCGATTTTCTCAACTTTCATTTGCGTTTTCACCGACACATCCACCATGCGGTCTTTAATTTTTGATTGTGTGCGTGCTAACCCGTTTAACCGTTCATTTTTCTTCATTAACCGCTCACTACGGAGCTGTTCATGCGTGGTTTCTAAAGTTTTCTCTTGCGCCGCTATCGAGCGATTAAGCGCGTTGAGTGCGTCACGGTCAGTGGCGAGTGGCGCGGCTAATTCTTTGTCGATGGCCGCTAAAATGCTTTCTGTTTCCGCCACGTCTTGATCACGTTTAGACGCCTTTAACGCTCGTTGACTGTTCAGCGTATGTTCAAGTTCTGCCATGCGTTCAGTGAAGGATGCATTGAGATTTTTTTCTTGCATCGCAAGTTCTTCCACAGTCGAACTTTTCAAATCACCTTTTTCCAGTTCAATAATCCGTTCTTTAGCGGCCGCCAAGCTCACTTTTGGTTCTTCAATTTTTTCGTGCAGGAAATTCTCGGCGGTGTTTAACATGTCTTGCAGGCGCTCACTGGCTTGGTCATTGACTTTTTCATCGTGATAAGGCAATAAGTCAGGACCCGCCATCATTTTTTCAACGTTGGCTAAGCGGGCCAATGATTCATTTTTNAATTCCGTNAAGCTTTCGATGTTTTCATCGCGAAGAGCCGTGGCATCACGTCGGGCTTTGTCCGCATGATCATGGGCTTTTTGAATTTGTTCACGGTAGCGTTTGATGGTTTCATCATTGGCCAGTTGTGCGTCAAACTCGGCTACCCGGTCAGCGTAAGCGTCGTTGATGTCTTTTTCTTCAGCGATCACTTTTTTGAGCATCGGTGAATGTTCAAAGAGTTTTTTCTTTTGGCGGATGGAATGCAGTTTTGATTCATATTCTTGCTGCATATCCTTACGTTTGGCTTCGTAATTTTTTTCGTGATAGCCAAGCGTTTCTTCGGTATATGACAGTTCTTGATTCAAGGTGTATTCAATGTGTTCCATGCGGGCTGCGTGTTCAGCCTCGGCAAACTTAATTTGTTGATCAGCGAAGTTGACTTGGCGTTTAACCGTCGCTTGCACCATGGCTTTGTTGACCCGTACCCCGGCATCTATCCGTTCCGATTGCACTTTGTTGATGGCTTTTTCGTGATCATACAATGACTGGGCTTTGAGAACTTGGATGTCGTATTCTTTTTCCGCAAGTGCAATGTCCGCTTCATCTTGAAACAGTTGGAATTTGAGGTCTTTGAGTTCATCCATCCGTTTCACTTTACTCTTGCCGATGAATTGAACGCGCTTATCGAGTATTTTGTGGAGTCCATACAGGCGATTAATTTCTAAGCGTTCTTTATTAAGTGTGAAATCTAATTGCAGTTGAATGTCTTCAAAAACACCATGTTGAGTGTGTAAGTGATTCAATGTTTCAACTTCTAGCTTTTGCACTAACCGTTGGTAGCGCTTTAAGACATCGGCTTTTTGCAACCGGAATTCTTGCTTGCGCTCTTTTGTACGCTTGGAAACGTTCCATTTGGATGGTTTGATCAAGGGCAATCACACTGAGTTCAAATTGATAGCCTTGGTCAAGCAAACGTTCCATAAATTCAAACGTTTCAAGCAGCGTTTCTTCTTGGTTTTCTAAGTAAGTAAGCAGGGTCCGCATTTTCAACGATGCAATGTCGATGAGTGCTTGAATTTGTCTCTCTTTGTGTTGCATGCGAATTTCGTACGATTGTTCCAAGTGTTCCACGCGCTTAGTGAGTTTATCGGCATCGAGTTGCTTGCGCGGAGCTTTAAACGATTTATCGACTTTTTTGGCAATCTTCCCAGGCAGTGTTCGATAAAAAGCTTTTTGTGCCTGCTTTAATGCCAAGCGCAGCTCTTTATAAGCTGGGTCATTGGGGGATGCAGTGATAGAGGCATGTTCGGCAGCCACCACAGAATCATATAGAGCTTTGTTTGCATCGCTAAGTTCGTGATTGTTGGCTGCTAAGGCGTCTTTAAAAGCCTCCGCTTTAGCGGCTTCAAACGTATCATTAAGTCGTTCAATCTCGTCATTGAGCGAGTCGTTCACGACTTTTTCTTGATCGGCTAATTGACTGAGATCGGTCGCTTTTGTAGATTCAATGTCATCAACTAAATCATCAAGTTCACTCGTATCAAAGAACCCGAGCAATGTATCAAGTTTGTGTTTGAATGTTTTAAAGATGGTGTCGGCAAATCCTTTGAGAGGCTCCAACGCCTCTTGAATGGTTGTTTGAGACGACGTCAGTTGGGTGTAAGATTCTTCGAGTGTGCGTTCACTCACGTTGAAGTCTTGCGTAATTTCTTGGGTCATGAGTGTTAAGTACTGCTCAACTGGCGCCGAGAAATCTTGCAAGGGAGTGGTTGCATCTTTAAAAATTTGTGAAAAGCTACGTTTTAGATCAGCCAGGTGCTTGCGAAGTGGGTTAGCAAAATGTTCTTTCGCATCAGACAGACGCATCTCTGCAAGCGTTTCAAAGTATTGATCTTTGGTCTCACTTAAAAGCTCAAGCCGTTTTTTTGTGACAACGTCGTCTTGTTTTTTAATGGTCCGACGTATGCGTTGCACTTCTGAATTGAGTACTTTAAGTTTTGCTTCGGTATCTTCAACCCGCTCAAAGTGCGCGTTTTTAATTTTTTCATTGGCCTCAAGAATTTCTTTGATGAGCGCTTTTAGGAGTTCTTGCTCCTGTTTGAGATCATCGTCAATGAGAGTCGTTAGTTCTTGGTTAATTTCTGCTTGTTTAGCAATCGCGTTTTTCATTTATTTTCCCTCACTCTCAAAGATTTTCTTGAAATGCACGCTTTTTATCGGCAATCCACATCGTTATTTGATCGCGATGGGCATCGAGCGCTTTTTGTTCTTCAGCCACAGCGGTTTCAATGGGCAGTAATTCAAGCAGCGGCGGTAGGTTGGTCAAATCGCTTTCTAATCCATCGAGCAGTTCTTGTTTGCTTCTTAAAAGCTGTTTACGCAGTATGTCAGTTCGTTCATTTAAATGCTGCATACGCGTTTGTTTATCGAAGTAGAGGGTGTCATATTCGCGGGTGACTTTTTCTAAGCCGGCCTCTAACTGTGTTTCTTTCGAGCTTATCTCTTTTTGAATGGTGTCGATGGTGCGATTTAAGAGGCGTTCGATTTCAATTTTTTTACGCGCCATTTCGCGTTTTGCTTCAGTGATTTGATCTTCTAGTTTACGGACCTTCTCACTGGACGTGCGCTCTGCATTAGCGACTTGGTGATCGTAGACTTGCTTGTAATAATCTGAGGTCTGTTTTTCTGTGGTTTGAATGGATGTTAAGACGAGTTTCGCTTGTTCGAGTTTCGCGGTAATCCGTTCGGCCTCTAAGTCAAACTCAGCATTGATGTCTTCAATGCGTCGATCTTCTTCCAATTGAATGTTGTCTGCGATGCGATGATGCTCACTTTCGATCCCTTGTACATCGGCTTTAAACCGTTCGAGTTTCATCGATCGTTCATTGTTTAAGCGTTCTAAGTTGCGTTCAAGTGCTTCAATTTCAACATCGTACTTTGCCAACTCTTCAAGTTCTGCATCGGAGTAGATTTTAATCGATGTATTGCGCTCAGCTTGAATGCGGGTGTTGATCAAGGCAACTTGCGCTTCGCTATCCTGACGCATCTCGGCATATTTAGTTTGAATGGTTGCAACGGCGCTTTCAGCACCATGTTTAATTTCTTCGATGAATTCTTGATCTTGCACACGAATGTAGTCGAAAAGGGATTGGATTTCATTGAGCACCGATTGCGTTTGCTCTTCGACGAGTTTCAATGCTTCTTCGTGCAATTGTTGAGCCACACGAATTAAATTTTTTGGTTTATCAATGGTTTGATTGGTAATTTTTTGCGTGAAACGTTCGAATATACTATTGACTTTTTGTTGGGAACTTTTTAGATACGTCTCAAGACTCTCTAAATATTTTTCTTCCGATTGTTCGTGGCGGCGAATCTCAGTGGTTTGTTTTCGCGTGCTTAACCCATTTCTTTTAATGCGGCTAATCTCTAGTTCGCTGTAGTATTCTCTCGTCCAACGCAGCGTCTCATAATCACTTTCTAACGTCATGTTAATTGCATCTTTAAATTCTGGAGACGCGACTGCGATTACTTTTTCATAGGAGCCGTCAGGGTCATCGATGGTGGAAGCAAGTTTATCAAATTTTTTGAGCAGCGATTTGTATGGTTTGTTGATTGATTCGTAACGGCGTTTCAACGCCCGGTCAAATTCTTTAAGCCGGTTTTTCGGGACCATGATTTCGTCATTTTTAAATTTTTCAATGTCCCGCAGTTCTGTATCTTCTTCGAAGTCTAGTCGTCTGATTTCGAGTTCATATTCATCGCGCTCTTTTTTTAATTCAAAAATCGTATTTTGTTTATTTTCTGCATGTTTTTGCTCGAAGTTCAAGGTGACTTGGTGTTTTTCTTCTTGATGTTGAGCGAGTTTATTTTCGGCTTGCAAAATTGAGCTATCGTGCGCGTCAAGTTCAGAATTTTGCTGAACATTCATCGCATAGATGGCATTCTCTTTCGCTTTTTCATTTTCTAGACGCTTAAGTTCAAAGCGTTCGTGCTCTCGGCTAATGACGTATTTACGCTTGTCATCGAGGAGTGATTTTTCGACATCGTGATAGGCTTTTTTTAATTTATAATCAGTTTTGGCTTCGTCAATCACTTTCTGCGATGCTTTTTTCTTTTGGTCTAGTTCCGCTTTAAACCGAGCGGCGGCCAATTGTTTTTCAGCGCGAGCGACCTTTTCTAAGTAGTCGCGTTTTTTCTCAGCAAACAACACCGATTGTTCGGCTTCAAGCATATCCACTTCATAGCGTTTTTTGGCAGTTTCAATTTCGATATTGAGTTGGCTACTTTTTTTCGTAATATGCACTTGTTCGTTTTCAAAGGCTAACGCTTTTTCTTCATCAAACGAATCGAAGAAGGATTGAATTTCGTCGAGTTCGTCATAAATGCCTTTAAATTCTTTGTATGCTTTTAATAATTTGGCATGCCATTTTTTTTGCATGTCTATAAAGGGTTGCAATGCGTGTTCAACATGTTCGAGGATGGCATTTTTCGATGGCCCAATCCGCATGTGATGAACGGGGGCTTCAGGTGCATCCCACCAACCGCGGTGTTCACTAACGAGTGTTGACTCATCGATGAGATCGCTGTAAACGGCTAAATGGTCGTTCATCAATGTATGAACGGTAGACCGATAGCTGTCACGAATATCTCGCACATAACTGGTTAAATCACTCATAAAACGAAAGAGTGATTGATACACCTCTTGATAGGCGTTGTGACGAATCTCATTGGACGTTGAAAGTTCTTTAGCGATGATATTTAGCGTGCGAGTATCCAAATCAACGGGAGGGTTTTTGATGAAGGCTTTTTCTTCCGCATTCATCGTTTCAATAGCCGTTTCAATTTTTTTCTCGATGACTTTATTACTTTTAACACCCGCTTTAATAACGTCGTTAAAGCCATCAATCATCTCGTCGTATTTTTTTGTTGATCGGGTGAATGATGCCTTGATTTTCGCTGCAATCGCGGTGATGCTTTTGCTGTAATCTTCGATTTGGCTGTGCATGTCTTGCGTATGGTCAGACGTTTCCTTAGCAAAGGCTTTTAAAAGGCCATCTTCTTTACGTTCGATGGCTGTGAGATCTTTTCTTAATGCGGCCAGTTCTTGTTTGAGGTATTTTTGATCGTCTTTTGCACCATCCGCTAGACGTCTCATGTAGTAGTTCAGTGATTTATTGAATGGTTCTTGAGCATTTAAAAATATTTCAGTCGTTTGCGTTTTGACTGATTGCAGTTTTTGTTTCGCTTTTTGATAGTCATCGTTCAGCGCTTTTTCTTGCGCTTTTTTCTTAGCTTCAATGTTTTCAAGCTCATCTTTTTTGTTGCCCAGTGCATCTTTAAAGCCTTCTTTAATGACTTTTTGTTGGTCGGTCCATCTTTGTTTCGCTGTCTGCTTAGTTGCTTCTTTATTTTTTGTCTCTTTGATACCCTTTTCGGTCAAGGCTTTGGTTTGCTCGGCATATTTCTTAGCGATATCTCTGAGCGATTGAGCGTGCGCTTTTTCGGCGCTTTTATACGCTTTGTCCACGGTGTTTAGCGATTTCTGATAGGCTTTGTTCGCTTTTTGGACATCTATCGACAAGTCATACGCATCACTTTGAAATTTCTTCTCTGCAGACTGTAGTTTGCTCTGCAGTGAGCTGTAATTAAATTCTTTGTCACTTGACATAAGAGCCTCCATGGGCATTGATTAGACATGTAAACTATTGCTTAATTTTATCATATTTCAGGGGTTTTTTTCAACGCTAGGCTTGCATTTTATCAACCCTTTCAAATAGACTTATGTTGCGTGTATAATGCATGTAATAAGGAGTCAATTCTATGGATGAACGATTAATCTCAGCGGAGCGTACATCGTACGATGATGAACCGTTTAGTCTACGGCCCAAAACCCTCAAAGAGTTTATCGGGCAAGATGACGTCAAAGAGATGCTAGATATTTTTATACGGGCCTCTCAAAAACGTGAAGAATCACTCGATCACGTGCTTTTTTATGGCCCACCTGGACTTGGCAAAACAACCCTTGCAAACATTTTAGCCAATGAAATGGGCGTTCAAATCAAAATTGCCTCGGGCCCAGCCATTGAAAAATCCGGCGATTTAGCCGTGCTTTTAACCGCCTTGAATCCAGGGGATGTGTTATTTATTGATGAAATTCACCGCTTACCGAAAATCGTTGAAGAAGTGCTCTATCCTGCGATGGAAGACTTCGCGATCGATTTAATCGTTGGCAAAGATGAAACGTCCCGCGCCATTCGAGTCGATTTACCCCCCTTTACATTGGTCGGGGCGACAACGCGTTTTGGCGATTTAACCGGACCGCTGCGCGACCGTTTCGGGGTCGTACACAAGCTTGATTTTTATGATGCCAAAGCCTTAGAAACGATTTGTCACCGGACGGCTGAACTTTATAAAACGCCCATCGATGCCACGAGCATCGAAGAAATTGGCCGCCGCTCCCGCGGTACGCCGCGCATCGTCAACCGGTTATTCCGGCGCATTCGTGATTTTGCTGACGTCTTAAATGACGGGGTCATTGACCCAGGCATTACCGATCAAGCCTTAGCAAAATTAAACATTGATCCGTTTGGACTCGATCAAAAGGATTACCTCTATTTAGAAACGCTCATCGAGCATCATAAAGGGGGCCCGGTAGGCATTGATAATTTGGCATCGGGAATGAGTGAAGACGTGACCACGTTAGAAGATGTCTATGAACCGTACCTTTTAAAACTTGGGTTTATTGCCCGTACGTCGCGCGGTCGTGTGGCCACAGACAAAGCCTACAAACACTTAAAAAAACCCTTTCAGTCAGGACTCTTTTAAATGAAAACTAGCGATTTTACATACAACCTTCCGAAAGAGCTGATTGCTCAAACTCCCTTAGAAGACCGCACGCAATCGCGCTTACTGAGAGTCCAACGCGAGTCGCAAGATTTAAGCGACCATACGTTTAAAGATTTGCGCGATTTTTTATCCCCAGGCGATGTTTTAGTGCTCAATGATTCAGCCGTTATTCCAGCGCGNTTATACGGAGTCAAAACGGAGACTGGCGCTTTAGTTGAGGTATTGTTACTCAAACCGCTTGGCTTGAAACGGTATCAAGCGCTTGTCAAAAAAGCCCGAAAAATTGACGTGGGCGATCAAATCAGTATTGGTGAAGGCCGCTTAATTCTCACCTGTGACAGCGTTGAAAACGAAGGGATTCGGACCTTTCAATTAACCTATGAAGGCGATTTTTACGTGCTCTTAGATGACCTCGGAGAAATGCCTTTGCCGCCTTATATCCACGAAAAACTCGCTGATCAAACGCGTTATCAAACAGTTTATGCCAATGAAAAAGGCAGTGCCGCAGCACCGACGGCGGGGCTTCACTTTACACTCGAATTTCTTGATGAACTCACCCAAAAAGGTGTCATTGTCACGGCCATCACGTTGCACGTGGGGTTAGGGACGTTTAGACCAGTCAAAGTCGAAGACGTCAAGCAGCACACAATGCATGAAGAATCCTATCAAATCAATCAAGCCACCGCCGACATTCTCAATCAAGCACGGACGGAGAGTCGCCGAATTGTCGCAGTTGGGACGACCGTCATGCGAACCTTAGAAACCGAGATGACCAAACGCGACACGTTCGAAGCGACGCATGACGTCAGTGAACTGTTCATTTATCCAGGCTTTAACTTTAAAGCTGTTGATGCCTTGTTTACCAACTTTCATTTACCAGAATCCACCTTGTTAATGTTGGTGAGTGCGTTTGCGTCAAAAGCATTCATCATGACGGCCTACGCCCACGCTGTCAAAGAAAAATACCGATTCTTTAGCTTCGGTGATGCGATGTTTATTGAATAAAAAAACGCCCTAGGCTGGGGCGTTTTTTAATGATTCAAGAAGTTGATTGACACTTTTTGACCGAACAAATAGTAGCACAGGTAAGAGTCCGATTCCGGCAAAAATGAGTAATACCACCGGCAGTGTCAGTAGTTCTAATAAGAGTCCTGTCATAAATATTGCGACCGGAATAAGGCCTTGTGCAAGGGTTGAAATCAAGCCCATTACGCGGCCTCGATAAGCCGCATCCACCGCCCGTGTTAACCCCGTGTTAAAGGGAATGTTTATCCACATATTGGCAATGGCAATGACAAATGCGATGGCCAATATACTCATCAGAAATACGGCATATTCAATGCGGTCTAATACGACCAAGACAATCAAGGCATGATGGACCATTAATAGAGCATAGAAACTAATTAAACCCATCCGCATGGAGCGTTTAATAGACGCTTTTAAGCCGATAGTTCCGACGAGTAATCCGCCCAATATCGCCCCGATGCTAAATGCCACTGAGACTAATGATAAGTGAATCGGTGGTTTATTAAGGACGAGATTAAAGACGTATGGGTGTATGTTGGAAAAGATGGGGGCGACAGCGAAATTTAACAAGATGATGAGCATAAACATGCCAACCAACCCATCTTTGTCTGTCACATAGCGAATGCCACCCGATAAATCACGGAAATATTGAGCAACCGATTTATCCGATGTGTGAGACGTGTGATCCAGCCGTATCCAAAGTTCAGA
>P_2C_Liq_1_UnCtyDRAFT_1000394_pt1 | contig 18946 bp, 11 predicted proteins | sample Pon2CUnioCityCA_2_FD_10234 | JGI IMG/M metagenome (IMG submission 10234) | reverse complement strand
AGTGGAACATCGGGTACATCGGGTACAAGTGGAGTTGATGGTACATTCTTCGGTTCGTCTGGTACGGCCGGTACATCTGGTGTAAGTGGTACAAGTGGTTCATCTGGGTTGAGTGGTACAAGCGGATTTGGTACTTCTGGTACAAGTGGTAGAGATGGTACCTATTTTGGTTCATCGGGTCTATCTGGTACATCTGGTACAAGTGGTACAACTGGTACTGCTGGTAGTAGTGGTTTATCTGGGACAAGTGGTACTTCTGGTAGTTCTGGTTTCTTAGAATTACAATCTGATGGTGAAAATAGAGTTATCACTTCAGAGGGTGATGGAACTGGTACTGCTGAAGCTAATTTAACGTTCGATGGGAGCACATTAAGTGTAACTGGGGATTTAGATGTAAGTGATGCAACTTTCTCAACGAGATTCCATGAAAACTATGTTGATTATGGAAACAACACTGGTACTGTAAACATCAACTTAGTATCTGGTAACAACTTTAGAATTAGAAGAACCGGAAATATTACAATAACGATTTCAAATCCACCATCGGGTCCAAGAGCAATTGGATTTACCTTAGTATTGGAAGATGGTGGAAGTGGTGCAACTGTAAGTTGGCCTGGAACAATCCAATGGGCAAATGGAGCAGCACCAACACTTACATCTTCTGGTAAGGATATATTAGTATTCTATACTTATGATGGGGGAAGTACTTATTATGGATTCCTAAGTGCAAATAATATAAGTTAATGAATACTTATGAGTATAGCAAGACGTTTAATTTCAATATCTGGAGGTGATTTGAGACCATTTAAATTTACAATACGAATATCATCAGCAAATACGCAATTTCTACTGCCGTTGACTTCCCCAAATGGGATTCAACCAAATGTTGTTGTAAATTGGGGAGATGGTAGTAATACATCAACTATAACATCAATTACATCACCAGATAGATTCCATACATATACATCTACGGGTGATTACCAAATTACAATTACTGGATATTCTAGTGGGTTTAACGTAAATAATGGTACAAATCGATTACTATATCGTTCAGTTGATGATTGGGGAAATATAAGTTTAGAGCAGGTTGATTTTTATGGATGTTCTAATTTATCAGTACTACCAAATGATGGTAGTGGAAACGCAACATTAAATGATGGGTTAAATTCTATAAAAAGATTTAATTCAACATTTAGAGGAACTGGTATTACATATATTCCAACTGGACTTTTTGATTTTTCATCAAATGTAACCTCATTTGTAAATACATTCGTATTTTGCCAAGGAATAACAACAATACCATCTGGTTTATTTGATAATAATTCATTAGCAACCTCATTTTCCGGTACATTTAATGCATGTTTGAATTTAACAACAATACCATCTGGGTTATTTGATAATAATCCCTTAGTAGTAACTTTTGAATCTATATTTAGAAACTGCCGTTCTTTAACCCAAATCCCAGAAGCATTATTTAATGGAAATCAATCCGTAACAACATTTTCTAATGCATTCAATATGGCAACCACTGCTAACGCTTTACAAAATGGCTCAACTCCTACCGATTTAGATGGTGATGAGATATTTGAAAGAACACCAACTCCCATTGGTACTAATTGTTTTGCATTTTGTAGTGGATTGAGTAATTTTGGATTAATACCATCAACATTTAAATAACGGATTATGTACTTAAAAGTTTCAGGCTCAAATATAATTTATCCATATTCGGTTCAACAATTAAAGTTGGATAATACGAATATAAGTTTCCCAACAACAATATCGGATTCTTTAATGGAATCATTTAATGTATATCCAGTTGAATTTAGAGATAGTGGATATGATAATGATGAAACAAAAGATGTTGTTGAAGTAACGCCAACATTATCGGGTTCAGTTTACATTCAAACTTATGAAATAACTGATGCGGATTCGGAAACTATTGCAAAACGAAGTGAAATAAAGTGGCAAGAGATTAGAGAACAGCGAAATCAATTGTTAAGTGAATGTGATTGGACTCAATTCCAAGATTCACCAATTACAGGTTCTCAACTAACGGATTGGCAAAATTACAGACAATCATTAAGAGATGTAACATCTCAATCAAACCCATACAATATTCTATGGCCAACTAAACCTTCGTAAGTTAAAAGATAATTATTTGATATTTATATCAAAGTAAAAAGGTATTAGTTAAGTAATGAGAATAGACCAACCCAGTTTTTCAGGTTCAATTACACAAGCTCCTTCGGCATATGCCGAATTAAGTGGTTCATTTACTGGTTCATATACTGGTTCACTAAGTGGTTCATTTATTGGGGATATTACGGTAGTTGAAGCTGAATTTAACGATTTAGTAGTAAAACAAACCATAAATGCTGGTACTGAAAACTTTGATGGTGGTGTAAACATCATCAATAGTGGTTCAATTGAAGTAAGTGGTTCAGTAAATCTTTCACCAAACAATAGCTTTAGTGTTGATGGTGTTGATGTATTGGATTCTGCTCTGGCATTCTCAATAGCATTAGGATAGGAATATGGCAAACACATTTAAAAATAGTATAAAAGGACCAGCGGGAACCGGTGGATTAACAACATACACAACACCAGCTGCAACATCAACAACTGTTATTGGTGTAAATGTGGCTAATATCGTATCCCAAAACATCTATGTAGATGTACAAATAACTGATAACTCTGCTGGGGTTACCAAATATTTAGTAAAAGGGGCAGTTATCCCACAAGGTTCATCGGCAGTTTTAGTTGGTGGTGACCAAAAGGTGGTTTTAGAAGCAAACGATTCGATGACAGTAACGTCTAATGTTGATAATTCAGCAGATGTAATTGTTTCGGTATTAGAAATTTCATAAATAGAGGTTAATGGAATACGGAGGAAAGAATCCAAATGGAATTAATCAGGTCAGTCAAAGTTTACTTTCGATTGATGTACAGGGAGAAGAGCAAGTAAATATATCAACCTCATCGGTTGATATTAATACGTCATTGGATGTGCAAGATGGTATTTCTGCAACATCTATAACTGGTTCTACTTTTAGTGGTTCGTATGTTGGTGATGGTAGTGAATTATTTAACATACCACCAGAAGCATTAACCGCAGATGCTCAAAATAAAATATTTGAAGGTACAGCAACCGCATCCATTTCAGAAGCAGATGGATTTGTAGTTAATACATCGGCATCAATTGATGGTGATGTTTTAGCAACTGGTGAAGTATCTGGTGCATTTATTAGTGGTGATGGTAGTGGTTTATTTAATGTACCAGCAGATGCATTGGGTGATATCGATAGATTAAAATCAGGTTCAGCCCAAGCGGTAATTTCTCCAAATGAGGGATTCGTAGTTGATGCACCAACAACAATAAATGCTGATTTAACTATAACTGGTTCAACAAACATTCAAATTGATTTGGATGTTGATAGAGATTTAAACGTTGATAGAAATGCGGTTATCGATAATGATTTATCGGTTGGTAGAGATTTATCCGTAGCTGGTAGAATAACTTCACAAGAGTTACTTACAACATATATTTCATCCTCAGTAATCTACGCATCGGGTTCAAACGTATTCGGTGATGAGATAGGAGATGAACACCAATTCACAGGTTCAGTATTGATTAAAGATTCGGTAGTTATACCAGTCTTTGCTACCGAACCCGCTGGTGGACAAATAGGACAATTATATTACAATTCATCTGATACAAACATATTCAGATACACATCAACTGGATGGGAACCAGCTGCTGGTACTTCTGGTACGGCTGGTACTTCTGGGACAAGTGGAACTTCGGGTTCATCTGGAAGTAGTGGAAGTAGTGGTTCAAGTGGCTCAAGTGGTTCATCTGGTACTTCTGGTGTAGATGGTACATCTGGAAGTAGTGGTAGTTCTGGAAGTAGTGGAACATCTGGTAGTTCTGGTTCAAGTGGTTCAAGTGGTTCAAGTGGAAGTAGTGGTACGTCTGGTACTGATGGTTCCGAAGGTACATCAGGTTCATCAGGTAGTTCTGGTTCAAGTGGAAGCAGTGGTTCATCAGGTAGCTCTGGTTCTTCTGGAACGAGTGGTTCATCTGGTATCGATGGTAACGATGGTGCTGCTGGGCAAGATGGAACGTCTGGTTCTTCAGGTTCTTCAGGTAGTTCGGGTTCTTCTGGTATAGATGGAACTTCAGGCTCATCTGGTAGTTCTGGTTCAAGTGGAACTTCTGGTATAGATGGTATTCAAGGTGAAAGTGGTTCATCGGGTAGTTCTGGTTCAAGTGGAAGCTCTGGTTCATCAGGTAGTTCTGGTTCAAGTGGAAGCAGTGGTTCATCTGGTGTGAGTGGTTCTTCGGGCTCAAGTGGTAACGATGGTATTGATGGTGAAGATGGAACTTCAGGTTCATCTGGAAGTAGTGGTTCATCTGGTTCCTCGGGTTCAAGTGGTTCATCGGGGAGTAGTGGTTCAAGTGGTATAACTGGAGCTGGTGGTGGTGATGGAACATCTGGTAGTAGTGGAAGTAGTGGTTCAAGTGGTTCATCGGGGAGTAGTGGTTCAAGTGGTTCTTCTGGAACGAGTGGTTCATCTGGTGTAGATGGTGGAACTGGTGAATCTGGTTCATCGGGTTCTTCAGGTAGTTCGGGTTCATCTGGTACTTCTGGTGAAGATGGAACTTCGGGTTCTTCTGGAAGTAGTGGCTCATCCGGCTCAAGTGGTTCTTCTGGTGTATCTGGTGATTCTGGGTCATCTGGTAGTAGTGGTTCTTCTGGTAGTAGTGGTTCATCTGGTACTGATGGCTCTGCTGGTTCATCTGGTTCAAGTGGTTCATCGGGTAGTTCTGGTACATCTGGTACTGATGGCTCTGCTGGTTCATCTGGTACTGATGGCTCTGCTGGTTCATCTGGTTCAAGTGGTTCATCGGGTACTTCTGGTGATGATGGTACTTCTGGTTCATCTGGTTCAAGTGGTTCGTCTGGTACGTCTGGTGATGATGGTACGTCTGGAAGTAGTGGTTCTTCGGGTTCTTCAGGTTCATCTGGTTCAAGCGGTACTTCTGGTACCGATGGTATACTAAACCTAAGTGGAAACACAAACAATGGTGTAATTACATATAATAGTTCTACTGGTGGTGGTAGTGTTGAAAGTAATCTTACTTTTGATGGTTCTACCTTAAATGTAGGCGGTAACTTAACTGTAACAGGTACAACAACAACAGTTAATACTGAAACCATTAACCTTGCTGATAACATTATTACTCTTAACTCAAACGAAAGTGGAACACCTTCACAAAATGCTGGTATTGAGATTGAAAGAGGAACATCAACAAATAAACAATTTATTTGGAATGAGAGTACTGATAGATGGTATGCTGATTCTAACTTTGAAGTATTTGGTGATTTATATACACAACGTATAAATACTGGACAAGGACTTACTGAGGTTCATTTAATGAATCAAAATGTTCGTACATCTGATAATGTAACTTTCAACCAAGTAACTGCTCAAAACGCTATATTTACAAATGATGGTTCTTCAAGAGTAATGTATCTCAGAGGAACTGGTAATATTATACAATTTCAAAATGCATCAGCTACTAACAAATGGGAAGTAGTAGGACGTGAAGGAACGTTCTATATTTATAAAAATGATGGAGTTGGTTCTGGAATGAAATACCAGATTGATACTAATGGAAATCACACTATAACAGGTGAAGCAACGTTTACAAGTGTAGTAAATGCAACTGCAGTAAATACCGGACATGGTGATAATGAGTTGTACGCAATGAACCAAAATGTTCGTACATCTGATAATGTAACGTTTAATACTGTAACAGCTAACACATTCAATGGTAACCTTAGTGGTACTGCTAATGATGCAAATAGATTAGTTAGAGAAGATAATAGAACAATCTCACCATCTGAACTTGCTGCTGGTAGATTGAAATTTGGATTTACTTCTTGGGCAAACAATAGTACAGGTCCTTGGGCTGATTTCTTACACTTACGTTCATACACCGATTCATCTGGTGGTTCGGATAACTTAGTGATGTTTAAGAAGAGTGGAATTGGAATGAGAATCTGGCAACAAAGTTGGGGTTCTTCAAACGCATACTCATCTTACGCTAATGTATTGGATTCGGTAAATAATCCATATGCGGCTAATATGAATCAGTATGTTAGAACTACTGATAATCCAACATTTAATAGAATAACATTAAGTCAAACTGCTGGTACAAGCGCTATATCATTAAACAATGGTGATATTAGTGGATTGAACACACTATACTTTGCCGATAATGGTGAAGGTTTAAGCTACCCTGGTGGACAAACATTTGCATATGCAGATAATGGTGATTGGGAATTAAGTGGTGGTGATTTAGATATAAACAATGCTAGGTTATTAAACGCTGAGGATATCTACCTTAATGACCGGATTTATCATAATGGTGATACCGATACCTATTTACAATTTGTATCAGCCAATGCATTTAGAATTGTAACTGGTGGTTCGGAAAACTTTAGAGTTGATAATTCATATGTTTATGCATATGATGCGATGCGTTCTCCAATTTACTATGACCATAATGATACGGGATATTATTTAGACCCAAATACAACTGGAACTTCGATAAATGTAAGAGGCGAAATCAGAAACCCATCTGTTTGGATAAATGATGGTGATAACTCTAACAACTATAATGAGAATATTCGATTATTCAACGCACCAAATGGTGTTTCGGTAATTGCATTCTCAGCAAGTGGAACTGGTGGTCAACCAACAACATCTATATTAGGATATTCTGATAGATTTGAAACGAGATTTGGAAGTACTTGGCAAACAAGAGTTCGTAATGGATATGCTGAAGCTAATGGTTCATATAGAGCACCTATATTTTACGATACTAATGATACCACTTACAAAATTGATGGTAATGGTAGTTCAATTTTAAGAGATTTAGAACTAAGAACCAATGGTTTACGATTGGCTAGAAACTACTCTTACAATGGTATTTGGTTCAATGGTGGTACTGATGCAAATCACGTTCTTTGGAACGATTACTATGGTGGACCAACTTCAAGAGGTTCAGCTGGTAGTGGATTTGATGGAATGAAGTGGAATACTTTAAGAGGTATTCATATTAGAGGTGGTTCATCTGGTGCATATAATTTGATTGTAGCACAAAATAGTAGTGGTTCATCAAATAACCATACTGTTGAATTATATGCACATAACTCAGTACAATTAGAAACTGAAAACGGATACGCACTTGCTAGAAACTCAATGCGTGCCCCTATATTCTATGATTCAAATGATACTGCCGTAAGATGGACAGATGGTACGTTTGTATTACGAAACTCATCACCAACTATCTACTTTAGGGATACTAACAATCGTTCAGCAATGATTCACGTTAACTCTAACATATTCTATGTGTTGAGAGGTAGTGGTAATGATTCTGAAAGTTGGTCTCAAACTGGTGGTAGATGGCCATTGGAAATAAATTTGGAAAATAACGATGCTTCTTTTGGTAGATACATTTACGCATCAAGATTTGTTGATAGAGATAACAATAGTTACTATTTAGACCCTGCCTCTAATTCAACATTATACGATTTACAACTTAGAGGAAACTATGTAAGAACATATAGACATTCTGGTTCTGATTTTACATCTGGTACATTGGTACAAACTGATATACCAGCCTCAGCAACCAATGGAGCATCATTCGTATTAGAAGCAACTGGTAAGAGTTATAGTGGTGATACTCCGTTCTCATTTATGGCTCAGGGTTATCTATATAATAACACTATTATAAATTATAGTGGTGTACACTTTGGTAAGCCAGGTTTCACACAAATGAAGATATTCAATAATGGTGGAACACTTGCATTTTGGTGGCCAAGAGTATCTTATTGGAATTCATTCTCAGTTCACGTTAGAGATGCTGGTGGTGATGATAGAAATAGGGTAACTAATATCACAAACTCATCTGAACCATCTTCTTCTAAGAAGGTAACGGTGAATATGAAAGTATCAGCTGTATACAATCAGAATATAAATACTGGTGATTTATACGCAACTCGATACTATGATTCAAATAATGCAGGATTTTATGTAGACCCTGCTTCAACATCTCAAATGAATGTAGTTGATGTTCAACGATTGAGAGATAGGGATAATACGGGATATTACTTAGAGCCTGCTAGTGGTGGTACACTATGGGGTAGTAATGGTTCACTTACTATTCAAGGTGGATGGCCTCAACTAAGAATTGCATCCGCTGATGGTACGCCTGATGCATCAATCAATTTTGATGCTGGTTCATCATATAGAAAGTTCAACATTGGGCCAGGTGCTGGTGGTGCAGAGGGTGCTGAATTTGGAATTTCAATTTATTCTTCTACAAGAGGAACTAATTATGGAACACCATTTAGAATCAACTCTAATACGGGATATGTACAAATTGGTGATAGAGATAATCCAGCATATCCATTAGATGTAAATGGAGCAGCATTATTCAGAAGTACTCTGATAATGAATAATGACCAAGAGATTCAATTAAGAACTTCTGGTGGTAGCACTAGAGGTCATATAAAAGCAACAGATACAAATGATGCACACTTAATAATCGCAACATCTGGTGGTGAAGATATTGCATTTAGAGATGGTGGTATTGGTGGTGGTACTAATATGGTTATTAGAGGAGATGGTGATGTAATTACAACTAGAAATCACTACGCTCAAACTTATTACGATTCAAATAACAGTGGATACTATGGTAATTTTGCATCAACATCTAAATGGAATGAATCTAATCAAAATGGATATCATACATTTAACAATTATGGTCTTGGTGTAACGGGTACATATACATCTACTCGTTTACAATTGGTATTCGCAATGGGTTCATCATATCGACCTAATTCGGCTGGTTCATCAACCGCTAATATGTATGGTATAGGTTGGTCTCATCCAAATGCGGGTTCATTGGGTGGAGCTAATAACTTAACCGACCATGGTATGTTGATTGTAAACAATGGTGGGTTTAGAGCAGCATTATCAAATAGTTTAGTAGTAACTTCTGAGGTAAGAGGTACTTTATTTAGAGATTATAACGATACTGGGTATTACTTAGACCCTAACTCAACATCTAACTCAGCACTTCGTATTAGAGGAGGTGCATTATTTGGTTCAAATACCTCTGGTAGATATCTTTCTATTGGTAAACGTGATGGACGATATAGTAATGAGGCATCGGTATTTACTACAAGTGGTAACCTACACTTAGATTCACGTTCAGGTAGCAGCTTGTACTTACAATGGTATGTTGGTGGAACAACTTACATTAATGGTACACTTCAAGTTAACTATATTTCCGATAGAGATAATACTGGATATTATGTAAATCCAAATGGCACATCTAATTTTAATGTTGTAAACGCAAATACTTTTAATGGTAACCTTAATGGTAATGCCTCAAGTGCATCACACTTACTAACAAATTATGTAGGAGGGCAACGTACAAATCCTCAAACTTATTTCAATGGAGGTATAGGTTTAAAGGTAGCTATGACTGGTGTACCTAACGTATGGTCTGATACATTATGGATTAATGGTTATGCGGGTAGTGATGTACGAAATATGAATGCATTGCATTTCAGAAGAGATGGTACACCTAGAATGTACATAAGTACTCAATTAACTACCGCTACATCATATGGTACAATGTACCAAATATTATCCAACTATGGTGGTACGGGTACATATAGTACTACTGGAGATTTTAGAGCACCTATATTCTATGATTCGGATAGCACATCTTATTATGTAAACCCAGCGGGTGCATCTCATATGAATACCCTTACTTTACGGGGTAATAGACTTGGATTCATCAATACATCATTTGATGCTGAAATTCAAGTAACTGATGGTAATCCTAATGGGGCTGGTGCAGAATTCATATTCTGGGGTGATAGAGTTTCGGGTAACGCACAACTTACGGCAGAGGTAGGTAACTTTACTGGGCAAGTAAGAACGCCAATAATGTACGATAGTAATGATGCGGGATATTATGTAAATCCACGTAGTCGTTCAAGAATGAGTGGGTTACAACTTAGAGGTGTTGATAATAACGCTTCTGGTGATGATGCACTACTATGGTTAGATAAACCAAACAACAACGATTGGGGTATTATTTTAACGGGTGATGATGATTATGGTATTGATTTAAGAATGGCATCATCAAACTCATATGCATTCCGTATCCTACGGGCTGGTAGTGAAATGTTCCGTATCAATTCGGATTACGCATATCACTACTCAGATATGAGGTCTCCACTTTTCTACGATTCGAATAACACTACATATGTTTTCCATGGTGATTCGACTACTCGTATGAACGTTGCTAGGGCAAATGAATTCTACGCAGATAACTGGTTTAGAAACTACAATAGTGGTGAAGGTCTTTATAACCAAGCAACTGGCCAACATTGGTATTCCGATGATGATGATTATTGGAACATTGCTGGTGGTGGTGGTGCAAATGGTATTCGATTTAGAGACCAGAGTGGTGGTACAATTAGAGGATATGTTTACGCTGATAATGGAAACTCAATAGGTTTATTAGATGCAGGTGGAACTTGGGGAGTTAGACATATAAACGATAGTGGTACATTATTCTACACCGATAATAACGCATTGGAATTCGAAGTTGGTAGAGATAGGGTTCAGAGTAGTTATGGTACTGTTGTAACTCGTTCTACACTTAATGGATGGGGTGGATACTCAATCAATGGTGGTTGGGTGTTTATGCACGACCATTCAAATGCCGCTGGTATCTACAACGATTATGAGAATGAGTGGGCTATACTAACGTATAGAAACTCATATGTGAGATTACATCATAATGGTGCACAAAAATTAGAAACCGCATCATATGGTTCGTTTACTGTTGGTGAACACAGACCAGATTTGACTAGAGATAGAAATGATAGTAATTACTATATGGACTTGAATAGTACTTCGAGATTCTATGAAGCAAGAGTTCCATATCGTATTCACATCGGTGATGAATCTAATTTATATAATGGTGTAGTACAAGAAACTCGTAGACCTGATTTAACTATTAAAGGACAATATCCTCAGTTGAACTTAATGTCCTCTGAGATAAATAATGGTACTCACGGACCTACTTTAAGATTCGTTGCTTACGATGGTGCAAATGCATCTTCTGGTAATAAAAAACATTGGGTAATTGGTACGGCTGGAACAAACGCAACCGCACTACACTTTGGATACACTCCAAACAATGATAACCCACATTATGGTATTGGACAAGGTTGGAGTAGTGGAAACAACGTTTCTATGTTCTGGTTACAAAACGATAGACACGTTTATGTTCAAAACGAAATTAGAGCAGCATTCTTTAGAGATAGAAACGATTCTGGTTATTATATGGACCCGAATAGTACATCAATATTTAACACACTTCGTTCAAACGATTTAAGAAATAGATATGGTGTATCTACCGACCATACTTATGGTATGTACTTCTCATCCGATAGAAGTTCAGCATACGCAATCTTTAGAGAAGGTGGGGGTTGGTCATATAGATACCCTGATTTAAGAATAGCATTCCATACAGGTATTAAGTTTGGAGCAAACGCAAACTATAATGGTATGCGTTTCTACAACGATTATACGATGGCAACTCAGGTGATGTCTGTGAACAACGCAACTGACCCATTAGGAGCAGCCAACGTATATGTTAACAACTCATTACAGGCTGGTTCATCGTTAAGAGCACCAATTTTCTACGATTCAAATAATACCGCATATTACATACATGGTGATTCCACATCACAACTTAATCACCTATCTGTAAATTCAACTTTATCATCTAGAAACTTCTCAGCAGGAACCCGAGGGTATATACTTGAAAATAGAGACACTGGTGGGGCAACTATGAGATTTGATGGTGATACTTTCATATTCTATGGTGGTGGTGGTGTAGGAACTTCTTTAACAATAAATCAAGATGGTAATACTACCGGAAGAACTTCACTTAGAGCACCGATTTTCTATGATTCTGATAATACTGATTATTATCTAAACCCTGCTAGTAATTCCAGATTAAACACAATGACTATCAACCGTGTTACTTTGAATAGTGGTTGGTATTTTTCAGATGATGATGGTGATTCACTAAGTATAGGTTCAAATAGTTCAGATAATGGAGAACTTTTATTTAGAGATTCTAATTCTACAATTTGTGCACGATTACGATTTGATGATGATGGTGATTCGATGGTATTACGAACGAGAAGTAATGAAAACTTTATAGCTGGTTATAGAGATTCGTACACTTACCTCTACTACAATGGTGGATGGAAAATGAGAGCTGACTCGGGTGGTATTAGAGTAAACAATTGGGTTTATGCTGAAGGTGATGTTATCGCTTACTATTCTGATATGAGATTGAAGGATAAAGTTGGTGATATTGAGAACGCTTTAGATAAAGTTGGTAAATTGAATGGTTTCTATTACAGAAACAATAAAGAAGCCAATATGATTGGGTACGAAGGAAACGAAGTACAAATCGGTCTTTCTGCTCAAGATGTTGAATCAATCTTACCTGAAATCGTACATCCTGCTCCAAAGGCTGAGAGATTGGGTTACGATTATAAAACCATTCAGTACGATAGAGTTGTTCCACTATTGGTAAATGCAATCAACGAACAAAAGGAGATTGTTGAAACTCAAAAAGAAGAAATAGAATATTTAAAATCAGAACTTTCAGAGATGAAAGAAATGATGAAACAATTATTAAATAAAAAGTAATATGGCAATTACAAAAGAAGAAGTTTTAAATAAATTGGATATTAATGTCCAAGTACCAAAAATGGAAGTAGTACGAAGAGTATCTTTTTTGGAAGATGGTGTTGAAATAACACGTGACCATACTGAGATTCTATATACTTTTAAGAATGAACACCATATCGTATCAGAATCTCAATTGGTACAAGATATTTGGGAATTGATTAGTGGTAGTGTAATAAGTTAATAAGTTTTCGTAAAATAGTTAATACTTATATATACAAAACCTCTCTTTGGGGATTTTTGTCTATATTTATAAACAAAGAAAATATAAAATTATGGCAGTTTCATATAGTTGGAAAATAACACAAATGACTAAAAAGACAGTTGGTGATAACGATAACGTAGTTCTTCATGCAAGATGGGAATTAATCGGTACTGAATCATCTACTGGGACAGAGGGTAGATTTGTTGGAGCAACTCCATTGGATTTTGACCCATCATCTACTGATGAATTCGTTCAATATGGTGATTTGACTCAAGACTTAGTAATTGGTTGGGTATCTTCATCGGTAACTGGACCTAGAGGATATTGGGACCATATCGAAGAACAAATTCAAAAGAAAATTGATGAAGTTGATGATGCAGTTGAGGAAGTAAATGAAGAATTACTACCTTGGTCAACTGGTTCAGTAACACCAACACCTGATACAGGTTCAGCAGAATAAAATAGGGTTTCAACTTTTTAGTTATATTTATATAAGGTAACTAATAGATTATTTAATAATACGGAGATAACATGGCAGAAAGAATTGTATCACCTGGAGTATTTACGAGAGAAAATGACCTTTCGTTTTTATCGCAAGGTGTAGGAGAAATAGGAGCAGCGTTTATAGGACCTTTCAAACAAGGACCAGCGTTCGTTCCAACAATCATTAGAACTCAATCTGAGTTTGAAGATAAATTTGGTACACCGGATGGTACTTACTATACGGAATATGCAGTACAAAACTATTTAAGAGAAGCAGGAACTGTAACAGTTGTTAGAACGGCTGGTATTGGTGGATATAACCAAGTAGCACCTATTGGTTTAGTTGCTAGTGGTTCAGATGGTACTGTAAAGTTGATTTCAACTATTCATTCAACTAATAATGGTGATGAAGAAGTTGGATTTGATGGATTTAGTGTAAATTCATCTTTAACTACATCTGGTTCATTTGTAGTAAGTGGTTCTGGTATTGGTGAGGTTTCATCTTCATTATTATCAAATGTTAACAATGATGTAACTGATGTATTTGGTAAATCACCATTAGGTTTAAAAGATGGGTATGTATATTCTTACTTTGGTAACACAGTAAGTGATATGAATCTTCAAGTATCTGGTGGAAACGCTGTATTGGCTGAGGCTTTACCAACACAAAACTTTACATATGATGCAAGTGAAGCATCTACTCCGTTTGTAAAATCACAACTTATCTCTGGTGAAAGATATGATTTATTCAAATTCCATACTTTAGGTCATGGTAATAATGAGAATACTCGTTTCAAAGTTTCTATCTCAAACGTAAAAGCAGCTGGTGAAGATGGTTCAACTGATTACTCAACGTTCTCAGTAACTATTCGTTCATTCTCAGATACTGATAAGAGAAAAGTTGTATTGGAATCATTCAACAACGTAAACTTAGACCCAGCATCACCTAACTATATCGCAAGAGTAATTGGTGATAGATATATGACTATCGATAATGATGGTAAGATTACTGAAAATGGGGATTGGTTAAACAACTCAAGCTACATTAGAGTAGAGGTTGCTGCACAAGGTTCTTACCCTGTATCAGCTGCACCATTCGGACATGGAGCTTACACTAACCCAATATTAGCAACTGATGAAACAATTGTTCCAACTGTTGTATTCCAAACATCTTCAATTTCTAACTCAACTGGTAATCCTTATCAATACGCTGGTTTCGATTTCGAAACTACTGGTGTAAAAACTGATAACGCTAACTATTTGAAACCACTACCTGAAAGTGTAGGAGTAGGTTCAAACGTAGATTTCGGATTTGATGGAAATGTAAGTGGAGTTGGTTTAACAATGGAAATGACTGGTTCGGATAGTGTTGATATGATTAAGAGACAATTCACATTAGCATTCCAAGGTGGATTTGATGGTATGAGTCCTGCTAGAGAGATTGCATTAGGAAGTTCAATTTCTGCTGGTAACTCACAAGGATTTGATTTAACTGATTCAACCGCTAGTGGTTCTGTTGCATACGCTAAAGCTGTGAACGCAATTTCGAACGCTGATGCGTACGATATCAATATGGTTGTAACTCCGGGTATTGTAAGAAGATTACATACTTCAGTTGTAACTGATGTATTGGATATGGTAGAAGCTCGTTCAGATGCATTTTACATCGCTGATTTAACGGCAGTAAATGATACAATCGCTCAGGCAACTACTCAAGCTAACGCAATTGATTCAAACTACATAGGTTCTTACTACCCTTGGGTTAAGACAGTAGATACGAATACTAACAAACTAATCTCAGTTCCACCATCAGTATTGATGCCAGCTGTATTTGCAGCAAATGACGCTATTGCAGCTGAATGGTTCGCACCTGCTGGTTTGAATAGAGGTGGTATTGTAGGAGCTGTTTCAGTTCTTAATAGATTGACACATTCGGAAAGAGATACTTTATACGAAAACAAAGTAAATCCAATCGCAACTTTCCCTGGACAAGGTATTGTGGCATTCGGACAGAAAACGTTGCAAGATAAAGCATCAGCATTGGATAGAATCAATGTGAGAAGATTGTTGATTACTGTTAAGAAGTTTGTAGCATCTACTTCTAGATTCTTAGTGTTCGAACAAAATACCGCTCAGACAAGAGGTAGATTTATCAACACTGTACAACCTTACTTAGAGGGTATCCAACAAAGACAAGGATTGTACGCATTTAAAGTAGTTATGGATGAATCTAACAACACACCTGATGTGGTTGATAGAAACATACTTGCTGGACAGATTTTCTTACAACCGGCTAAGACAGCTGAATTCATTGTAATTGATTTCAACATCTTACCAACTGGAGCATCGTTCTCGGCATAAACAAAAAAGTGAATAACTAATATTTATTAGTATAAAAGAGAAAAAATAAAATGGCAGAAGTATTAGAATTTAACGAAATGTTCTTCACCAACTTCGAACCGAAGATGAAGAACCGATTTATTATGGAGATTGATGGTATTCAATCATACTTAATAAAAACAGCGGCGAGACCATCTATCACATTCGAAACTGTGAAGTTGGACCACATTAACACTTATCGTAAATTACAAGGTAAGGGTGAGTGGCAAGATATAACAATCACATTATATGACCCAATTGTACCATCAGGTGCACAGCAAGTTATGGAATGGGTACGTTTAGGATATGAATCATTAACTGGTAGAAAAGGTTACGCTGATTTCTACAAAAAGGATATTGATTTTTATATGTTAGGTCCTGTTGGTGATAAGATTGAACAATGGAAACTAAAAGGAGCATTTATTCAATCGGCTAACTTCAATGATTTAGATTTCTCTTCTAATGATGCCGCTGATATCGAATTAACGTTATCGTATGATTACGCTATTTTGGAATTCTAAAATACAATAAATATTTTAATAATAGGAAAGGTTCTCTTAGTGAGAACCTTTTTTTTTATCTTTTTTGAAAAGTTATATATTTATATATAAACAAATAAAGGTTTAATATGAGCGATACAAAATTTGAATTTCCAACGGAAATTATCGATTTACCTTCAAAGGGATTAGTATATCCAGAAGGACACCCACTAAGAAAGGGGAATATCGAAATCAAATATATGACTGCAAGAGAAGAAGATATCCTTGCTTCTCAATCTCTAATCAAAAAAGGTGTAGTTTTAGATAAACTATTCGAATCAGTAGTTGTAGAACCAAATGTGGATATCAATGATATCTTTATTGGTGATAAGAACGCTATTCTACTTGCAACTAGAGTAATGGGTTATGGTGCAGATTATCAAGTAGAGGTAACTGACCCATTCACATTAGAAAATCAAAATGTAACTATTGATTTATCACAGGTACGAACAAAAGATTTCAATGAAGAAATTTTAAATGGTGATAATCTTTATAAGTTTACATTACCAAAGAGTGGAACTGAATTAGAATTCAAACTACTTACACATGGTGATGAAAGTGAAATTACCAAAGAAAATCAAGCATTAGCTAGATTGTACAAAGGTAAAGGTGATACTTCATTTGATGTAACTACTCGTTTGAAATATATGATTCAATCAGTAGATGGTAACCAAGATAGAGGATACATTACTAAGTGGGTACAAAATGGATTCTTAGCATTAGATACTAAAGCATTTAGAAAGTTCGTAAAAGAAATCAGCCCTGATATGGATTTAAAGTTCAACTTTACTTCAGAGTTGACAGGGGAGGAGGAGACCTTAGATATCCCATTTGGGATAAACTTTTTTTACCCTTCCGAATGATTATAGTATCCAACTTCATAATCAAATTTGGGAGTTGGTTAACTTCGGTAATGGATTTACTTGGAGAGATGTTTACTTCATGCCTATACAATGGAGGAAATTCTACTTCAAAAAGTTGGTTGACTTAAAGAAGAAGGAAGCTGAAGAACATAAAAAAATAGAACGAAAATCAAAAGTGAGGGTTAATAGATAATCCTCACTTTTTTTATATCTAATATTTATAGATGTATTAATACAAATACTTATTATGGGAAAGAAACAATTAAATGAAGCTTCCATTGCTGGATTTATCAATCGATTCTTAGATGATATGCAAAAGGGAACTCAAGACAGATTCATAAAAAAGGCTAAGAAAAAAGGTGTACCTCCATCAGTAACACTTAGACTTACTAAAATAGAAAAAGAAATAGCTGATTTGGAAAACGTTCTTAAAGATTTATAAAATAAATGGCTGAGAATATTAATCTACTTAAAGAAAAGGCTAAGATAATTGAGCAAATTAGACGTATACAATCCGAACAGGGTAAGGATGCGGCTAAGCTTGATGAGTCTTATATTAAACTAAAGGGTAGATTAGAGGATATCGTAAAGGTCCTTAAAGGATTTGTAAATGAGCAAAATAAAACTGTTCAAGGGGCAGTTGATTTAGAAAGCGGAGCAAAATCATTAGGTACGATATACAACTCTATATCAGGTAAAATGAAAGAGCAAGCTGTTATCCAACGGGATATAGCAGCCGGTATTAAAACCGAATTAGAAAATGGTAAAGTTCTAACCACTACAAAGGGAAACCAACAAAACATAGTTAATAGTTTATTATCAAAGTATAACGAACAATCCAGTTTAGCAGCCGAATTAGCACAACTCACAGCAGATGATGTGGTTGCAAAACAACAATTGGAGGATAAGATATCTTCAATTGGTGATAAGATTAAAGAAGAGGTTTCTGATTTAGATAAAAGAACTAATATAGCTAAGCAATTTTTAAGTAGGCAGGATAGTATAGCCGCATCTGTTGAAGAACAATTGGAATCGGCTAAAGAATTATCTTCACTTTCCCAAGAACAAAAAGATATATTAGAACAACAAGCAGCAGTCTTTGATTCGATGAAGAAAAAGGTTGGTGCATTGGGTTCAACGCTAACCACATTCCTAAGTAGACCACAAGCCGCAATTGGGGCATTGGTAATTGGGGTTGGTAAATTTGCCGGAAAATTCGGTGAAGTAAACAGAGAATTAGGACAAACATTTGTTCAAGGATTAAATGAATCAACCCTATCAGCTACTGGTTTAGGATTCATCTTTGATGATACCGCTGGAACTGTAAGAGAATTGGCTCATGAAATGGGTGGAGTAGATGCCGCAACATTAGGTACTCAAGCCAACATTGGATTGATGGCTATGAATATGGGTATCTCCAATAAAGAAGCTGTTGGGTTAACCGCAACATTTGCGAGAATGAACGGAGGTTCAACCGAAATTGCGGCTGATATGATGGCAACCACAAGAGAGTTTGCTAACCAAAATGGGGTAATCCCAGCTGCACTTATGCAAGATTTGGCTGCTTCAGCTGAAGAATTCGCATTATTTGGTGAAGATGGTGGTGA
>P_2C_Liq_1_UnCtyDRAFT_1000393_pt1 | contig 18954 bp, 9 predicted proteins | sample Pon2CUnioCityCA_2_FD_10234 | JGI IMG/M metagenome (IMG submission 10234) | reverse complement strand
GATGAGAAATCAGATTCAATACGTTGTCTCGCTGAATCAAGAATCACGATCCGTGAGAATCCCGCGCTGTAATCTTTGATTCAGCGCTGGGAGTATGTCAAACAGGAATTTTGGAGATGTCAGATAGACTCTGCGGCTTGGCCATACCCTCTTCGCCTCAGACCAGCCTGACAAACGCCCAAAAAAATCTGGTAACGTCCCTAGAAAATACCACCGTGGGGCAGTAGCATAGACCATGGGAGGCCCGTTGCTCCTATCTCCTTTCCCCCACGTTAACCTGAGTACAACTCGCTCAAATTCCCCTCACTCCTCCCCCAGACTCGCTACAACATCTGGAACGGCGATCAAGCGCTAGTATCTCTAAGACCCATCTCCTATGGCGATCGGTCGATTCGGGATTGTCCGTCGTCGTCCCGAGGCAATGATCTAGCCCTATCCACTCGTTCACAACGCGATCGCATCTCTATCATCATGGCAGTTTTACACGGGAGTTGGCTCCTCAACGACAATGACTTTTTCCTCTGGGGAGAAACCTGGCGGCGTTTGCGTCCTGATGCTCACCCCAGCGGCGAGACGACCACCATCGCCGCTCATCCCTTCGCCCTTAGCCCCGACGAACTGCACCAGAGTCTACAGCAACATCAGCTTCACCTCGCCGCTGACTGTCCCCCAGAGGAGCAGCCCCTACAACTCCCCAGTTTCGAAGATGACAGCGGTCGCGTACGTCCTCTGCATTCGGCCCGACCTGTTCCCGAGGCTTCGGCGGTGACGCTACATCCCTGGCGCGTGTCTGGCCTGCGTCTGCGCCCTGAACACACCTTAGCTCTGTTGCGTCAACTGCCCCTGACGGTGGCCGAGACGGACCAAAAACAAAGTCTTGTTGGCCCCGACTTAAAACTGTGGCAACATCTCAGCCGTTGGAGTTTAGATCTACTGGCTCGCGGTAAATTTGTCCCCGGATTCGTATCTGTCCCGATGGACATCTCGAAGCCCGTTGGCAGCTTCTCCTCGATAGCCCCCAAGATAGCGATCGCCTCTACCGCTTTAGTCAACAGTTTCCTCAAGTCTGTCGGGCGATCGCACCTCAGGCCCTCAACGCTGACAGCAGCTACCCCACTCCCGAGTCTCTGATTCGCAGTTTCCTCAGTGCGATCGTCGATCGCCAAGTGCGGCAAACCCTGACCCAGCCCAAGGATACCCCCGTCCCGCCACTGCTCCAAGAGTGGTTCAGCGCCCTCACGAGCGACTCTCCCAGCCTCAATCTCAGCCTCAAACAAGCAGACCCCCTGGCCAGCACCCTCAACACCTGGTTAGCCCCGGTCGAATCGGCCCTATTGGGCCAAAACCAATTTCGCACCGCCTTACGCCTAGAGCCACCCCAACAAAACGGCGACCCCTGGTGCTTAGAATTTCTCCTGCAAGCGGTGTATGACCCCAGCTTTACCGTCTCGGCTGCCACCATCTGGAGTCACCCCGTCGATCAGCTCACCCTCGGCGGCCATAGCATCAATCGTCCTCAAGAAAGCCTCCTCAGTGGTCTAGGCCTGGCCTCACGACTCTATCCCACCCTGGAGAACAGCTTACAAACCTCCCGTCCTGAACGCTGTACCCTCGATAGTATTCAGGCCTATCAATTTCTCAAAACCGTGCGTTGGCGGCTTCAGGAAACGGGATTAGGGGTGATTTTGCCGCCGAGTTTGGAGAGTCTCGATCGCCCCTCGGGACGTATGGGCCTGCAAGTGCGAGCCGAAGCCCCTAAACCGGGACAAACCCTGGGATTGCAAGGGTTACTCAACTTCCAATGGCAGTTAAGTCTCGGCGGGAAAACCATCTCCAAAGATGAATTTGACCATCTCACCACCCAGGGAAGTCCTCTGGTTGAAGTTGATGGAGAATGGGTGGAGTTGCGCGTCGCCGATGTGCGAGCGGCGCAAGAGTTTTTCAGTAATCGTCAAGGGGAGTTGTCTCTCTCTCTCGAAGATGCTTTGCGCATCAGTATGGGGGACACCCAGACTCTGGGCAAACTGCCGGTGGTGGAGTTTGAAGCCAGTGGCCCGATGCAGGAGTTGATGGACACCCTCACGGGCAAACGAACCCTAGAACCCCTGCCCGCCCCAGACTCGTTTGTGGGGCAGTTGCGGCCCTACCAAGCCCGAGGAGTGGGTTGGCTAGCCTTTTTGGAACGTTGGGGGTTGGGAGCCTGTTTGGCCGATGATATGGGCTTGGGGAAAACCATCCAAACCATTGCCTTTTTGCAACATTTACAGGCCCAGGAGGCGTTAACGGGTCCAGTGTTGTTGGTTTGTCCGACCTCGGTGTTGGGGAACTGGGAGCGGGAAGTGAAGAAGTTTGGTCCGTCGCTGTCGGTTCAGGTGCATCATGGGGCTAAACGGGCTAAGGGCAATACCTTTGTGTCGGTGGCTAAACGGCATGATCTTTTGATTACCAGTTATGCTCTGGTTTATCGAGATTTAAAGCTGTTGAAGCGAATCTCTTGGCGGGTTTTGGTGTTAGATGAAGCGCAAAATGTTAAAAATCATCACGCGAAACAAGCTCAGGCGGTGCGACAACTTAACAGTGACTTTCGCATTGCCTTGACGGGCACGCCGGTGGAAAACCGACTGTCGGAGCTTTGGTCAATCCTTGATGTCTTGAATCCGGGCTATTTGGGAGATCATGGCTTTTTTAAGCGTCGTTTCGCGATTCCCATTGAGCGCTATGGGGATACCGACTCTCTGAATACGCTGCGATCGCTGGTTCAGCCGTTTATTCTACGCCGTCTAAAAACGGATAGGGATATTATTCAAGATTTGCCAGAAAAACAGGAAATGACAGAATTTTGTCCGCTTACACCTGCTCAGGCAAAACGCTATCAAGGGTTGGTGCAAGCATCTCTGACCGAGATTGAATCAGCAGAGGGAATTCAACGACGCGGTTTGATTTTGGGCTTGTTGACTCAACTTAAACAAGTGTGTAATCATCCTCAATTATTGGGATTAAAAAACAAAAAAAGTAAAGCCGAGATCTTGCAAACCATGAGTCAAGATTCAGGTAAAATACAACGACTCGAAGAACTCCTTGATGAACTGATTGCTGAGGGCGATCGCGCCTTGATTTTCACCCAATTTGCAGAATGGGGAAAAGTCCTAAAAACCCATTTAGAACAACGACTTGGTGGGGAAGTCTTTTTCCTCTATGGTGCAACCCGTAAAGCCCAACGAGAGGAGATGGTGGAACGGTTTCAAGACGATCCCCAAGCCCCCCGCATCTTCATTCTCTCCCTGAAAGCCGGGGGGACGGGATTAAATCTCACCCGCGCCAACCATGTCTTTCATGTCGATCGCTGGTGGAATCCCGCCGTCGAGAACCAAGCCACCGATCGCGTATTTCGCATTGGTCAAACTCGCAATGTTCAGGTTCACAAATTTGTGAGCCAGGGAACCCTCGAAGAAAAAATTCACGACCTCATTGAGAGTAAACAAGCCCTAGCTGAACAAGTGGTCAGTTCCGGTGAATCTTGGCTGGCGGATCTCGATACTGAGCATTTGAGAAACTTACTCTTGCTCGATCGCACCGCCATTATTGAAGATGAGTAACTGGACATGAATTAGGAGTGGGAAGGGTACTTTTTGTCGATCATCGCTGCCTAATCTAAGCTAGACAGTTGCCGATTCAGCCGCTTAGAATAGAGCTACCCCGCAACAGTCAAATGCTATGACTGCGATCGCCGATTCACCCCGATCTAAGACCATTGTCCGATGCTAAGTCGTCATGTCCCGATTGGGACTGTTTTTCCCGACCTGGCCATACTGCACCCACTAATCTGTTCATGCAAAGACCTCGATGGGCAACTCGATGGGCAAAAGGCGAGCGCTGGCGAGATCTCGTTTTGTCAGTTTTGATGGTGATGGTCACCGTGATCGTCTTGGAATATCAGGGGATGTTTCAACTGCTTGAATGGGCAACATTCGATCACTATTTTCGCCTGCGTCCTCCCGAAGCACCCGAGACTCGCATTGTCTTAGTCACCATTGATGAGAATGACCTCAGAGAGTTGGCAGGCTGGCCCATCAGCGATCGCATCCTAGCCCAAAGCATCACCAATCTCGCGGCAACCAACCCGGCTGTCATCGGTCTAAATATCTATCGAGACTTACCCGTCTCCCCCGGTTCTGAGGCGTTAGACCAACTCATGGAGACGCTCCCGAACCTAATCGGGGTGTATAAGCTCATCGGCTCTCCCGTGGCTCCACCGCCGATTCTAGCGGAGCGAGGCCTAATCGGCTTTGCTGATGTTGTGCGAGACCAAGATGGAAAAATACGCCGCAGTCTCATCTCCCATCCCAATGCTGAGGATCAGGTACAACTGAGTTTTGCGGCCCAAGTGAGCTTGTTGTATCTGCAACAGGAGCGTCACCTCGAACTAACGGTCATTGACCCTCAACGGAGCATCATGGAGTTAGGTCAGGCCCGTTTCATTCCCTTACGAGGGGGTGAAACGGGCTATGGTCAAACCAATGCTGGAGGCTACCAAATTCTGTCTAACTATCGCGGCGGCCAGGAACAATTTGTCTCGATCTCGATCCGGGATGTGCTAGCCAATCGCCTCACCCCCGAAGCACTCGCCGATAAAATTGTCCTCATTGGTACGGTGGCCCAGAGTTTGCAGCAAAGTTTGTATACTCCCTACAGTGATACCGACTCGAATTTTGCCAGTTCGAGTCTGGTAGTACAAGGGAATTTTATTAGTGAAATTATCGCAGCGGCATTAGAGGGACGACCGTTGTTGCGCTGGATTTCCGGTTGGCAAGAGGTGCTTTGGACTCTCATTTGGGCCGTCAGTGGTGTGATTATTTCTCATCGCTTGTTGGGGGAACGCCGATTGAGCCGTCAGTCTCACACGCTCCGTTGGTTCTGGTTGGGGGGAACCTTAGTCTTAACGGGAAGTTTACCGGTTTTATTGAGTTATCTCTTGTTTCAACTCGGCTGGTGGCTACCGGTGATTGCTCCCATTATGGCTCTGTTTGGAACGGGATTCATCACGGCGACGGGCCTGATTCGGGAACGACAGTATGAGAGCGATCGCCGTCTGTTGCAGTTTCTCGAAGCCTTACCGGTTGGTATTTGTGTGTTGAACCAAGATGGCACGATTCATTATGCCAATGCGATGGCTGATCAAATTTTGGGACAGATTGGCGTTCCTGGGAGTTGCGATGAGCTGCGTCAGGCTCCTGCGGCCTATATTGCTGGGACCGAACAACCGTTTCCTCTGGAGCAAACCCCGGCTTGGCGAGCCTTACAGGGGCAACATTCTCAGGCGAATGCCCTCGATGTGGATTTGGGGGGGAAACGTCTGCCTTTGGAGATGTGGGGAGCGCCGATTTTTAGTCGTCAGGGTAATGTCACCTTTGCAGTGGTGGCGTTTCAGGATATTACGTCCCGTCGCCAGGCGGATGCGGAGCAAGAACGGGCGACACGGGAGCTGTTTCAGGTGAACCAGGACTTGGATCGGGCGCTGAATATGGAGGTTCAGTTAACGGATGCGGCTGCTCGTTTTGTCCCCCATGAGTTTCTCTCGTTTTTGGGCTATGAAAGTTTGGTTGATGTGGAACTCGGTCAGGCGGTTGAGAAGGAAATGTCGATTCTGTTTTCAGATATTCGAGATTTTACAAGCTTGTCGGAGGGGATGGGGTTACAGGATAATTTTAGGTTTATTAATGCCTATTTGTCGCGGATGGAACCCGCAATTGCTGACAATAATGGCTTTATTGATAAGTATATTGGGGATGCGATTATGGCCCTATTTTGTGGCGGGGCTGATGATGCGGTTCGGGCGGCGATCGCCATGTTGGACTGTCTGAGGGAGTATAACACCACTCGTCAACGTCCAGGTCGTCCCCCGCTTCGTATCGGGATTGGGATCAATACGGGGTCGTTGATGCTCGGAACGGTCGGCGGACAACATCATTTGGACACGACGGTGATTAGTGATGCGGTGAATTTGGCGTCTCGTGTTGAAGGGCTAACGAAACTCTATGGGACACCGTTGTTGATTTCTCATGGGACGTTTTTACAGCTTGAAGATACAAATAATTATATGATTCGACTGATTGACCGCGTTCAGGTGAAAGGGAAGTCGGAAAAAGTCTCGGTGTTTGAAGTGTTTGATGCAGATCCACCTTCGTTGAAAGTTGCCAAGTTTGAACAACGGACTAATTTTGAACAGGCGGTATTTTTTTATCATGTTAAGCAATATCCTGAAGCTCAAAAACTCTTTGAGCAGTGTTTGGAAAAACTACAAGGCGATCGCCCCTGTGAGGTGTATATCGAACGTTGTCAGCAAATGAAAGGAGAGGATCAGATGACATCTGATGATGATGACAAAAGACTCTCGTGACGCTAGAGAAATTGCAATTTTGTTAGCGATGTCAAAGTAGGATAAGGGGTCTGCCCCCTCATTGTAGATAGTTTATTGTCGAGATTGCCTCAATTTCCGCAATTTAACGGATGACAGGATGCTTCCTATTCCAAGACAATGGAAGTATCAAATGGCTTAGCTCGCCAATCGTCATCAGGGTGCATCGATTATGGTTAAGACAAATTGGGTTTCTTGGCCCGTCATTGGTTTCAGTATGGTGCTATTGACCGCGATCAACGGGGTCATGGGTGCTGATTTGAGCGTCAGCTCACGGCTTCGCCTCGACCCGCTCGCCCCGGTGTTTAGTCAGGTTCAACCTGGCGATCGCAGTGCAGCAGAAGTCTTCGAGCCGAGAGATGACAATGAAGGCCAACCTCAAGAAACGGTAGGCTAAACTGTTCGTCCATTGCTGCGAGCGATGATCCCAGCGAGGATCTCAGCGAGGGAAAACGGAACAGTTTGCCAATCCTCTGGTGAACTGTTCCGGGGACGAGGTGATCACGACGGCTAAACAACTAAAGATGACGTGAAGCGGCGTTAAGATGGGTTCGGTTGCCATCAGCGGCATGGCCCTGGGTTTTCACCCCAAAAAAACAACTACACTGGAGACACGGATATCAACCGGGGAGGCGATCGCCCCCTGCTTAATCCTCGATCATCAGACTTCATCTGCGGACAAAATCTATGCTGATCGCGCCTCCCCGTTTCCGGAATCAAACGGGGCCATCTCAATCTATGTGCAGCAGTTCCCCCGTTCGACACCGATTACGGCAATGGCGAGCCAGACTGGGGTCGATTTTTGGTACAACGGGTGTCGTCCTAGCGGCGACGACTGGGGGACTGTTTCAAATGTTTGAAGCGGCGATGTTAGATCGCTATATTCAATATCGCCCCCTCGAAGCCCGGGATCCTCGTATTGTCCTAATTACCATTGATGAGGATGATATCGAAGCTGCTGGCCAATGGCCCCTGTCTGATGAGCGGTTGGCGATGTTGCTCGAAGAAGTGCGATCGCAGCAGCCTCGCGTGCTAGGCCTACATCTCTATCGGGATGTTCCCATCGCACCGGGAAGCGATCGCCTCTCGCAAGTGTTGGCGAATACCCCGAACCTGATCGGGATGGAAAAGTATGTGGGCCAATCGGTGCCACCGCCGCCGATTTTGCGACAGCTCAATCAGGTGGGGTTAGCGGATATGGTCATGGACCCCGATGGTGTGATTCGTCGAGCGTTGGTCTCAGTACGTGACGATGAGGGGAACATTCGCAATAGTTTCGCCGCTGCCTTGGCCCTGATGTATTTGCAACAAGAACAGATATCCATCGAAGCCGATGCACCGGGAACCAGTCGCGTCCAGTTAGGCAAAACCCTGATTGAGTCGTTGCGTAAGAATGATGGCGGTTATGCTCAGATTGATGACGGTGGCTATCAAATTATTCTCAACTATCGTGGCTCCCGAGAGAACTTTGAGAGCATCTCGATGACCAAAGTGCTGACTGGCGAGGTAGCCGAAGACCAGTTGCGCGATCGCATTGTCATTGTTGGNCCGGTGGCCCCGAGTCTCAAGGAAGGTTACAACACCCCCTACAGTAACCGAACCCGCGATCGCGACACGCAAATGTCGAGTCTGGTGATTCACGCCAATCTCACCAGCCAACTGGTAAGTGCGGCCCTTGATGGTCGTAAAATTATTCGCGTCCCGAGTCCCGCCCTAGAATGGCTTTGGGTCATCAGTTGGGCGGCAGCGGGGACATTGATCAGTTGGTACTGGTGGCAAACAAGCCAGTTTCGCAGCCATACCTCCCCCGCCTGGAGTCTTCTACTGCTCTATCTGCTGGGACTCTGTCTGATTCCCCCCACTGTTGGCTATCTGGCGTTCCTGAACGGTCTCTGGGTTCCGGTCATTTCCCCCCTCGCCGCTGGATTGACCGCTAGTTTTGTCATTAGTTTGCATAAAATCCATCGTCTGCAAAAATTGGCCACCTGTGATGGCCTCACGCAACTGGCCAACCGCCGTTACTTTGATTTATATCTCGATCGCGCTTGGGGATTGAGTCTACGTCGCCAACAACCCATTTCCATCATTCTCTGTGACGTGGACTATTTCAAGCCTTATAACGATACCTATGGCCATCGTCAAGGGGATGACTGTTTACAGAAAATTGCCCAAACTCTGGCGCGATCGGTCCGCAACGGGGATGTGGTGGCGCGCTATGGCGGTGAGGAATTTGCCATCATTCTGCCGGAGACGACGCTCATGGACGCGCTGAAGGTGGCGCAGCGGATGAATGAGAACGTCAGTTGTTTGCGCTTATCCCATCAAAGCTCAGCCGTTGCCCCCTATGTTACCCTCAGTTGTGGGGTCGCCAATCTCACCCCGAAGCTCAGTCACACCCCCCATCAACTGATCCAGGCGGCCGATTGTGCCTTGTATGAAGCGAAGGAACAGGGACGGAATACCTGTGTTTTGGGGCAAATTGCCGCTGATCCGGCCGCGGATCATTAACTGATTTGACAAGGACTTCTCGGGCGATCGCCTCTCAAGGCAAAATAGAAGTTCTTGTGTCTGTTCGCCTGGATACAAATCAACTGTTAATCCTGTTTTTTTAATCCTATGTCTCAACCCACCATTGAATCGATCCTGCATGAAAAGCGTAGTTTTCCCCCCTCGGCTGAGTTTTCGGCTCAGGCCCGCATCAAAAGCATGGAGGACTATCAGGCGCTTTATGATGCCGCTGCGGCTGATCCTGAAGGCTTCTGGGGCGATTTAGCCGAGAAGGAACTGGAGTGGTTCGAGAAATGGGACAAGGTTCTCGATTGGAACCCTCCCACGGCCAAATGGTTTGTCGGCGGTCAACTCAATATCTCCCATAACTGCCTCGATCGCCACCTCACCACCTGGCGCAAAAATAAAGCCGCTCTCATTTGGGAAGGGGAACCCGGAGACTCCCGCACCCTCACCTACGCGCAACTGCATCGCGAAGTCTGTCAGATGGCTAATGTCATCAAGTCCTTTGGCGTGCAGAAAGGGGATGTGGTGGGGATTTATATGCCCATGATTCCCGAGGCGGCGATCGCCATGTTAGCCTGTGCCCGTATCGGGGCCGTGCATACCGTCGTCTTTGGCGGCTTTAGTGCCGAAGCGCTACGAGAACGGCTCAAAGATGCCTCCGCCAAATTAGTCATTACCGCCGATGGGGGCTATCGCAAAGATGCGGTGATTCCCCTGAAACCCCAAGTCGACAAAGCCCTCGACGACAACGCCATCCCCAGCGTCGACAATGTGCTGGTGGTACAACGCACCCAGGACAAGGTCAATATGGAACCCGGGCGCGATCATTGGTGGCATGATTTGCAACAAAACGCCTCCGCTGACTGTCCCGCAGCAGCCATGGATAGTGAGGATATGCTGTTTATCCTCCATACCAGTGGCAGTACCGGCAAACCCAAGGGGGTGGTTCATACCACCGGTGGCTATAACCTTTATACCCATGTCACCACCCAATGGACCTTTGACTTGCAAGATACTGATGTCTATTGGTGTACCGCTGACGTGGGTTGGATTACGGGCCATAGCTATATTGTCTATGGTCCCTTGTCCAATGGGGCAACCACGGTCATGTATGAGGGGGTTCCTCGTCCCTCGAATCCCGGCTGTTTCTGGGATGTGGTGGACAAATATGGCGTGACGATTTTCTATACCGCCCCCACCGCGATTCGGGCCTTTATGAAGGCCGGGGAACATCATCCCCAATCTCGTAATCTCTCCTCCTTGCGGATTTTGGGAACCGTCGGCGAACCGATTAACCCAGAAGCGTGGGTGTGGTACCACCGGGTGATTGGTGGCGAACGTTGCCCGATTGTGGATACCTGGTGGCAAACGGAAACGGGGGGCTTTATGTTAACCCCACTTCCGGGGGCCACGCCCACGAAACCGGGTTCGGCCACTCGTCCCTTCCCTGGCATTCTTGCTGATGTGGTGGATTTAGAGGGCAATCCGGTTGAGGCCAATCAGGGGGGCTATTTGGTGATTAAGCATCCCTGGCCGAGTATGATGCGCACGGTGTATGGGGATTTTGACCGCTTCCGCCGCAGTTATTGGGAGCATATTCAACCCAAGGATGGGCAACATTTCTATTTTGCTGGGGATGGCGCTCGTAAAGATGAGGATGGCTATTTCTGGGTGATGGGCCGAGTTGATGATGTGATTAGTGTCTCGGGCCATCGTTTGGGAACCATGGAGATTGAGTCGGCGTTAGTCTCTCACCCGGCGGTGACGGAAGCGGCGGTTGTCGGCAAACCCGATGAGTTACGAGGGGAGAGTATTGTGGCGTTTGTTTCTGTTGAAGAGGAGTATGACCCCTCTGAGGAGTTGGCGAAGGCGTTGAAACAACATGTCGTTGACGATATTGGGGCGATCGCCCGTCCGCAAGAGATTCGCTTCACGGATGATTTACCGAAAACCCGCTCTGGGAAAATCATGCGTCGTCTGTTGCGCAATCTCGCGGCGGGCCAGGAAATCTCGGGCGATACCTCGACGCTGCAAGATCGCGGTGTCCTCGATAAGCTGCGGGAAGGAGCGTAGGCGGGTCGTCGTTAATCGTTAACGATTGAGCTGTTCTGGAGAACAGTGAGCGGGTCTCCTTTGGGGAGGAGTGGGTGAGCCATCCGGTGTTGCCGCCGAGAGAACCACCGACCCCTCCCCATTAATATGCCAGCCTTGGGCTTCCACCATCCCCATCTCCGATTACCCATAACACCGACCCCAACTAAACAACAGTAAAACTCATTATATCCAGTTACCAACTAAGATATACGCTGACCAAAAATAGGGAAGTAAATAATTATCATTCTCCAACAAACTGAGCTGAGCTTGTCGTAATGCTTCCGCCTTAGTTGTCCCCGGAATACCTAAATTTTCATAAAAAACTGACATAAATAACGAAGTTGCGGCATCGTCAACTTGCCAGAGGGTGGCGAGAGTACTGCGCGCCCCCGCTCGCACGGCAACTCCGGCTAACCCCAGGGTGGCGCGATCGTCCCCGGTGGCGGTTTCGCAGGCACTCAGGACTAACAGTTCTAAAATATTGGACTCGCCATTCTCTCCTCGTTGGCGGAGTAGGGTTTCTAACTCCCGTACATTGACGGGGGTATCATAGGCCAAAATAAATGTATTTTCCGCCTGAGAACTAAACTGTCCATGGGTGGCAATGTGGATGATGGGGGAGGGAAAGTTGCGAATTTCCTCGGCGAGAGAGGTACGGGTAAAGGTGTTGTTGAGCAACTGACGACTGGGGTTGACTTCGTCGGCGACGTTTTCAAGTTCTCTAGGGACATGAATAAGAGGCGAAAACCCATGTCTGGCTTCTGATAAGCCGGCGGCTAGGGCGGTGAGGCGATCGCGCGATCGCTCCCCCGTTTCCAAGAGCTGCATTCCTGGCGTTAGGGCGATGCTGTAGCGTTCAATTAGGTGCTGTTCTCCGTCATGTAGGGCGGCCATGGGGATATTGCGTAGTAAGCCATCGAGGACAAAGGTGAGGGTTTCCACATCGCTGTCCTCTAACGCCGCGTCTAAGGGGCGAATCACCCAGTCATAGAGTTGTTGGGATTGGTCGAGTAATTCGGGAAGACTGGCCGTTGCACGACCTACCTTTTTACGAAAGTCACGTAATTTATCGTTAATTTCTCCTTGGGAAACGGCGGTTTCATAAAACTTTAGGGGTTCTCCAGGAAGGGAGAGAATGGTAGTCAGACGGTCGGGCAAAATAATGGAGTAGAGAACCGCCGCATTGGGGTCAATCTCTTCAACAGAGACTGGGGTAGTATCTAAACAGGCATCCCGGAAAAAGTTGTCTAATTCAGCTAGTTGTAAATCTTCGATCGCCCCTCGGGCTTGTTGTAAGTTCTTCTGACTGGGATTGGGGTCGGACAACAGGATATCCACATATTCCCGATAAACGGGTTCGACGGTTTCTCGGAAGTCATATTGAACTTCGGGGTTCATTGCCACCAAATCACCGCGAATCGATTGCAGGGTCCTTAGGGCAACTCCATAGGCATCCTCAGCGGCTTCGGTTTGTCCTTGGGCGTTGAGTAATCGTCCTAACTGCCAATGCCAACGATAGGCGATATCTCCAGCATCAATGGACTTGGGCCAAGACCACCGCCTCGCGAGTTAGGGTTTCGGCCATCTCCCATTGTCGGGTGGTTTCATAGAGGGCGCCTAGGTTGCCGAGGGCGTGGGATTCGGCACGGCGATCGCCTATCTCGCGGGCCTGTTGGACGGCGGTGGCGAGAACTTCGGCCACGTCACGGGAGTTTCGCCGACGGACATGAGATGGCGGGCAAAGCGAACGTGAGCGTAGATGCTGCGGCGACTGGGGGGGACTTGGGTGAGTTGATGGGCGATCGCCGTTTTGAGGGTTGAGAGGTCTTGGGGGCTTGGCCGGGGGAGGGTCTCGTCGTCTGAGGGGCGATCGTCGAACAGGGTGAGTTGGTTTAACTGGGCTTCCAACTTGATGATGGGATGAGCGGCCAGGCTGGCGGCTCGTTCATAGGCCTGCCAACTGGTCTGTTGTTCCCGCCCAAAGGCCTCGGTATCCAGTGAGTTCTCCGCCCGTTGTGCGAGACTGCTGGCGGTATTGCCTAAACTGATATAGATTGAGGCGAGGCTGGCGTCATCTCCCAGGGTTTGGGCAATCTGGAGACTGCGTTCTAAACGGTCTTGGGCCTCTTGCAATTGACCGATGGCTAGGAAGGTATTACCCAAACTTTGAAATCCCAGGGCTTTGACGAGGGAATCGGGCTGGTCCTCTAGGGTACTGGCCACGGTTTCGAGACGGGAGCGGGAGCGGGCATAGAGTCCCAGGGCTTGCAGGGCTTGGGCTTCGTTAATTTGACTGGCGATCGCCCCCTCGGTATCGTCGGCTTGCTGATAGGTTTGCGTGGCCTGTTGCCAAATCTCAAAGGCCCGTTCCGGCTGTCCTGAGGCTAAATAGAGATGACCCCGGATATTGAGAATCTGAGCCAAGCGGGCCGGGCTGGTGATGGGTTCGGCGGCCAGGAGTTCCTGGGTGCGATCGTTGACCTGATGGGCTAAGGCCATCTGGCCGAGCTGTTGGTATCCTAAGCTGAGATAACTGAGAGCCAGGGCTTGCTGGGGGCGATTCCCGTGGCGATCGAACTCTGCCGCCGCCTGTTGCCAGGCCTCCACCGCCTCCTGATAGCGTTGCCCCTGATAGAACCCGCGTCCCTGTTGCAGGAGTCCTTGAGCGGGGCTGTGGGGGCTTGGCGTTGGACTCTCCAGGGCCGCCCGTTGAGACCCATCCAGAGCGGGAACCGCGCCTTGAGCGGGAGCCATCCCCAGACAGAGACTGAAGAGAAGTAGAGGAATAGAGGTGCGATGGGACATAGGAACATTCAGGGGGTTGGCGTTAGAGGAGAACAATGCGCCGGTATCCTCTGGGGAGGTGTTGCTGAGCCGTCAGGGGTCTGAGCCGACAGAACCACTGCCCCTTCCTCATTGACGTGCCAGCCTTGGGCTTCTATTAAGGGAGCCGTTTCCTCATCCCGAACCAGGGCGGTTTGTGAGGAGTTGTCTTCTAGGGAACGCCAATCCACCCAAGTGGTTTCCGTCGCCAGGGACCCATCGGGATTCGGCGGCAATCCACCCCGTCCCGTGACATAGAACTCGCTCTCTCGTCCCAAGGTACAGGGGTCTGTATCCAGGAGAGCCGCTACGTCGATGGGATTAGCAGAGAGGTCTACCAGTCCTGTTTCCGTATCGACTTCTGGGGTGTTCAGTTCCACGGAACCACTAAACTCAGCCCCCAGGTCTGAAGTGGCGGTGATGTCACTTTGGGGAGTGAGTTCGTCCCGAAATTCCGTGCCAAAAATCCCTTGGCTATTGATAATCACGCGCCCCCCAGCGGCGTTGATGGCGTTGGCGGTGATGTCGCTGTTTTCCAGGGCCACTAGGGCATCGGCGTCGATAATGATATTGCCTCCGGGAAAGTCTCCCTCGGCGTTGGTTTGGATGGTGCTACCCCGTCGTAGGATGGTGGTTCCGGTATCGAGTTGGATGTTGCCACCGCGTCCGCCGGTATTGGCACTGATGTCGGCGCGATCGCTCAGGTGTAGGCGATCGGCTTGGACAAAGACATCACCCGCTGCAAAGTCATTTGCATTGGATGTGGTGTTATTGCTGGAGGATAACCGCGTTCCNTCTCGNAGTTCCACNGTTCCGGCGATGAGATTGACACCTCCGGCATTCCCTTGTCCCGCTTCTTCAATAGTGCTGTATACACCACTCGGCCAGACCTCGGGTTCTGGGTCTGAAAGGTCGGTATAAAAGCCTGAAAAGATTGCGGTGTCCTGGACTTCAACTGTTACCGTTCCCGCATCTCCTTGATTCAAGCTACTGGATATTAAAAAACCATCATGGACTTCTAACCGATCAGCGACAACAATGACATTTCCAGCATTGCCGCGTCCGGTTTCTGCAACACCACTCATGATGAATCCATCAGATAACAATAATGTCTCACTGACCTCAATCGAGACTGTCCCTGCATTGCCTTGACCGAAGGTACTTGAATCTAGTACTGCCCCATCTCGTAGTTCTAAGCTGTTGGCAACAATGCTAAGGCCTCCGGCATTCCCCTGCCCTGTCTCCCCAACGCTGGTCAAGCCTGCACTCGGTTTTCCTTCAGGGGCTACTCCTGACAAAACAACTCTATCGTTAGCTTCAACTGTGACGCTTCCCGCATTGCCTTGACCCAAGGTGCTAGAGTTCAACTGCGCTCCATCTCGTATTTCGAGACTGTTGGCAAGGATTATCACATCTCCCGCATTACCTTCTCCCGTGTCTCCAACAGAGCTGAAAGCCCCTGTGGCCAATCCCTCAGGATTATTCAGTCCTGATAAGATAACTCTATCATCGGCTTCAATGGTCACAGTTCCAGCGTTTCCCTGACCAAAAGTACTTGAACTCAGCTGAGCTCCATCATTCACCTCTACAGTATTAGCCCGGATACTCACCCCTCCAGCATTTCCCCGTCCTGTTTCTTCTACAAGGCTAAAGATACCCATGGGGCTTTCGCGAGAACTTAACCCAGAAAAGCTGATAGTGTCCCTGGCTTCAACTCTAATAGTTCCTGCATTTCCCTCCCCCAATGTACTTGAATTTAGTTGAGATTCATCTCGCATTTCTAAGGTATTGGAAATAATATTAATATCTCCAGCATTTCCTTGTCCATTTTCTTGGATGGTACTAAGGATAAAACCATTAGATAGCATGATACTCTCACTCGCCTCAACCATAATATCTCCAGCATTTCCTTGTCCAAAGCTACTAGAAATCAATGCAGCTCCATCTCGCACTTCTAGACGATCAGAAATAATATCAACTCCTCCTGAATTTCCTCGTACATTTTCTCCTACTATGCTTGCAGCAAAACTATTTGAAAATAAAACTTCACCACTTGCCTGAATTGTGACGGTTCCTGCATTTCCTTGACCCAAGGTACTCGAATTTAGCCGAGCGCCATCTTCCATGAACAGCATATCTGCAATAATTCGGATATCACCTCCGTTTCCCTGTCCACTTTCCTCCACAGTGCTAAGAACATCCCCGTTCAAGACTCGTGCGGTGTCACCAGCTTCTATGGTGACGTTTCCCGCGTCTCCCTCACCTAAAGTACTCGAAGATAATCTCGCTCCATCTCTCACCTCTACATAGTTACCCTGAAGGTTGACTTCACCGGCATTTCCCCGTCCCGTTGCTCTCACAGTGCTAAAGGCAGCGCTCGGCAAACCCCCCGAATCTTCCCCTGAAAAAATAATCGCTTCGGCTCCCTGGATGTTAATGCGACCAGCATCTCCTTGTCCTGATGTACTCGAAGTTAACTGAGCGCCATCTTGAACTTCTACTCGATCACTAATCACCCTAACGTTGCCCGCATTTCCCCGTCCCGTTTCTTCTACAGAGCTAAAGACATTAGCGTTTGAGAATCGTGCGATATCCCTGGCTTCTATGGTGACATTTCCTGCATCTCCCTCCCCGAATGTACTCGAAGACAATCTCGCCCCATCCCTCACCTCAACATGGTTAGCCCGCAGGTTAACTTCACCGGCATTTCCCTGTCCCGTTTGTCGTACATCGCTAAAGGCACCACTCAAAGAACCCTCCGAATCTTCCCCTGAAAAAATAATGGCCTCAGCTCCCTGGATGTTAATGCGACCAGCATCCCCTTGCCCTGATGTATCAGAAATTAGCTGAGCGCCATCTTGAACTTCGACGCGATCGCCAATGACTCTGATGTTGCCCGCATTTCCCCGTCCTGTTTCTTCCACAGTACTCAAGACATTTCCACTTACGAATCGTGCGGTGTCTCTGGCTTCTATGGTGATGTTTCCTGCATCTCCCTCCCCGAATGTACCCGAAGATAATTCTGCCCCATCTCGAAGTTCTACCGTTTCACCAGTCACCCTGATATTGCCAGCATTGCCACTAGAGTCTTCTCCAAAACTACCACTTGATGCCGAACTATCTGAAAATAAAACATGACCACTGGCTTCAACGATTATCCTGCCAGCGTCTCCGTCACCTCGGGTACTTGAGAGTAGAATCGTACCATCTCGAAGTTCTACCGTTTCACCAGTAATCCTAATGTTGCCAGCATTCCCACTGTAGTCTTCTCCGAAACTACTACTCAATGCTGAACTATCGGAGAACAAAACATGGCCACTAGCTTCAACGATTACCCTGCCAGCGTCTCCTGCCCCCAAAGTACTTGAAGATAAACGAGCCTCATCTCTCAGTTCTACCGTTTCACCAATAATCACGACGTTACCAGCATCTCCTTGATCCCGAGTATCTGAAGATAGACTCGCCCCATCTCGAAGTTCTACCGTTTCGCCAATCACACTGATATTACCGGCATTCCCACTAGTATTTTCTCTTAAACTACTACTCAATACCGAACTATCGGAAAACAAAACATGACCACTGGCTTCAACGGTTATTGTCCCTCCATCTCCGTCACTTAAAGTACTTGAGGATAAACTAGCTCCATCCCAAAGTTCGACCGTTTCGCCAATCACACTAATATTGCCAGCATTTCCTTGACCGAAGGTATCTGAGGATAAATTCGCCTCATCTCGCAGTTCTATCGTCTCACCAATCACACTAATATTACCGGCATCTCCTTGACCTTGAGTACTTGAGGATAAACTGGCTCTATCTCGCAGTTCGACCGTTTCGCCAATTACACTAATGTTACCGGCATTCCCACTATAGTCTTCTCCAAAAGAAGTACTGGAAGCCCGACTATTAGAAAATAAGATATGACCACTGGACTCAACTGTTATTGTTCCACCATCTTTATCACCTGAAGCGCTTGAGGATAGATACACTTCATCTCGTAGTTCGATCCTTTCACCAGTAATCCTAACGTTGCCCGCATTACCAGTTTGAGTTTCTCCTGAACTCCCGCTCAACACAAAACCACCAGAAAGTAATACACTCTCATGACCTTCTATCGTTACATTGCCAGAATCTCCCTCGCCGGAAGTTCTAGAAGACAAAAACGCGCCATCACTTGTTTGGATAACCCTACTGATTAGGTTGATATCACCGGCATTTCCCAGTCCTGTTTCTGTCACACTACTAAACGCAGCGCTAGCAAAACCTTCCGAATCTTCTCCGGAAAAAACAATCCTCTCAGCTCCATAGATATCTATCCCACCGGCATTCCCTTGTCCCAATGTCATCGAATTTAGCTGAGCGCCATCTCGAACTTCTACTTGACTACCAATTACGCTAATGTTGCCTACATTTCCCTGTCCCGTTTCTAGTACAGCAGTCGAAATCCGCCCTTCGCTTAGAAGACTCACTGTCTCACGGGCTTCCAGGGTGACATTTCCTGTATTTCCTTCACCCAAGCTGCCCGATAAGATAAATGCACCGTCACTTATTTCTATGAATTCGCCACTTAAGTTGACCTGACCCACATCCCCTTGTCCGCCCTCTCCAACCGAAACATTTATGCCACTTGGAAATTCGTCAGGATTCGACCCTGAGATAACAATGCTCTCATTGGCATTGACGGTTACGGAGCCAGCGTTTCCTCGCCCCGTTGTACTTAAAGTTAGGCGAGCGCCGTTCGTCATTTCTACGGTATTGGCGAGGAGGTTAATATCACCAGCGTTACCAATCGAGCCTTCTTCAACCTCGTTATTGAGTCGACTATCGGAAATGCTGATATTACCGATCGCATCCAACTCAATATTCCCCGACTGGCCGCCCTCAATCCCTAATCCCTCAGCAATTCCTCCCAGCAAAACGCTATCGCGCATCTCCACATCCAACGCCTGAATCCCAATCTCTCCCCCCACCAGTCCGGTGACATTGAGAGTGGTCCCATCCAACGACACCGAAGCGCGACTCAGGTCAGCGGGAACCCCAAACCCCCCAGACGGAAATCCCGAGTTAACATCACTCATCTCAAAGCTGACTTGTCCCGCTTCCCCCACTCC
>P_2C_Liq_1_UnCtyDRAFT_1000391_pt1 | contig 19140 bp, 14 predicted proteins | sample Pon2CUnioCityCA_2_FD_10234 | JGI IMG/M metagenome (IMG submission 10234) | reverse complement strand
GGGAGGGGGGAGGGGATATGGTGGGGCGGTGCGGAGGGTATGGGCCCGCGCGGTTTCGGGATCGGCGGCCCCGGTATCCGTAGGTCGGAGACAGGCTTTGCCTGGAAAGTGGGATGATCCGGTAGGCGGTCTGCGCTGGGGCTTGGTGGTGGGTTCGATCGTGCAGGGGTGGCCCGCAAGTTCGCGATCTCGACGAATTGAGGCCTTGCGGTTGGTCGCCACTCGACCGGTTCTTTCTCGCAGAATCTGGCCATGAGCCCATGGAAGGATCGCGGGGGCCGCAGCGTGCCTTGTTTGGTCCCGCCCCGACAAGCTGTCCACTCGCGAGCGCGAACGGCGTGCCTGCGAGTCCACCGGCTTCACCGTTGCCGTCCCTGTCTCCCCGGGAAATTGCGGGGGCTGGGCATTGGTGGGTGGCATGGACCGGTTCCCCGGATCTGGCACCGGCTTTTTTGGGTCGGGAAACCTGCCATGGGCGATGGCTGGCGTGGGTGGGGGACCGACGGGGTCGGCTTGGCGGAGGGGAGGAGCCCATCCCCTCGAAGTTGGGGCCTTTCCATGGGCAGGGCCGTGGGCTGGAGTTGGAGGGGTGGGGAGGATGGGCTGGCTCTGCGACGCACCCGNCTNNGCGAGCCGGCAAATTTGGGTCGGACCCTCTTTGATCATGGGGCAGGGCCGCACCGGTGCGGAGTTTGCCGGGGCCGAGTGGGGGATTGGCTTCGTTTCGCGCCGGGCTTCCGGCCGGCGGTGGGATGTCTTCCCGGCTTCCATCAAAAAGGCCCCTCCGCCGAAGCGGAGGGGCCGGAAACCAGAACAAAGGAGGGCGGGAGCCCCCGGGGAAACCTTAGAATGAGTAGTTCAGCGAGGCGCCGCCCTGACCGTAGTCCTTGTAGGACTCGCCGTTGGCGGTGCTCTTGTCGAAGTCGATGTAGGCGTAGTAACCCTCCAGGCTCAGGTTCTCGGAGAGGCTCCACTCGAGGTAGACGTCGAACTCCCAGGACTTCTGGTTGAGGTGGGAGTTGTCGGCATAGAGGACCATCCCGGAGAGGTTGATGGTGTCCGTGAGGTCGATCCCGGCCTCGACGAAGGGAATCTCCGCGCTGCGCCCGGCGAGGTCGCCGAGTTCGCCCGGGTCGAAGGTGTCGAAGATGCCCTCGGAGATATCGGCGTCTTTGTTCTCCTGGCCCCAGTAACCGCCGGTGAGGTAGGTGCGACCAAAGTCGAGGGTCGCCGTCACGATGAACTGGCTGGCGCTCTCGAGGTTCGGGTTCACGCTGTTCGGGATGTCGTTGTCGAAGTACGCGTAGGTCCCGCCGAGGATGAGGTCGGTTTCTCCGAGGGCGGCCGCGACCTCGGCTTCAGCCCCGACCCCGGTCCCGACCTTTTTCTGGTACTGGAGAAACGGAGTCACCGACGAGCTGTTGAGCAGGTCGAGGTTCAGGGTGGCCTGACCCCAGAAGGCGGCGTTCCCGGCTTCCCCGTCGCTGGCCGTATTCACCTTCTGCCAGTCCTCGATGCCGTCGCCGTCGTTGGAGATCGTGCTGTTGTTGACCCAGCGTCCGACCCAGGCCCCACTGACTTCGAGGTTGGGGATAAGGCTGCCCGTGGACACTTCCATCCCCTCATGGCTGTCCCCGTCGGTAATGGCCGTCTTGTTGAACTTCTTGCGTCCGCCGAGGATGGTAGCCTCACTTTCCGGGAAGGTGTAGCGAGCGAAGAGGGACTGGAGGGCCGCGTCCTTTTCGAAGGCGTTGCTGTAGCCCTTGTTGTGCTGGGCGATCTGCTGGGCAAAGATCAGGGAGCCCCCGAAGTCGAGCCCGTTGAAGCTCGGCGTGGTGTAGCCGGCCTCGGCGTAGCCCCAGACAAGGCTGGTGTCGGTGCCCCCTTCGTCGTTGTAGTTCCCGGCGATCCCGAAGTCGGCGTCGAGGGTGCCGTCCCCGAGGTAGCGGTCGAGCGCCTGGAAGAAGTTGCCCTGTTCGAAGTAGGTTCCTTCGGCGGGGGCGGCGAGGACGTCAGGAGTGGCTTTGATCTCGCTCTTGACGGTCGGCTCCTTCTCCTGGTCCATCTGGGCGCTGGCCACCGCGGTGGTGGCCCCGGCTACAGCGAGCCAGCGAAGGCAGGAACGGCCTGCGTGGTTCATGCGATTCATGGTAGGTGTGTGTTTTGGTTGTGGTTGTTTTTCGGCTTGAGGAGGTGGTGGGAGGACTGTGGGTCAGCTGGCCCACAGGCTTGCCGCCTTCGAGATTCCGGACGGGCCTCTCCGGGTCAACGACCGCACTGTGACATTTTCGTAACAATGTTCGCAGGACCCCCGCGGGAAGGAGGAAGCGCCGGAAGAGGGCCCGGCAGCCCCGCTCCGGGGAAGCTGCCGGGCCCAGCCGGGAACCGGACTCAGCGCCAGCCGGCCCGGTCGAAAATCCGGATCGCTTCCGGGTTGAATTCGCCGATCACTGAGGCCGGGAGCGGATCCTCACGGAAGGAGTAGTCCGAGAGGTAGGGCGGGACGGGTGCGTCGGGATTGACCGGGAACTCGTAATTACCGTCGGCGAGAACCGCCTGGGCCTCCGGAGAGACGAGGAACTCGAGGAAGCGGATGGCTTCCTCGCGGTTTTCCGCGCCGGCGACCACGCCGCCCCCGCTGATGTTCACGTGGGTGCCCCGGCTTTCCTGGTTCGGGAAGAACATGCCGACCTTCTCCACGATCTCCTGATCCTCCGGATTGTCCGACTGCATGAGCCGCAGGTAGTAATAGTGGTTGGCGATGGCCACGTCCCCGAGGCCGGCCGCGACCGCCCGAATCTGGCCGGTGTCGTTGCTCTGCGGCTTGCGGGCAAAGTTCGCCACCATGCCCTCGGCCCATTGCTCCGCGTATGCCTCGCTGTGTTCGGCAATGATCGCGGCGAGGAGGCTCTGATTGTACACGTTCGACGAGCTGCGGATGAGAATCTCGCCCTGCCAGCGGGGATCGGCGAGCTCCTCGTAGGTGGACAGTTCAGAGGGGTCGACGGAGGCCCGGTCGTAGAAGATCACCCGAGCCCGCTTGGTCAGGCCGTACCAGAGCCCGTCGGGGTCACGCAGCGGGGAGGGCACGCTGGCGAGAAGTTCCATCGTCTCCACTGGTTGGAGGATACCAGCTTCCTCGGCTGCCCAGAGGCGACCCGCGTCGACCGTGATGAAGACATCGGCCGGCGACTGCTCACCCTCCGCGCGAATCCGCTGGAGTAGCTCGTCGCCCTTCCCGTCGACCACGTTCACCTCGATCCCGGTGCGCTCCTCGAATCGTTCGTAGAGGGCGTCGTCCCCGGGATAGTGGCGCGCGGTGTACAGGTTGACTTCCGCGCCCGGTAGAAAGGGCGCGGCACCGAACAGGCCGAGACTGAGCCCGAGCAGGAAACGGCCGACGGGCCGACGGCGAGGGCAGCGGGTCACCGGAGTGGCGTGACCTTGCCCGGATGGATGGGGTTGGGTTGGGTTGGTTTTCATAATAAGAATGAGTCTCAATCTCTCGGAGAGGGGAACGTCAAGCCCATCCGGAGCCGACCGGTTCAAAATCCGGAAAAAGTACCGGCCCGGCCTGCGGGAGGGAGTCCCCCCTCAGGGAGGGACCGTGGCCCCCCTCCCCGGACCGCGCGGCCTTCCGGGCTCGACGACGGCGGGACGACCCCCTTGGCTGGCGGGATGCGAGCGGTCTTGCAGCGAGTGAGTCGTGCCTCGGTGGAGGTGGAGGATCGCCGGGTGGGCGCGATCGAGGAGGGCTTATTGATTCTCCTGGGGATCTCCCGGGAGGACGGGGACGAGGACCTCGACTGGCTGGCCCGGCGCATCCCGCGGTTGCGGCTGTTCGACGACGAGGAGGGCGTGCCGAACCGGAGCGCCGTGGACATCGGGGGCGGCTTCCTCGTGATCAGCCAATTCACCTTGCACGCGGATACGCGCAAGGGGAACCGACCCTCGTACCGGCGGGCGGCAGACCCGGCTCCGGCGCGGGCGTTGTACGAGCGCTTTCTCGCAAGGTTGGGGGAGGAGTCGGGCCTTCCCGTGGAGAGTGGGGAGTTTGGGGCGATGATGGACATCGCCGCGTCGCTGTGGGGACCCGTGACCATCCAGCTCGACTCACGGAACCGGGAGGGTTGAGGCCATCTCCCCCCGCACGGTCCGGCGACCTCCCGGTAGCCCGCGGCCGCCCGGTCAAGCGGTGAGGGCGAGGGCGACGACCACACCGCTGCGGAGCGACTGCAGACCCGTGCGAATCCCGTTCCACCGGAGGAGCCGGCGGCACCAGGACCGCGTCGGTCCCTCAGGCGGATTTCCGTGCAGCGGTACAAAGACGAGGAAGGTGACCGCGTGGCCGGCGAGGAACAGGCCGAGAGAGGCCGATTGCAGGATGGGTTGGGTGGCGACCCCGAGCCAGAAGGCGGCGACCGCGGCGCTGCCCTCGAGGAGGAAGAGCGGGCCGACAAGCGGAGCGATCCGGCGCATGTGCCGGCGGTGGTAGGCGGGGAAGGCGGCCGCGGGAACCTCCGCGAACTGGGGGTAGACGACCATTTGGACCGTCCAGAGAAGACCGGCGTAGGCGGCGGTGACCGCGAGGTGGAGGACGGGGAGAGCGGACATGGGGGCGCGTCGGAACAGGGGAAGACCTTCACGCGGGGGCGCAACCGCGCGGGCGTGGCCGTACGGGATCGTTTGCCCCTCCGCCGGAAGCTCTTATCGTTGCTGGGCGTGAAGGAGGCGTCCTCAGGAAATTCCGGTCCGGTCATCGAAGGCAGCGCGGTGGCCCGCATGTTCGGGGGGATCGCCGGCCGTTACGATCGGGCGAACCGGGTATTGAGTGGCGGGATCGACCGCTACTGGCGCTGGCGGACCGTGCGCGCGGTCCTGCGGGAGAGCCCGCGCCGGGTGGTGGATCTGGCGACCGGGTCCGGAGACATCGCCTTGGCCCTGCGGCGGCAGCTGCCGGCGGAGACGACCGTGGAAGGCCTTGATTTCTGCGAGCCCATGCTCGAGGAGGCCCGCCGCAAGCAGGGCGGGCGCCCCGGCCTGCGCTTTGCCTTCGGGGACTGCCTGGCCCTGCCACTGGAGGATGCCTCCGTCGATGTCCTCACCATCGGCTTCGGCCTCCGCAACCTCGAGGACCGCGACCGCGGCCTGCGCGAAATGCGGCGGGTCCTCCGGCCGGGCGGCGCCCTCTTCGTGCTCGAGTTTTCCCAGCCCTACGCCTGGCTGCGCCCGCTCTACTATCCCTACCTCGAGAAACTCCTGCCGTGGGTGGCGGGCCGGCTCACCGGGGACCCGGAGGCCTACCGCTATCTCGGCGGCACCATTCGCAGCTTCCCGCGCCGGGAGGTGCTCGCCGAGCAGATGCGGTCGGCCGGGTTTGCCGCGGTCCGGGCCCGGGCCCTCACCGGGGGGATCGTGGCCCTGCACCGCGCGGAAAAAGGCGGGGGGTCTCCGGAACGGTGACGATTGCGCCGCGCGGGGAAAGGGAACAGGCTCCCGGGAAAGGTCGGGGGTGCGCGCACGGCGCCGGCCCCTCCCCTTTTTCCACCTCCACCCCAGAAACGATTGGCGATGAGCGACAAGAACAAGGACGACGACAACGGCAATCCCTTCGAGGAATTGCAGAAAAACCTCCAGAACATCCTGCGGGACCCACGGCTGCGGGCGCAGGGCATCCGCATGGCCGCCAACGCCCAGCAGGCCGGGGGAGCCGCGGACGAGTCGGGCGGCTCCGACGACTCCGGGGAGGAGGAAAAGCGGGCGGCGGAGCGGCTCCGCCGGGTCCGCGAGTTCCGCCTGAAGCCGCGGGATGTGCGCGCCAGCCTCGACCGCCATGTCATCGGTCAGGACGAGGCGAAGAAGGTGCTCTCGGTGGCCGTCTGCGACCACTACAACCACATCCGCCGCCAGTTTGAGGCGCCGGCCGAGTCCTCTCTCGAGTACCAGAAGCAGAACATTCTCCTTCTCGGTCCGACCGGGGTCGGGAAGACCTACCTCATGAAGAACCTCGCCCGCCTCATCGGGGTTCCCTTCGTGAAGGCCGATGCCACCAAGTTTTCCGAGACCGGCTACGTCGGTTCGGATGTGGACGACCTCGTGCGCGACCTCGTCAAGGAGGCCGGGGGGGATGTCGACCTCGCCGAGATGGGGATCATCTACATCGACGAGATCGACAAGATCGCCAGTGAGGGGAGCGCCGGCGGGAAGGACGTTTCCGGGCGCGGCGTGCAGATCAACCTGCTCAAGCTCATGGAGGAGACGGAGGTGAACCCCTTCAGCCAGACCGACATGATGGGCCAGATGCAGGCGATGATGGGGGGCGGGGGCGGCCGCAAGGCCAGCCGGCGCATCAGCACGCGCAACATCCTCTTCATCGTGAGCGGAGCCTTCGACGACCTCGCCGCGAGTATCCAGAAACGGGTAGGCCGCAGCGGGATGGGCTTCACCAGCGAGGTGCTCGACGAGGAGGACCTCAGCCGCTACCTCCGCCACGCCGAGACCACCGACTTCATTCGCTACGGCTTCGAGCCCGAGTTCGTGGGACGCCTGCCGGTCCGGGTGAGCTTCGAGTCGCTCTCCGCGGAGGACCTCGCCCGCATCCTCAGCGGCTCCGAGGGGAGCGTCCTCCGGCAATACGTGCAGGACTTCGAGAACCACGGGATCGAGGTGACGGTGACCCCCGGCGCCCTCGAGGCGATCGCCGCCCGGGCCCATGCGGAGGGTACCGGGGCCCGCGGGCTCATGTCCGTGCTCGAGCGGCTCTTCCGCGACTTCAAGTTCGAGCTGCCCTCCACGCAGGTGGAGTCGCTCGAAGTCGACGAGAACTTCGTGGAGCATCCCGACGAGGTGCTCGCCCGGCTCCTCGAGGAGTACGGGGGGAGCCCCGGGTCCGACTTGCCCGAGCTCCAGCAGTTCGTCGACCGGTTCCAGGAGGAGCACGGCCTGCACCTGCTCTTCACCGAGGAGGCCGCCGCCCATCTCGCCGAGGCCGCGGAGGCCGCGGGCCGCCCCCTCGGGGACCATCTTGCCGAGCACTTCCAGGACCTGCCCTATGGCCTGAAGATCGTCTCCCGGAACACCGGCGAGCGCGAGTTCCGGATCGACCGGGCCTGCGCGGAGAATCCCGACCGGGAAATCTCCAACTGGGTCATCCGCAGTTTCCGCGAGGGCGAGGAGAACGGTTGAGGCGGACGGCGGGCAGCGGACGGCGGAGTCCGCTGCCGGATTCCGCTTGCCCCCTCCGCGCGCCCTCAGAGGTCCCCGACCTGGAGGTAGGCCCGGGTGCGGTCCTCGCGGGGGGAATCGAAAAGCTCGCGGGTGGGGGCGAATTCGACGACCTCCCCCCGCACCATGAAGACCGTTTCCTCGGAGACCCGCCGGGCCTGCGACATGTTGTGGGTGACGATGATGATCTTGAACTCGTTCTTCAGCTCCTCGACGAGCGCCTCCACCTTTTGCACGGAGTACGGGTCGAGGGCGGAGGTCGGCTCGTCGAGGAGGAGGACCGAGGGCTGCAGGGCGATGGTCCGGGCGATGCAGAGCCGCTGCTGCTGGCCCCCGGAGAGGGCGCTGCCGGGCTTCCGGAGCGAGTCCTTCACCTCCTCCCAAAGGCCCGCCTTGGAGAGCGACCATTCCACCCGGTCGGCCAGTTCCTGTTTCCCGATCCGCTGTACCTTGCGCACGGCGAAGGCGACGTTCTCGAAGATGGACATGGGGAAGGGGGTCGGCCGCTGGAAAACCATGCCCACCTTCGTGCGCAGCTCGTTCAGGTCGGTGTGGGGATCGAGGACGTTTTCCCCGTCGATGCGGATGGACCCCTCCGCGTGCTGGCCGGGATAGAGCTCGTAGATCCGGTTGAAGATCCGCAGGAAGGTCGACTTCCCGCACCCGGAAGGTCCGATGAGCGCGGTGGCCCCGGTGCCCGCAAAGCGGAGATTGAGGTCCTTGAGGGCGTGGAAGGAGCCGTAGTGGAACTGGAGATTCTCCACTTCCACGGGCGTGGGTGTGCCGTCCTCGGACACACGGGAAAGGGCTGGGGAATCGGGGGCGGTGGCATTCATGGGGGGGTCAGGAAGAGGTCGAGGGACGGAAAATCACCCGGCTGAAGACATTGAGGGCGAGGATGAAGACGGTGATGAGGAGGGAGGCGGCCCAGGCCAGTTCCTTCCAGTTCTCGTAGGGACTCATCGCGAACTGGTAGATCATCACCGGGAGGTTCGGCATGGGCGCGAAGAGGTTCGCGCTGAAGCCGGAGTTGTTCAGGGCGGTGAAGAGGAGCGGGGCCGTTTCCCCGGCCACGCGCCCAAGGGCGAGGAGGACGGCCGTGACCATGCCGGCCCGGGCGCTCCGGTAGATGATCCGGAGCGTCACCGTGGAGCGCTTCAGCCCGAGGGCGATCCCGGCCTCGCGGAGCTGGTCGGGCACGATGCGGAGGACGTCCTCGCAGGTCCGGGTGATCATGGGGAGGGCCACGATGGCGAGGGCGATCGATCCGGCGATCCCCGAGAAGCCGCCGAAGGGCACGACGAGGAGGGCGTAGATGAACAGGCCGATAATGATGGAGGGCGCGCTCAGGAGGATGTCATTGAGGAAGCGGACCACACTGCCGAGCCGAGCCTGCTTGCGGAATTCGCTGAGGAAAGTCGCCACGAGCACCCCCACCACCGTGGCGAGGGACATCGCGATAGTGGTCATGATCAAGCTGCCGACGAGGGCATTGAGGAAGCCGCCGTCGGTCATGGGCGGGGGGGTGTTCTCCGTGAAGTCACTCCAGTCCAGCCCGGCGAAACCGGACCGGATGAGCTCCCAGAAGATGGCGCCGAGGAAGAAGAGGGCGAACAGCGTGGTGAACACACTGAAGAGGTAGAACAGGGAGTTTTTGGCCCGACGGCCGAAGGAAAGGGAGCGGGACATGGGGGAGAGGGGAGACGATCGTTCAACCGCTCTGGCGGCTGGTCAGGGAAATGAGTAGCCGGGAGGCGAGCAGGATGAGGAAGGTGATCACGAAGAGGATCAGGCCGATCTCCATGAGGGCGGAGCGGTAAAGGGTGCCGGTCGCCTCGTTGAACTCGTTGGCGATGGAGGCGGCGATGGTTGTCGTCGGCATGAAGAGCGACTCGGTGAGTGCATGGGCATTCCCGATCACGAAAGTGACGGCCATGGTCTCCCCGAGAGCCCGCCCGAAGCCGAGGATGACCGCGCCGATGAGGCCGACCTTGGTCTTGGGGAGAAGGACGTAGCGGATGACCTCCCAGCGGGTGGCGCTCACCGCGTAGGCCGCCTCCTTCATGCTGGCGGGCACCGTGGCGAGCACGTCCCGCATCACCGAGGAGACCAGGGGTGTCACCATGATGGCGAGGACGACACCGGCGGTGAAGAGGCCGACGCCGGTCGGCGCGCCCCCAAAGATCTGGTTGAGAACCGGCACGGGCGCGAACACCTTCATCAGCCAAGGCTGGACGGTGGTCGCCATGAAGGGCACGAGAACGAAGAGGCCCCACATCCCGTAGATGATGCTGGGAATGCCCGCCATCAGTTCGATGAGCCGGGCGACCACCCCGCGGATCCGGCGGGGCGCGATCTCCGTAATGAAAAAGGCGATGCCGAAGGAAAGGATCGTACCGAGGACGATCGCGATGAGGGAGCAGACGATCGTGCCGACGATCGAGGGCCACGCCCCGAATTCCTTGGTCACCGGATTCCACTCGCTGCTGACGAGAAAGCCGACGCCGAACCCGCGGATGCTCGGCCAGGAGAGGACGAGCAGGCTGGCGAGGATGCCGGCGAAGATCAGGATGAGCAACCAGGCGGAAGCCCGCGTGCCCAAGCGGAAGGGAGCGTCCTTCATGGGGAGGAAAAGGGCGGAGGGTGCCGGAACACCCTCCGCCCCGGCGGTGGTGGGAGGGAGGAGAAAGGCTTACTTGCTCCAGACGGGCTGGCCGTTGCTGGTGACGTTCGCCGTCCAGTACTTCTCGATCTGGGTGACCACGTTCTGCGGGATGGACACGTAGTCGAGATGCTTGGAAACATCCTGTCCGTTCGCGTACGACCACGCCATGAAATCGAGGGCGGTCTTCGCGGCGGCCTCGCTGGAGGGCTTCTCCGGCATGAGGATGAAAGTCGTCGCCACGATCGGCCAACTGGCGTCTCCGGGCTGGTCGGTGAGGATGAGGTAGAAGTCCTTGTGGTCGGCGTAGTCCGCGTTCGCGGCGGCCGACTGGAAGGAGTCGAGCGACGGCTTCACGACCTTACCCTCCTGGTTGGTCATGGTGGTGACCGTCAGGTTGTTCTGCAGGGCGTAGGCGTACTCGACGTAGCCGATCGAGTAGGGAATCGTCTCGACGTAGTTGGCCACCCCGGCGTTGCCCTTGCCGCCGACCCCGGTCGGCCAGGAGACCACCGTGTCGCTGCCCACCTTGCTCTTCCATTCGGGGGATACCTTCGAAAGGTAGTTGGTGAAGTTGAAGGTCGTCCCGGAGCCGTCGGAGCGGTGCACCACGGTGATATGGCGGTCGGGCAGGTCCACATTCGGGTTCAGCTTCTGGATGTCGCCGTGGTCCCAGGAGACGATGTTGCCCATGTAGATGTCGGTGAGCGCCTTGCCGTCGAGGACGATGGCCTCGTCCTTGATGCCCGGCAAGTTGACCGCGAGGACGATGCCGCCGGTGATCATCGGCCACTGGCCCCAGCCCCGTTTTTCCAGCTCGTCCGGGTGCAGGGGCATGTCCGAGGCGGCGAAGGTGACCGTGCCGGAGGTGAGGGCCTTGATGCCGCCACCGGAGCCGATCGGCTGGTAGTTGATCTTGTTGGAGGAGGTCTCCTCGTAGTTGCTCACCCACTTGGCGAGAACCGGGTAAATGAAGGTGGAACCACCCCCGGTGATCTTTTCCGCGGAGGCGAGGGAGCCACCGAGAACGAGACCGGCCGAGGCAGTCAGAAGGGAGAGGGAACGGAACATGATGAGGGGGGAGTTGGTGGAGAGGTTGGTTGCCGGGCGAGTCCCGACGAACGCGAAACAGTGGCAATGCGGGCACCCGCACAAGCAGTGAAGTGTTACGATTTCGTCACGAGAGGGTATCGGAATTTCGCTTGCGGGACCTCCCCTGACGACGGGTGGACCCGACCGGGAAAGGGAGTTGCCGAGCGTCGGGCTTTCCACCGGAGTGGGGGCATGCGCACGGCTCTGCTTTCCACGAGTGACCGTACGGGCCTCCTCCCTTTTGCCCGCCGGTTGCACCAAGAATTCGGCTACCGCCTCCTCTCGACCGGCGGAACCGCCCGGGCGCTCCGCGAGGGCGGGCTGGAGGTGGAGGAAGTCAGCGAGCGCACCGGGTTCCCGGAGATTCTCGACGGCCGGGTGAAGACCCTGCACCCGCGCATCCACGCCGGTATCCTCGCCCGCCGGGACCTCCCTGCGCACCGGGCGGTCCTCGCCGAACAGGAGATCCCGACGATCGATCTCGTCGCGGTGAATCTCTACCCCTTCGGGGAAGCCGTGGCCACGCCCGGCGCGGACCGGGAGGTGGCGATCGAGAACATCGACATCGGTGGCCCGACCCTTCTCCGCAGTGCTGCCAAGAACGCCGACGCGGTCACCGTGATCTGCGAGCCGACCGACTACGAGGAGGTTCTGGCCACGCTTGCCCGGGGCGGGGAGGAAGAGCTGCGCCAATTGCGCCGCCGGCTCGCCGCCAAGGTCTTCCGGCACACGCAGGGCTACGACCGGGCGGTCGCGGATTACCTCGAGGAAAACCTGGCCGGATCCACCCTCGAGCCCGACCTCCTTTCCCTCTCCGGATTCCCGCGGACGCTGACGGTCGAGGAGCCGCGGGCGCTCTCCCTCCGCTACGGGGAAAACCCGCACCAACAGGCCGCGCTCTACGGGGCGGGCTTCTTCGATCTCTTCGAGCAGCTCCAGGGCAAGGAGCTCAGCTACAACAACATCCTCGACCTCTCCGCGGCGGCCTTTCTCATCGGGGAGTTCGAGGTGCCCTCGGTGGCCATCCTCAAGCACACCAATCCGTGCGGGGTGGCGTCCGCCGACCGGGTGGAGGACGCCTGGGAGGCGGCCCTCGCCACCGACCGGCAGTCCGCCTTCGGCGGAATCATCGCGGTCAGCCAGACCGTCAGCGGCGAGCTGGCGCGACGGATGGGCGGCCTTTTTGCCGAACTCATTCTCGCCCCCGATTTCGACGAGGAGGCCCGCGCGGTCCTTGCGGACAGGAAGAACCTGCGCCTGCTGGTCGCCCGCAGCGCCCTCCGGGCCGATGCCCTCCGCGACCTCCGCTCCGTGGCCGGAGGCCTGCTCGTCCAGGACCGCGACCAGCGGACCCCCCCCTCGGAATCGTTCCAGGTGGTCACCCGTCGGGGACCCACCGAGGAGGAGTGGACCGGCCTCCGCTTTGCCTGGAAGGTCGTCAAGCACGTCAAGTCGAACGCCATCGTCTACGGCCGCGGCGAGCGGACCCTCGGGATCGGGGCCGGCCAGATGTCGCGGGTGGACAGCTCGCGCATCGCGGTCTGGAAGGCCGCGGAGGCCGGGCTCTCCCTCGAGGGATCGGTGGTCGCCTCCGATGCGTTCTTCCCCTTTGCCGATGGCCTGCAGGCGGCGGCCGCCGCCGGGGCCACCGCGGCCATCCAGCCGGGGGGATCGCGGCGCGACGAGGAAGTGATCGCGGCCGCGGACGAAGCCGGCATGGCCATGATCTTCACCGGGGCCCGCCACTTCCGGCACTGAGGCGGCGCCCGGTGGACGCGGTCGCCGGCGGCCCGCTGTCCCGGACGACACGGGCAGTCGTTCCGCGGTCGCCCCGGTTGTCCCCGCCCTAGCCCTGCCCCGGGATCTCGTCCGGTCCGAGGACGGGATTGGAGAGGATGCCGATGCGGGGAATTTCCACCTCGACAATGTCGCCGGGCCGGAGGAAGCGCTCGGGCGAACGGGCCCAGCCCACGCCCGGAGGGGTGCCGGTGAGGACGACCGTTCCCGGCTCGAGGGTGGTGTCCTGGCTGAGCCGGTGGAGCAGCTCGGGCACGTCGAAGATCTGGTTGCGGGTCGAACCGGACTGCATGGTCTCGCCGTTGACCCGGCTGATCACGGGGAGGTCACCGGGGTCGCGCAGGGACTCCGGGGTCACGAGAACCGGTCCGAGCGGACAGAAGGTGTCGAAGGTCTTGGCCCGGCAGAACTGTCCGCCCCCGCGCGGTCCCTGCCAGTTGCGGGCGCTTACGTCGTTCGCGCAGGTGAACCCGGCCACGTGGAGGAGGGCTTCCTCCCGGGTGAGGTCGCGGGCCCGCCGCCCGATGACGACGGCCAGCTCCGCCTCGAAGTCGACCGCCTCCGTCTGGTCCGGCTGGGGGAGCCGGATGGGCTGTTCCGGATGCTGGAGGGCGCTCGGTGCCTTCATGAAGACGACCGGCTCCTCGGGGACGGGCCGGCCGATCTCCGCGGCGTGGTCCCGGTCGTTCATACCGATGCCGTAGATGCAGACCGGATCGACCGGGGCGAGGAGGGTACCCTCGTACTGGCGGACCCCGGTGGGCTCGCCGGGCTCGAGGAGGCTGGTCCCGCTCAGGCGGTACCACGCCCCGTCCTCACCGCGGTACACGCAGCGGATCTCTCCGGTATCGGTCTGCAGTCGGGCCAGAATCATGAGCGGGTGCTTTCCGTGGGGGAGGTTTTTTCTTCCGGCTTCGGTGCGGCGGGCGGGCGCGCCGGGCGGGCGCCGAGGAGGCGCAGGAGATTTTCCAACCGGTCCCGCATCTCCGCGCGGTGCACGATCTGGTCGATGAGCCCGTGCTCGAGGAGGAACTCGGAAGTCTGGAAACCCGGTGGGAGGTCCTGCTGGGTGGTTTCCTTGATCACCCGCGGCCCGGCAAAACCGATGAGCGCCCCGGGCTCGGCGAGGATGACGTCGCCGAGGGAGGCAAAGCTGGCCATGACCCCGGCCATGGTCGGGTTGGTCAGCACGGAGATGTAGGGCTGGCCGGCCTCCCGCAGCTTGCCGAGGGCCGCGCTGGTCTTGGCCATTTGCATGAGGGAGAGAATACCCTCGTACATACGGGCGCCCCCGGAAGTGGACACGATGACCATGGGAGCACCCTCCTCGCAGGCCCGCTCGATCGCCCGCGTGATCCGTTCCCCGACCACCGAGCCCATGGAGGCCCCGAGGAAGCGGAAATCCATGACCGCGAGGTGGAGGCGCAGGCCCCCGAGAGTCCCGTGCCCGGTGAGGACCGCCTCCTCAAGACCGGTCTTCTTCCGGTACTGGGCCAGCTTGTCGAGGTAGGCCCCGCTCGGCCCGCGGAATTGCAGGGGGTCCCGGGTCTGCAGCTGGGCATCCTCCTCCCGCCAGCTGTTCTCGTCGAGGAGCATCCGGATCCGGTCGGGGGCGGGGAGGGGGAAATGGTAGCCGCTCTTCGGCACCACCATCCAGTTCTGCTCGAGTTCCTTGTTGTAGATGATCTCCCCGGACTGCGGGCACTTCGTCCAGAGTCCTTTGGGGATGTCCTTCCGGTTGACGGTGACCCGGGAGTACTGCGGTTTGCTGAAGAGCGCCATTCTTGGGGAGGATCCTAGATTTCCGGTCGTCCGGCGGCGAGGAATTTCGGGCGCCGCGGGGCAGGGTCCTCAGGGACTCAGGGTGACGTAATCGAGGAGGGCAAGCTGGTACATGCGCATGATGCCCTCCGGCACCGTGGTGATGCCCTCCGGCAGTTGTTCCGCGGAAATCTGCTCCTCGCGGAGGGAGAGCCCGCAGGCCTCGATGGTGATCCCGGCTTGGGTCGCTCGCTGGGTCCAGGCATCCGCCCGGTCGCTGGAGGCGAGGTAGCGGAGGACCTCGCCGGCGACCACGAGACGAAAATCGGCGAAGGGGAACTCCTCCTCCATGACTTCGGCGCTGCGGATTGCGGAGTGGAAGGGACCGTCCTCGTGGGTGAGAAAGGCAAACTTCGGAAGGGGCGTGTCGTCGGCGCTGGCGGGCACCAGCGGCAGGAGGACGGCGAGGGCGAGGAGGGCCGGGAGGGTCAGGCGACGCACTTTCATGAGGGGGGTACTGTGGTTTCAGGAGGAGGGAGAAGCACAGCGTAGCTTCTCCCGAAAGGATTGGAGGACCTCCGGGAGCTGGCCGGTGTCCGGCGCCCCGCCCATGGCGAGGTCGGGCTTGCCCCCGCCCCGACCTCCCAGCTCCGCGGTCAGCTCGCGAATCCAGTCACCGGCGGCGTGCCCGGCTCCGCGCGCCGCCGGGGTGGCGTAGGCGACCACGGAGAGCTTGCCCCCCTGGCGGCAGCCGAGGAGGACGAGGCCCTCCCCGATCTGCTGTCCGGCCTGCGAGGCCATCGCCCGCAATTCGTTGGCTCCGGCCGGGCTGACCTCCGCGACGACCGCGCGCAGGCTCTCGCCGAGCGGGAAGGCTTCCTCCACCGCCCGCGCGATCTCCCCGGCGGCCGCCTGCTGGCGGAGCCGCTGGAGCTGCTTGTCGAGTTCCTGGCGCTGGCGGAGGAGCTGGTCGACCCGCTCCTCCACCTCCTCGGGCTTGCAGCCGAGGCGCTGGCTGAGATGGTGGACGCGGTTGAATTCGGCCTCCGCGAAGCGGTAGGAGGCCTTCCCGGCGACGGCCTCGATCCGGCGGGTGCCCGCGGCAATCCCGCTCTCCGAGAGGATCTTGATGAGGCCGATCTCCCCACTGGCGTGCACGTGCGTCCCGCCGCAGAGCTCGCGGGAATAGCCGCCGATGTCGACCACCCGCACGACGGCCCCGTACTTCTCCCCGAAGACCGCCACGATGTCGGCGGGCTTCTCCCGGTAGGGCACCTCGAACCAGCGCACGGTCGAGTTGGCGAGGACGGCGTCGTTCATGAGGGACTCCACTTCGTCGATCTGCTCCTCGCGGAGGGCCTCGTAGTGGGTGAAGTCGAAGCGGAGATGGTCGGGAGCGACGAGCGAACCGGCCTGGTGGGCGTGGTCGCCGAGCACCTTGCGCAGGGCCCAGCTGAGCAGGTGGGTCGCCGAGTGGTGGCGCTGGATGGCCAGCCGCCGCTCCCGGTCCACGCTGAGGATGGCGGGCTTGCCCTGCCATGCGGTGAGGTCGCCGGGCGGCTCCGCCACGTGGTGGAGGATCTCCCCGTTCGGGCCGGCGGTGGTGTCGGTGACGCGCGCGGCCTCGCCCTCCACAGAAACCGTGCCGGTGTCCCCGACCTGCCCGCCCTTCTCGGCGTAGAAGGGGGTGGAGGGAAAGACGAGGACCTGGCTGTCCCGCGGGCCGGGGAGCACCTCCTGCACGGTGGTGGAGAAGCCCTCGAGGGCGGCGGGATCATAGCCGGCGAATTCGGAGGGTTCCCCGTCCCCGGCGACCACCTCGATGGCCTCACTGCGACGGGCGGCCCGCCCCTTGCGCCGCTGCTCCTCCATGGCCCGCTCGAAGCCGTCCGTATCGACCTCGATTCCCCGCTCCCGGGCGAGGAGCTCGGTGAGGTCGAGGGGAAAGCCGTAGGTGTCGTAGAGGGTGAAGGCCTCCTCCCCGCTGAGGAAGCCGTCGGCGGTCTCCTTTTCGAAGAGCTGCAGGCCGCGGTCGAGGGTCTTCTCGAAGGCGGTCTCCTCGGCCCGGAGCACCCGGCCGATGATTTCCCGCTGCCGGCGCAGCTCGGGAAAGGCCTCCCCCATCTTCTCGACGAGGACGGGGGCCATCCCGGTGAAGAAGCCGTCCGGCAGCTGGAGGCGCTTGCCGTAGAGGACCGCCCGCCGGAGGATGCGGCGGAGCACGTAGTTGCGCCCCTCGTTGCCGGGGAGGATCCCATCGGCAATGGAGAAGGCGAGGGTGCGGATGTGGTCGGCGATCACCCGGAAGGCGCAGTCGCGCAATTCCCCGGGATCGAGCCGGCCGCGGTCGGCGGGCACGGTGCCCCCGTACGATTGCCCGCAGAGTCCCTCCAGGTGGGCGAAGAGATCGGTGAAGAGGTCGCTGTCGTAGTTGCTGGGGGTCCGCGAAAAATCGCGGAGGCCATCGGTGGTGGCGTAGATGCCGGCGACGCGCTCGAGGCCCATGCCGGTGTCGATGTGGCGCGCGGGGAGATCGGTGAGCGAGCCATCCGCGCCCGCGTTGAACTGGATGAAGACGAGGTTCCAGATCTCCATACAGAGGGGGGAGTCGGCATTGACGAGCTCCCCCCGGGAGTCGCCGGCGGGGGTCAGGTCCATGTGGACCTCCGAGCAGGGGCCACAGGGGCCGGTCTCCCCCATCATCCAGAAATTATCCTCCTTGCCCCCCGTGCGGATGTGGAGGGCGGGGTCGAGCCCGGCCTCGCGGAAGATGGCCTCCCAGTAGGAGTAGGCCTCCGCGTCGAAGCTCGCCGGTTCGCCCTCGCCGGGCTGGTAGACGGTGGCGTAGAGGCGCTCGGGAGGGAGCCGCCAGCGCTCCGTGAGAAGCTCCCAGGCAAAGCGGATCGCTTCCTCCTTGAAGTAGTCGCCGAAGGACCAGTTCCCGAGCATCTCGAAGAAGGTGTGGTGGTAGGTGTCGAGCCCGACATCCTCGAGGTCGTTGTGCTTCCCGCCGGCCCGAATGCACTTCTGGGTGTCGGCGATGCGCGGGGCGAGAGGCTCCTCCTCCCCGAGGAAGGCGGGCACGAAGGGATTCATGCCCGCGTTCGTGAAGAGGAGGTTGGGCGCGGTCGGCAGCAGCGGGGCGGAGGGCACGATCATGTGTTCGTGCTCGCGGAAGAAATCGAGGAAACTCTGGCGAAGCTCGGCGGAGCGCATCCGGCCAGAAAACCCGAGCGGAGGCCGGGATTCAATCCCGGAGGGAAAGGGGTGCCGCCAGCAGCCCCGGGGCGGTCGGGGCGATGGCCGGCGCCGCCCGGTGATTCCCGACACGGGCAGCGGGAGGCCCGGGCCGCCCGGGAAAGGCGGGCCAAAGGGTCGGGCGCGCAGCCGCCCCACCCCCTTCGCCGGGACGGGGAGACCGGCGGATCCCGGGAGTTTGCGCTGGTCGGGAGCGTGCGCGGGGCCATCATGGCGGCACCGCCATGTTGCAGTACCTGAAGGTGGAGAATCTTGCCCTGATTGACCGGGCGGTCCTTGAGGCCGGCCCGGGATTCACCGCGGTCACCGGGGAAACCGGGGCGGGCAAGAGCGTCCTCATGGGCGCCCTTTCCCTGCTCGCCGGAGCCCGGGCGGACCGCTCGGCCATCCGGGACGGGGCGGAGGCCTGCGAGGTGCAGGCGCACCTCTGGTTCGCCCACCCGGAGCGGCTCGATGAAGTGCTCGCGGCGGCGGGCCTGCCGGCGACGGAGGAGGGCAACCTCGTCCTTCGCCGTCGGATCCAGGCCGCCGGGGGCCAGCGAATCCAGGTGAACGGGGAGGTGGCCACGCTCGGCCAGCTCGCCGCCCTCGGCGGGGTCTGGCTCGAGTTGCACGGCAGCGACGCTCCCCGCGCCCTCTTCCAGCGCGCGGCGCAGGTCGACCTCCTCGATGCCTTCGCCGGCAACGGGGAGGAACTCGCCGCCTACCGGAAGGCCTTCCACCACTGGCAGGACCTGCGCCGGCAACGGGAGAAACTGGAGGGGGAGTCCATCCTCGGCGAGGACGAGCGCGCCTTCCTGCAGGGCCAGATCGACGAGATCCGGGCGCTGCCGCTCTCCGCCGACTGGCTGGCCGATCTCGAACAGCGCTACCAGCGGATCCGCCACGTCCGGGAGATCGCCGATTACCTCCGGGTGCTCGAGGAGAATCTCTCCGGCCCGGCCAGCGCCACCGAGCGCCTCACCGAGGTCTACCGGGTGGCCGGCAAGCTCCGCGAGATCACCCCGGGAGAGACGGGCCCGCTGGTCGACCGGCTGGACTCCCTCCTCATCGAGCTGAACGACCTGGTCGGGGAATTCGAGGGGCTGCGCCGCTTGCTGGAGGCGGATCCGGCCGAGATCGAGGAGACGGAAACCCAGATGCAGGGTTGGCTTTCCCTCCGGCGCAAGCACGGCAGCTCGGTGGAGGCGGTTCTCGAGAAGGCGGCGGCCATGGAGGAGCGCATTGCCTCGCAGGGAAATCGGGAGGTCCGTCTGGCCGAGCTCGGCAAGGCCGAAGCGGAGGCGGAGGTGGCGGTGCGGGCGGCGGGGGAAACCCTCGGGAAGACCCGCCGGGCGGCGGCCGGC
>P_2C_Liq_1_UnCtyDRAFT_1000387_pt1 | contig 19219 bp, 15 predicted proteins | sample Pon2CUnioCityCA_2_FD_10234 | JGI IMG/M metagenome (IMG submission 10234) | reverse complement strand
TTTATTTGGCAGCGATCGCGCCTCAAAAAAGCCAATGCAGCCCAAAAACAACGTCAGCTCATTCAAGCAGGATATCTCAGTGTTGTTGAGATTGACGATGATCCACGTTTCTGGAAAGAGCATATTGAAGAAGATTTTATTACCTATCGTAGTTGTCACTGTATCCAAACCTCCACTGAACCTCTAGCGGAGTTTTTGCGTCAGTTTAATCCCTATGTCAAGGTGTTCCCGAATCAACTCCCGGAACTTCCCCCGCCGCGAGAGTATCGTCAGGATGGCCGGGTGACGGTGTTTTTTGGCGCCTTGAACCGAGAACGGGATTGGCAACCGTTGGTTGATAGAATAAATCGGGTTCTCGAACCCTTGGGCGATCGCGTTGAGGTGCAAGTCGTCCACGATCAACAATTCTTCAATATCCTGGAGACGCCTCACAAGCAGTTTGAACCCACCTGTTCCTATAGTCGTTATCAGGAACTACTTAGAGAGGCGGATGTGGCTCTGCTTCCCCTAAACAACACCGAGTTTAACGCCATGAAATCAGATCTCAAGTTTATTGAGTCTGCGGGCCAGGGAGTGGCAGTGTTAGCGAGTCCAACAGTTTACGCCGCGTCGGTGCAAGATGGGCAAACTGGGGTAATATACGAAACCCTCGATCAGTTTGAGGAGAAGTTCCGCCGTCTGGTGACAGATACCCCCTGGCGGCGACAAATGGCCCAAAATGCCTATGACTGGGTTCGTGATCATCGCCTCTTGTCGTTGCATTATCGCGAACGCGTCGCCTGGTATTGGCAGATGCGATCGCGCCTCCCGGAATTGAACGAAGCCTTACGTCAACGGGTTCCCGCCATTTTTAGCTAATGACTAGCTAATAGCTCCCCAGCCTCTCTCATCTCTTGCCTTAACCTGTAGCCTTAACGTGTATCTGAAGTCCCTGAACCTGCAAGCCTTCCGCAACTATACGGCTCAAACGGTGTACTTTACCGCGCCGAAAACGATTCTGGTGGGGAATAATGCTCAGGGAAAGTCGAATCTCCTAGAAAGTGTGGCCCTGCTGTCGACTCTGAAAAGCCAACGGGCCACCAGCGATCGCGAGTTGGTGCAAAACGACGCCGCCATTGGACAAATTGGCGGCGGCTTAGAACGCATCACCGGGGAGATTGACTTAGAAATTCGGCTGCGGCGATCGGGCCGCCGTACAGTTTTTGTCGATCGCCAAGCCTGTCGCCGTCAGGTGGATTTCTTGGGATTGCTCAATGTCGTGGAGTTTTCCAGCCTGGATTTGGACTTAGTGCGCGGTTCCCCAGGCGATCGCCGCCGCTGGTTGGATGGCCTCGTGATTCAACTCGAACCCCTCTACGCTCATCTGTTAAAAGACTATAGCCAGATTTTACGCCACCGCAATGCCCTACTCAAACAACGTCGTAGCGGCGCTCACAAGGGCGATGAAGCCATGCGTTCCGTTTTGGATTTCCAATTAGCCACAGCGGGAGCGCGGGTGATGCGACGGCGTTGGCGAGCGATTCAGCGGTTGGCCCCGTTAGCGCAAACCTGGCATCGGGAGATTAGTGGCCAAACCGAGTCTCTCGTGGTTGATTATGCGCCTCAGGTGCAAGATGTGCAGGATTTTAACGATGCTGAAGCAGTCCGTCAGGGATTTTTACAACAATTGCGCGATCGCCACCTAGCCGAACAACACCAGGGAACCACCCTCACCGGCCCCCACCGAGACGAAGTGATGCTCTCAATTAACAATACCCCGGCCCGACGCTATGGCTCCCAAGGCCAACAGCGTACTCTGGTGTTAGCCCTGAAACTCTCAGAATTGCAACTGATTGAGGCCGTTGTCGGGGAACCGCCGGTGTTACTCCTCGATGATGTCCTCGCGGAGTTGGATCTGCACCGGCAAAATCAACTCCTCGAAACCATCGAAGATCGCTTCCAAACCCTCATCTCCACGACTCACCTGGGGGCGTTTGATGCCCAGTGGCTCAAGAGTTCACAGATTTTGCAGGTCTGTGGGGGACAGGTTCTCAGCGGCGAGGCCGTTCAACCCTCCATCGAGGCGTAAAGGGGTCTTGGAGCCAGACGATTTGCTGAAATTCTTCAATTTTTCTGACGAAATTGAATAACAAAGCGTATAATCGGTAAAGGTTTTTTTGTCTTCTGTAAAGGTTCGTCATGAACCTTAACCAAACGGAAGAGATGCGCCCATAGATTGTCACGAGTTGTAAACGATGCCCCGGATCCTCGTCATCGACGATGACCCTGCAATTTCCGAACTGGTTGCCATCAACCTGGAAATGGCAGGGTATGAAGTAAGCCAAGCTGAAGATGGTGTCAAAGCCCAAGCTCTGGCCATGCAGCTAGTTCCAGATTTGATTGTCTTGGATTTGATGTTGCCGAAGGTCGATGGCTTTACAGTCTGTCAACGGCTACGCCGAGACGATCGCACGGCGGATATTCCGGTGTTGATGTTGACAGCTTTGGGGCAAACCCAAGAGAAAGTCGAAGGGTTTAACGCCGGTGCTGATGACTATATGACGAAACCCTTTGAGATTGAGGAGATGTTGGCACGGGTTCGCGCTCTCTTGCGACGCACCGATCGCATCCCCCAAGCGGCGAAACATACGGAAATCCTCAATTATGGTTCGTTAACCTTAGTTCCTGAACGCTTTGAAGCGATTTGGTTCAATAAAACCGTTAAACTGACTCATTTGGAGTTTGAGCTACTCCATTGTCTGTTGCAACGCCACGGACAGACCGTGTCGCCGAGCGATATCCTCAAGGAAGTCTGGGGCTATGATCCCAATGATGATATTGAGACGATTCGGGTGCATATCCGCCATTTACGCACCAAGTTGGAGCCAGATCCTCGCCATCCCAAATACATTAAAACGGTATATGGGGCCGGCTATTGTTTGGAGTTGCCGGGCAATGAATACACCGAGGGGGATTTGTCGGAAGTCTCCTCAGAGTCGAAAGGTCAGTGAGGGGCGCCCCTGAGAGGCCAAGAATGGGAATCCGACGGTTATAACCGAGTTAAGGGGGGCTGCTGGCAAAGCAGTTGAGGGAACGGTTTGGGGGTGGCTCTGTATAGTAGAATCAGCCAAATGGCTTGCTGGTCCAAGTAGGCGATCGTGATTGGTTCAGGGGAGTTGATATGACCAAGGTTTTACATGGAACCTGGATTCCCGAAGCAGGGAATGGCTTTGTTCAAGACGGGGCCTTTTACATCTGGGTCGAAAGCCAAGACAAACTCAAAACGCAAAAGGGGGCGAACATTCACCCCTTCCACCTCTCTGACAAGGCCTTGGGGAAATTTGTTCATGACGACCTCGGCATTCGTGATACTCCCAGCCAAATTAGTTATCGCCTCGAACCTCAATACTTTTTACTCCCGAGTCGCGACGACGAGCCGCTTCTCTCTTGGGAATTAGCAACCTATTTAGAGGCAGAGTCAGACCAAGCCTTTGAGTTTCAATTTTGGCAGATTCTCTGTTATCGTCTCGAAACGATTACCCCACTGAGTGCCTCCGTCGCGACAGAAATTTGTAACGCGATCGCCACCCTCAACGACCTCCATTTTTTCTGCCTCCATCACAGTGAAGAGGTTCAACTCGGCGCAGACTTACTCTTTTGGTATCACTACAGTCAAGCCTTTCGAGATGTTATCTTAAAAGACCAATATATCCCCAGTTTTAAATATCACATTACCCAGCCCAAAAGCCGCAAAAAACGCAAGCTTTTTGCCATTTATGCCGGCTGGGAGATTGTCTCGCCCCACTATGAAAACCTCATCGAAACCTATGCCCCGGCCATGCCGCTTGCCTGCGGTTCGGGATGGTCTAAACCTCCTAAACGTCCAGAATTTTACGATTCTGAGACCCTACTGCGGCATTTTAGTGAATGTATTGTCACCCAGCTCGCCAGTCGCTTTCAGACCACGAAAAAACTGAACGACCAGCTCTCCAAAACGGTATTAAAGCCCTGTGTAACCCCAGGGCAGATCCTGGAGCCTCTCGACGCGCCAGAGGAGTTTTTAGAGACCTATACAAGGTGGCAAGCTTGGCGAACTAAAATTATTCAGAGTTATCAAGGCTTACCCTTCAATCTCTACATTCAACTGATTTCCCCAGAAGATCCCGATGACCCTTGGTTTCTTAATTTCCTAGTCTCTCCCAAAGCCGACCCCTCTCTGCGGGTTGACCTAGCCGACTATTGGCAAGGGGAATCTTCCCAGCAAACAGTCCTGCGCCAGCAATTAGGGGAGAACTTCGAGGCAGAACTATTGCTAAGTTTGGGCTATGCGGCGCGGATGTATCCGAAACTCTGGGACGGCTTACAAACCCCAGAACCCGTCGGTGTGCAACTGACGAGTGAAGAGGCTTGGGGATTTTTACATGAAAGCGCCTGGGTGTTGGAAGATGCCGATTATAAAGTCTTGCTTCCCGCCTGGTGGACGCCTTCGGGACGGCGACGGGCCAAACTGCGCCTCAAGGCTTCTAGTAGTGGTCAATCGGCGGGAAACAGTAGCAGCAAAAGCTATCTCAATGCCGAACAACTGGTGAAGTATCAGTATGAATTGGCCATTGGTGACGAAACCGTCAGTCGAGAGGAATGGCAAAAATTGGTCGAGGCTAAGCAACCCCTGATTCAGTTTCGCGGCCAGTGGGTGGAACTGGACTTGGCGCAAATGGAGAAAACCCTGAAATTTTGGGATGAACAGGGTAAAAATGAGCAATCCATGACCTTGATGGAATTGTTGCAACGTCAGGCTGAGGCTGATGAAGCCTTAGAGGTGGAACGGAATGCCACCTTAGAACGGATGTTACAGCAACTCACTGACAAAACTTCGGTGACTCCCATCGAGGACTTAGCTGGGTTTGAGGGAACCTTGAGAGAGTATCAGAAGCGAGGCGTGGCTTGGTTGAGTTTCCTCGAACAGGTGGGACTCAATGGCTGTTTGGCCGATGATATGGGGTTGGGGAAGACGGTTCAGGTGATTGCGCGGTTGGTTCAGGAACGGCAACATGATACCCCAGTGGCGCCGACGCTGTTGATTGCACCGACGTCGGTGTTGGGGAATTGGCAGAAGGAAGTAAGTCGATTTGCGCCTCAGCTTCGCACTCAGGTGCATCATGGGGGCAACCGGATTCAGGAGAGTAAGGCGTTCAAGCAAGTGGCGGCAGATGTGGATGTGCTGATTACGTCCTATACTTTGGTGCGTAAGGATGCCAAGCTGTTTAATGGGGTGGATTGGCAGCGTATTGTTCTCGATGAAGCGCAAAATATCAAGAATCCGAAAACGGCTCAAACCAAAGCTATTTTGAAACTCAAGGCCCAACATCGGTTGGCATTAACGGGAACTCCGGTGGAAAACCGTTTGCTGGATTTATGGTCGATTTTTAATTTTCTCAATCCCGGCTATTTAGGGAAGCAAAATCAGTTTCGTAAGTCGTTTGAGGTTCCTATTCAACGCGATAATAGTCTGCGGCAAGCCACGACGTTGAAGAAGTTGGTAGAACCGTTTATTTTGCGGCGACTGAAAACTGATAAGTCGATTATTAAGGATTTGCCGGATAAGATTGAGCAAAAAGTCTATTGTAATTTAACGAAGGAACAGGCCTCGTTGTATGAGGCGGTTGTTAAGGAGGTGGAGGCAAGTTTGGCCGAGAGTGAGGGGATTCAACGCAAGGGGTTGATTTTATCGACTCTGACCCGGTTGAAGCAGATTTGCAATCATCCACGTCAATTTTTGCAGGATGAGAGTGAGTTTAGTCCGGGGCGATCGCACAAACTCTCGCGTTTGACCGATATGCTCGATGAAGTCATCGCCGAGGGAGAAAGTGTCTTGATTTTTACACAGTTTCGCGACATCGGCGATGCCATGGAACAGTATTTGCGTCATAGCTGCCGCTATCCCACCTATTATATTCATGGGGCCACCAGTCGCCAGCGGCGCGATCGCATGATTCAAGAGTTCCAACATCCTGATACTCCCTCCTCCATTTTTATTCTCTCCTTAAAAGCCGGGGGGGTGGGAATTACCCTAACCAAAGCCAACCATGTGTTTCACTTTGACCGCTGGTGGAACCCCGCCGTTGAAAACCAAGCCACGGACCGGGCTTTTCGCATTGGCCAAGAGAAAAACGTATTTGTTCATAAATTTGTCACCCTAGGCTCATTAGAGGAGCGAATCGACCAAATGATTGAGGACAAACAGAAGTTAGCTGAATCCGTCGTCGGGTCGGACGAATCCTGGCTCACGGAATTAGACAACGACACCTTTAAAGACTTAATTGCCCTCAATCGAAATGCCGTTTTGTAATAGGAGGCAAAAGGCAAAAGGCAAAAGGCAAAAGGCAAAAGGGAACAGAGAACGGGGAACTTCGGAACTGGGAGACCTGACCCTGAACCCCTCCGGGGAAGGGAAAATCTACACCTTAGAGTTGCCCAAAAACATTAGGAGGAAATAATGATGGCTCAACAAAGCAAAACCTGGTGGGGACAAAAATTTATTAAAGCCCTAGAATCGTTCTGTGACCCTAACCGTTTAAGGCGGGGTCGCTCCTATGCGAATCCTCGCAAAATCATCAATTTTGAGAGACATCAAGGGGATGTGTTAGCTCATGTTCGCGGCTCTGTAAATCCTTATTTTGGAGTCTATAAAGAACCTCTTTATACCACTGAAGTTAAAATTGTTCCGATTCCCAAAAAAGACTGGACTAAAATTATCCAGAAACTCTCCACCAACGCCAGTTTTGTCTCTCGGCTGCTTCTGAACGAAATCCCGGAAAATATCCAGGACTGCTTTGAGGAGGCAGGATATAATTTCCTTCCCCACAGTTCCCAGGACTTCCAAACCGATTGCACCTGTCCTGATTGGTCGAATCCCTGTAAACATATTGCCGGAGTTTGTTATTGGCTGGCAGAAGAACTCGACCATGACCCTTTTTTGCTGTTTGAACTGCGAGGCTTAAGCCGAGATGCCCTGCAAAAAGAACTCAGAAAAACTCCGTTAGGAAACGCCTTAGCGAGTGGCTTGGTGGGGGAAGAAATTGAACCAGAACCTGTGGAGAGTTATTGCACTGTTCCTCAGACGAAAACCCTCCCCAATTCTATTAGTTTAAAAGAATTTTGGCTTGGGTCTCAACGGATTCCTGAAGCTCCTCCCAGTCGCGGTGGCGCACCCGTCCCAGGAATTGTAGTGAAAAAACAGGGAGATAATCCGGAATTTTGGGATGGCGATCGCTCCTTTTTAGAAACCATGGACGAAATTTATGAACGAGTCCGCACCAAGTATAAAAATGTGTTTTAGGGTAGTTTCCAATTAATTTTAACTGAGCGCAATTTTGTCGCAATTTTATCCTTTAAATTATGCTCACTCAAACACAGTTAGATATCCCTCAACAGCTTCTTCTCCAAGGGGTAAGTTGGCAAAAATACGAGCAATTTCTGCAATTACTCGGCGATGAATTTCCCAATCTGCGCCTAAAATACCTAGAGGGTCAATTACAACTGGTGTCTCCGAGTCGCAATCATGAACTCATCAAGCGCAACCTGGCGCGACTCTTAGAGGTGTATCTCGAAGAGGCGCGAATTCCTTTTTGGGGATTGGGATCAACAACCTTTCGCCGAGAAGCCAACAGCCGAGGGATTGAACCCGATGAATGTTACTGTTTCCATGAGGAAAAACCCTATCCCGACCTGGCTCTAGAAGTCGTCATTACCTCAGGCGGAATTGATAGTCTAGCTATCTATGAAGGGTTAGGGGTTGCTGAAGTTTGGTTTTGGCAACGGGGTCAATTAGACATTTACATCTTGAGCGAGTCGGGGTATCAGAAAAGCGACAGAAGTGCCCAACTCCCTGATTTACCCATCTCCCAACTCAGCCAACAGGTAACATCCTCGAATCCCCTGGAGGCGATCTTAGCATTTCGCCAAGTTCTACAGGGGTAGGATTCCAGACTCGCAAAAGCACATCTCCAGTCTAATTTACAGACCCCGACGACTCCATAAACGCGGGATAGACAAAGGCAAAGGCCGTGGCGGCGGGAACTGGATTTCCCTGAGCGTCTTCAACTCGAACCGTCTCCAAGTCCTCATCCCACCAAACTCGTAGCGACTGTCCCCCCAGTTGCAGCGTTTGTTCGCCGACTTGGCGAATTTCCTCATGCACCAGTTGCAGACTTTCCCCAGAAAACTGTCCCTGGGGGGTATTCTCGTCGCTTTGCCAAATGTAGCTGATGGCATCCTTAGGATGTAGACTTAACTGGTCTTGATTGCGGACTGGGAAGACGAGAGTGCGATCGCGGTTATAACTGCCATAGGGATAACGCTGATAATTGCGCTCATGTCCCGTATCTGTCGAGAGAATTTGAGTATCAGGATGGCGTTCCAACCAGTTCCCCAACTGGGTTTTCACCGCCGGGACCCGCTCTAAACTCTGATTGACTTGAGCCCCCACCACCCCCAGTCCCCAGGGTTGGGCATAAAGACTATCATCACGGCGATCGTACATCACCAAACAACTTTGATAGAGTCGTCCAGAGACCCCAAAGGTGGTGTCTCCTCGCTCAAAGGCGATCGCCGTATCACAGAGGGGGCAATAGGTCACACTCACATTCACCCCACCAATCGTATCATTGACGATTTCATGCCAATTGAGAATCCCAATGGGATAGGCCTTCGCTTCCCCATTCACCACGATCCCAATCACCTCTTGACTCTCATCAAATGGCGTTGTCCCCGCCAAGTCAAATTTAGGGTCATCAATGCTGGGAATCCCATCTTTCCCAGGCCCCCCATCGAGAAGTTCCGAAGGATTGACACGAGGTTCATGACCAGGTGAAGCTGACTGTTGCGCATCCTCAACGGCTTTTTCCGTATCATTGAGAACCTGAGTCAGACTGAAATGGCGAAGCTTGAAATTATCCCAACCCCCCGCATGGGCCACCAGTCCACCAAATCCCAGCAGAACCGTAATGGCAGCGGTTTTCCCTAAAATTCTCATAGAAGGTTTCATGATTAAACCGATGAATGTTATCACTAGGGATACGAGAACCTGGGGCGATCGGTTCTCGCCCGACCTCAACAGACGCTGGCTAGAATAAAACCAACATCTTCGACAACGCCTATTCCCGCTTCACCCCCAGGTGACCCGCCATGAATACCGCCCCCGCCTTCCTCTCCATTCCCGACTATCTCCAAGGAGAACAACATAGTCCCATCCGCCACGAATATCTCAACGGTGAGATTTTCGCTATGACGAGTGGAAGTGAGGAACATAATCGCATCGCCCTCAATATCGCCAGTCTTCTGAAATCTCATCTACGAGGAAGTGGCTGCAAAACCTTCATCGCCGATATGAAAGTCCAGATTCAAGATGCCGTGAATCGCTCAGATATCTTCTACTATCCCGATGTGATGGTGACGTGTGACCCCCAAGACCAACAGCGATATTATAAAACTCGTCCCTGTCTGATTGTGGAGGTTCTGTCTCCCTCCACCGAAAAGCTAGACCGCCGGGAAAAACGCCTCAACTATCAAACCTTACCCAGTTTGCAAGACTATCTTCTAGTCCGCCAAGACCGGGCCGAAGTCGAACTTTACCATCGAGATGACTCGGGATTTTGGCAAGCACAGCAATTCACCGCTGAAGATGTCCTTCCCCTCAAGTCCGTGAAGGTTGAGATGGCGGTGAGTGAGATTTATGATGACGTGGTTCTGGGAGAACCGGGCTAACTTGTTAAACTAAGGTCAGTTTAGACACGCGAGAATCCTCACCATGTCTGCTTCCCTCTCGAATCCCGCGCAGACGCTTCCCGAAACCGTCTCAGAGACGATCTCGACTGATGAGATGGATGAGATTGTGGTTCCTCCCAGTGACCTCCCGAGTAATGAACCTCCCTTGGAAAGTTCTCTACATCTCCAACAAATTCTGTTGCTAATGTCTTGTCTCAACTGGCTCTGGAAAGACCGTCAGGACTACTTCTGTGCCGGGAACTTGACGATTTACTATAGCCCCCGTCAACTGAAATCTGAGTATTTCCGAGGTCCTGATTTCTTCGTGGTGCGTGGAACGACAAACCAACCCCGCAAAAGTTGGGTGGTTTGGGCCGAAGAGGGCAAGTATCCCAATCTCATTATCGAACTGCTTTCAGATAGTACGGCTAAAACTGATCGAGAACTCAAGAAGGAGATTTATCAGAATACCTTTAGAACTCCCGATTATTTCTGGTTTGACCCCCACAGCTTGGAGTTTCAGGGCTTCCACTTAGTCGATGGGGTTTATCATCCCTTAGAGGCCAATGCTCAGGGATGGTTATGGAGTCAGCAGTTAGGACTCTATCTGGGGATTTATGAGGAGCGTTTGCGCTTTTTTAGTCCTGATGAGACTCTGATTCCTACGCCTGAGGAGGCGGCTGAGGCGGAAGGCCAGACGAATGCTAAGCTCAGGGCTAAGTTACGAGAATTGGGAGTTGATCCTGATACGCTTTAAGAATCGAAGCCAAGACTGGACGCATGGCCAAAAAAAAAGCGCCCTCCGAGGAGGACGCTTTTTTTGAGTTTTAGTTAACTACTTCAGCTAACTTCCCAAGGACTAAGATTAGCCGTTGATGGAAGGAGCTTCGGTAGCAGCCAAGTCGAGGGGGAAGTTGTGAGCGTTACGCTCGTGCATGACTTCCATACCGAGGTTGGCGCGGTTGATCACGTCAGCCCAGGTGTTAATCACACGACCTTGGCTATCCAAGACGGACTGGTTGAAGTTGAAACCGTTGAGGTTGAACGCCATGGTGCTGATGCCCAGAGCGGTGAACCAGATTCCGACAACGGGCCATGCACCTAAGAAGAAGTGCAGAGAGCGGCTGTTGTTGAAGGAAGCGTATTGGAAGATCAGGCGACCGAAGTAGCCGTGAGCTGCAACAATGTTGTAGGTTTCTTCTTCCTGACCGAATTTGTAGCCGTAGTTCTGAGATTCGCTCTCGGTGGTTTCACGCACCAAGGAGGAGGTCACCAAAGAACCGTGCATTGCGGAGAACAGCGCACCGCCGAAGACGCCAGCCACACCGAGCATGTGGAAGGGGTGCATCAGGATGTTGTGCTCAGCTTGGAACACCAACATGAAGTTGAAGGTTCCGGAGATGCCGAGAGGCATACCATCGGAGAAGGAACCTTGACCGATGGGGTAGATCAAGAAGACTGCGGTGGCAGCAGCAACGGGGGCAGAGTAAGCCACGCAGATCCAGGGACGCATTCCGAGACGGAAAGACAGTTCCCATTCACGACCCATGTAGCAGAAAACGCCAATGAGGAAGTGAAGGATCACGAGCTGGTAAGGACCGCCGTTGTAAAGCCATTCATCAAGGCTGGCAGCTTCCCAGATCGGGTACAAGTGAAGTCCGATCGCGTTGGAAGAAGGAACAACAGCACCAGAGATGATGTTGTTTCCGTACAGCAGTGAACCAGCAACAGGTTCACGGATACCATCGATGTCCACGGGGGGAGCAGCGACGAATGCAATGATGAAGCAGGTGGTTGCGGTTAAGAGGGTGGGGATCATCAAGACACCGAACCAGCCAATGTAAAGGCGGTTGTCGGTGCTGGTCACCCAGCTGCAAAACCGTTCCCACAGAGACGCAGACTCGCGTTGCTGTAAGGTTGTAGTCATAAAATGAATTATTGCGTTGTGTTTGGTTCTGTAACAAGAGCGAATAATGTGTTTGCCCTTGTTGTTACAAGCTTAACGCAATTGTTTCGTGATGTAAAGGGCTTTTCTGATTTTTTTGGCAGATTTCCTCATAATCTGGAATAAAATAACGCCTCAAACTCTCTCTGGGCAAAGGTTTGAGGCGTTATAATTTTTTTCTTAACAATCTGCAATACAATGTCGGGACTCAGAGCCGCCCCCCTGGCTCTTAGCCGGGTGGCCAAGTTAGGGGTCGTCCGCCCAAGACATGGATATGAAGGTGATCCACGGTTTGCCCGCCATCTTCACTGGTATTAATAACGACTCGATAACCTTTCTCTAATTGTTCCTGGGCCGCGATGGTTCGGGCAATAATGAGAAGATGGCCGAGGAGTTGCTCATCGCGATCGCTGGCATCGGCCAATTTCGGGATGGATTTTTTAGGAATCACCAGAAAGTGAGTGGGAGCTTGGGGGGCGATATCCCGGAAGGCGAGACATTGATCGTCTTCATAGAGAATGTCGGCCGGAATCTCTTTGCGGATAATTTTTCCGAAGATGGTATCGGTCATAGGGGAAGATAGGGAATAGGGAACAGGGAATGGGGAACAGGGAATGGGGAACAGGGAATAGGGAGCAGGAGGAATGGTGGCTGTTGGCCTCTGTCGCTGTCCTCGTTAAAACTGTATCAAACGGCGAACGGCGATGGCCGTAGCTGGGGCAAGTAAGACTCCGTTACGATAATGTCCCGTGGCGAGTAACACATTCTCATAATTCTCTAATCTGTCGATTACGGGCGCACTGCGTCCGTCTGGGCGTGGTCGTAATCCCCACCAGTGTTCGATGACCTCAGCCTCGGCTAAGGGGGGATACAGGCCGATCGCCGCCTCTTGTAAAGCCTGTAAATGGCTCTCATCTGCGGTCACTGTGCCGGTCTGATCCGGGAACTCGACGGTGGCCCCCACCCAACAGTTAGACTCAGTCAGGGGAACCACATGGACATCGCCCCCCGTTATCACAGGACAATTCTCAGGAAATCCCTCAGGAACACGATAGCGTAAGGCTTGCCCCAAGACGGGTTGGATGGCGATCGCCGCCTGAAGTTTCTGTGACAAAGGAGTTGTCCCCAAACCGGCCGCTAACACCAGCCAATCGGGTTCATAAACCTCTCCTGACTGAGTCATAACTCGTTGACAGCGGCGCATCTGTGCGGTGGAGATGTCGGCTGGACTAGAATCAACCTCAACGATCTCCGTCTCCCAACGCAGCACCACCCCGTTCAATTGGGCCGCTTCCACCAAGGCCTCAGTCAAAGGACGGGGCTGGATTTGGCGATCGCAGCCCGAAAACACCGCCCCCGAGATAGTCTCAACTCCCAACTGAGGAAAGCGACGTTGAATCTCATCAACCGACCATAATTCTAGGGGAAATCCCTGCTGCTGACGAACCGCCGCCAATCCCTGCCACTTCTGCCAATTTTCCTCCATCGAACAGAGTTTCAAAATTCCCCCATCATTGCCCGGCAAATTGCGCCCCAGTTTCGCCTCTAACTCAGGAATTAAGGTGGCATAACGTTGCAAACTCTCCTCTCGCAGTTTCCAAGCCCGACTCTTGGCTTTTTTCTGACTAATCGCCGCCATTAACACCCCCAGAGCCGCCCCCGTTGACCCGGCCGCCGGGCGATCGCGATCGCACAGAATCACCTCCAACCCAGGAATCAGGCTCAACTCATAGGCGATCGCCGCCCCCACAACCCCCGCACCCACAATCAACACTTGCGTCATGTCAACAAATCCTAACTTTCTCACGATATCTTGATAGTCTTTACCCTAAAAGACCCAAACCGTCCTGGCAACCAATGTGCCATCGAATGGCAAACTCTATACAACCCAAACCCACTCAAACCAACCCAGCACTTTTGGGCAAAGTTCACCACTGTAATACAATGAACAATTGGCTGCACAAGTAGCCTGTCGTGCGTTATCTCGCTCCTCAAAGGTTTTACCCTCTATGACCGCATCCACCCATATCCTCATGTGTCCGCCTCATCACTACGATGTGGACTACGTTATCAACCCCTGGATGGAAGGAAACATCCATCGCTCATCGCGCGATCGCGCCGAAAGCCAATGGGAAGGACTCCATAAAATCCTCAAAGACCATGCCATCGTCGATCTCGTCGAGCCCCAAAAAGGCGTTCCCGACATGGTCTTCACCGCCAACGCCGGCCTCGTCCTCGGCGATAACGTCGTCTTAAGTCGCTTCTACCACCCCGAACGCCAAGGAGAAGAACCCCACTTCAAACAATGGTTTGAAGACAACGGCTTCACCGTCTACGAACTTCCCAAAGACCTCCCCTTTGAAGGCGCCGGCGACGCACTCCTCGATCGCGAAGGCCGCTGGCTGTGGGCCGGATATGGATTTCGCTCCGAACTCGACTCCCACCCCTACCTCGCCAAATGGCTTGACATTGAAGTCATCTCCCTGCAACTCGTCGATAATCGTTTCTACCACCTCGACACCTGCTTCTGTCCCCTAAGCAACGGCTATCTCCTTTACTATCCCCCCGCCTTCGACTTCTACTCCAACCGCCTCATTGAAATGCGGGTTCCCCCGGAAAAACGCATTATTGTCAACGATGACGATGCCGGGAACTTTGCCTGCAACGCCGTCAACGTCGGCGATGTGGTGGTCATGAACCAAGTCAGCGACAGCCTCAGCAGCCGCCTCAGCGACGTTGGCTTCACCGTCATCCAAACTCCCCTCAGCGAATTTCTCAAAGCCGGTGGGGCCGCCAAATGCCTTACCCTGCGTACCACAGAACCGGTGATGCCCAACGTTCACGCCGTTGATTCCGTTGTTTCGACAACCATTACCCTAGAAGGCCATCTCCTCGATGCCGGAATTATCAACCAGGCCTTAGATCTCGTCGTCGAAGGGGGAGGAAGTTTCCAAGTCCGCAACTTTAACCTCGGCGAACAGCGTCAAAGCACCTCAACCGCTGACGTTCACATCTCCGCCCCCTCCAACGACGTGATGGAGGAAATTCTGGCCCAATTGATTGAGTTGGGGGCCGTGTCTCTTCCCGAAGATCAGGCCGATGCCGATCTCGCACCCGTCGAAAAAGCCGGTGTCGCCCCCGATGACTTCTATGTCACCACCATTTATCCCACCGAAATTCGCGTCAAGGGCGAGTGGATTCGCGTCGGGAAGCAACGGATGGATGGGGCCATCGCCGTGAAAGAAACTCCTGACGGGATCGTGGCTGACTGTAAAATCCTACGGGACTTAGAAACCCACGAAAAAGTCGTGGTGGGAGTTTCGGGCATTCGCACCGTGCGTAAACCGGAATCTCGCGAAAAACGCGGTAGCCAAGAGTTTGGCTTCATGTCTGCGGGTGTCTCAAGTGAACGGCGAGTGGAACTGGTGGTTGAACAGGTGGCCTGGGAACTGCGACGGATTCGCGATCGCGGTGGCAAAGTGGTCATCACCGCCGGCCCCGTCGTCATTCATACTGGGGGAGCTGAACATCTTTCCTGGTTAATTCGCGAAGGCTATGTGCAAGGCCTCCTCGGCGGAAATGCGATCGCCGTCCATGATATGGAACAATCCTGTCTTGGTACCTCCCTCGGAGTCGATATGAAACGAGGAATCGCCGTTCGCGGCGGCCACCGCCACCACCTCAACGTCATCAACACCATTCGTCGTTATGGCAGTATCGCCAAAGCCGTCGAGGCCGGCGTCGTCGATCATGGGGTCATGTATGAATGTGTGAAACACAATGTCCCCTTCGTTCTGGCCGGTTCCATCCGTGATGACGGTCCCCTTCCCGATACGGAAATGGATCTGATTCGCGCCCAAGAACGCTATGCGGAGTTAGTGCGCGGTTCTGACATGATTCTCATGCTCTCAACGATGCTGCACTCCATTGGCGTAGGGAACATGACTCCCTCGGGCGTGAAGATGGTTTGTGTGGATATCAACCCGGCGGTGGTGACTAAACTCAGCGATCGCGGTTCCGTCGAATCCACCGGCGTGGTGACGGATGTTGGCTTATTCCTGAGTCTGTTAGTCAAGCAATTGGCACAATTAACCAGTCCTCTGGTTAACGCTTAACTCAGACCGGCCTAGACTTGTCCCAAGATCGCTTCTAAGTCCAAACTGGCGGCCACGGCTGCCAGTTTTTGGGTATCCCGACAATCGGCTAGATGAGGAATACAGCCTAAGACGCGCACTTGGGTTAGAGATTCAATTAAATCCTGGGGTGTCCATTTCTCGATTTGTTCAGGAGAACGGGGTTCGACGCAATTGAGGACAATCCCTAACAGATTGACCTTCATCTGACGCGCTAGGGCCACATTCGCCACCGCTTGGGCGATCGCCCCGAGTTTGACCGGAACCACTAACAGGGTCGGAAGCCGCCAATCTCGGGCTAAATCGGCAACGGTCAGTTCCCGCGTCACCGGAGACCCCAGGCCCCCGAGAAACTCCACGAGGAGGATGTCGCGGCTGTTGCGTAACCCTTGCAACTCCCGCCAAACTTGGCCCAAATCAATCTCGCGTCCTTCTTGTTCAGCAGCCAGTGGAGGCGCTAGAGGGGCTGAAAAAAACTGAGGATTGAGAGAGTCTAAGGATTGATCGAGGTCAAACAAGTCTTGAAACCACTCGCGATCGCCCACTCCTGACTGAACTGGCTTCATCAGTCCCAACGACTGGTCCGAGAGATGCTGCTGACAATAGGCCAGCAAGGCCCCTGTGAGAATCGTCTTTCCAGTATCTGTGTCTGTGCCAGCAATGGCTAAGGTTTTCATGATTTAATGATGTGCCAGTAGTTCCTTATAAAAGGCTAACTGTTTTTGGGCGATCGCCCGGTTGGTGTACTCCGCCAACGCTCGATGATAGCCTCGTTGAGCCAGTTCTCCGGCTAACTCGGGATTTTCCATCAACTTTAGCAGACAATCCCGCAGGCGATCGGCATCCCCCTCGGGAAAGACCAAGCCACTCTCGCCGATGACATGGGGGATTTCCCCGGAGTCGGAACCAATCACCGGGACTCGACAGGCCATGGCTTCGATTAAAACATGACCAAACTGTTCTTTCCACCCCACCGACGAGAGCGTTTTAAAGCGATAGGTGGTTTCCGAGGGTAACAGTAAGGTATCTAAAAGATTGATATAACGAGACACCTGATCATGGGGAACACTCTCGACAAACGTCAGTTTATCAGCCAGTCCCTGCTCCTTAGCCCAAGCCTCCAAAGGCTCGCGCAAGGGACCGCGTCCGAGGAGTAACCAACGCCAGGGGCGATCGCCAAGTCCTTGTAGGGCTTTGGCCAGAGTCATTAAGCCTTTCTCTTCCACAAATCGCCCCACAAATCCCACCACAAACTCCTGAGGCTCGATTCCCAGTTCTTCTCGCAAATCTAAAACATTCTGAGGACAAAATAACTGTTCATCAACGCCGAGTTGCGGTAAAACCGTCATCGCTCCCTTGTAACCATGGTCTCGGAGAATCGTCGCCCCATCTTGATTGCCAACCACGACACCATCGGTATGGTTAAGGTTATAGCGTTCTAAAGCTGAGAGGGGAAACTTGACTTCATAGGGTAAATTCCACCAGGTAAAAAATAAATTTTTTGCCTTCAATTTTAGCAGTCGATTGTAGGTAATAAATTGGGCATAGCCCAGAGATTTTGCTCCCTGCTCAACCTGGATAATATCGGGTCTAAACTCTTTTAAGACCTCCAATAAATCCAAGCCAAATGTCAACAGTCCTTGTTGATTTTTGCTAAAGTTGGAAACAGGTATAACTCGAAAATTGCCTTCATCGACGGGTTGACTTTCAACCAGCTTTTTCTGAACTCCTCCAGGTTTCCAACGCTTGGGAACCACAACCATAACCTCAAGATTCGGCTCTAAACGGGCAAGTTCTCGTAACTTCTCACGATTGAGGTCAACAATATAGGTGTGGCTGACAACTAAAATTCTCATAGATTTGACCTAAACAACAGTCTTGAACGGGAAACAGGGTCGGGAATTGGTTTAGCCCAAGGGTTTGAATTTTTCGTCCTGGCGGCTATAGACTTGTCCATCATCCCAGAGGGATTGAATCCAAGTTTTTAGGGCTTTGAGTAAGCCGAGTTTATAAAAGGCAAACCGCACCAGGATTTTAACCGGGGAACCGCTTTTATTGCAGGGAGGATGACCGAGAACGTGACAGTCAAAGAGTTTACTAAAAAAGCGCAAACATTGTCCAGGGGTTAAATTGTGAAGACCCAAAAAGAAGTGATTATGGTAAAACGTGATTTGGTACTGAACCGATTTTGTGCCAATATCATGACAGCCTCCGGTTTCTTCTCCTAGATGAATGAGGGATGCCTCTGGATCGTACCAAATTTGCCGGTTTGTTTTGCGAAATTGCAAACAAAAATCTGATTCTTCGCGCACTGCACTACCGCGATAGCGTTCATCGAAGCGTAAATTAAACTTCTCAAATAACTCGCGACGGAAGGACATATTGCAACCGCGAGCGGAGAGGACTTGTTGAGGTTTGATGGTGTGAACCAAGTCAATATGATACCAGGCAATACCGGGGTCCATGGCTTCGGGGGGGAGATCTTCGATTTTCAAGGCCCCGCCGGAGTCGGCCAGTTTCATGCGATCGAAGACGCGGCCGGCGACGGCCCCGATTTCCGGGCGATCGCGGTAATTGCGAGCATGGGTTTCTAGGTAATGGGGTTCGAGTTGCACATCGTCATCAATAAAGACAATGATATCCCCAGTGGCTCGCCGCACAGCGTAGTTTCTTGCTCCCGGGAGGCTGGCCCAATCGACGCGATACCAATCAATTTTGCCCGAGTCAGCTAACTCCTGCAAATAGGTTTCGGTTTCGGGTTCATGTTCAGCGGTTTGGTCCACGACAATGACCTCAAACTGGGGATAGTCTTGTTTGAGAACATCGGCGATGGTGTCCCGGAGAGCCGCTTCCCGGCGAAAGGTGGGAATCACCACAGAAATCGATAGAGATGTCACAGTTGGGCTACTCCTTGTCATTATTTGCGCTTTTTCTTCTTCTTCTTCTTAGTCTTAGCATTTTCCTCCTCATCTAGCTCTCGGGCCGCTCGTTCCTCTAAATCTTCTCGCTCCACATCGGGAAGTCGTAGCATAACACCGGCAACCATCCAGTAATACACCGCAACCGGGTCTACGTCGAGGGGATAGTAGTAGGTTTGGTAACTAATAAAAAATATGAACACCCAGAAGGAGGCGGCATAACTTCGCCAAACCTTATCTTTGAGCGATCGCCAAATCTTAAAGGTCGTGACGCTAATGGCAGTGACGAAACCTAGAAAAGCCAGCACTCCTAAGGAACCGATCTCATAAATGAGTTTAGGATAATAGGTCTCAATCAGTCGCGTTTCACCAAACATACGAGTTGAGTTCGTTGCTCGTCCCACGCCATAGCCTAAGGGTCGTTGCCCGTCCGATGAATGCCCAGCCTGCTCAGCAATAAATGATGTGGGCGGTGAAGC